>Ga0065711_1039599_pt1 | contig 17673 bp, 17 predicted proteins | sample Hoacrofraction12_FD_59098 | JGI IMG/M metagenome (GOLD analysis project Ga0065711, IMG submission 59098) | Hoatzin crop microbial communities from Cojedes, Venezuela - Epithelial fraction 12 v2 (version 2) | ecosystem: Host-associated > Birds > Digestive system > Esophagus > Crop | place...
TGAATCACAGAATCACAGAATCACAGAATGGTAGGGGTTGGAAGGGACCTCTGTGGGTCATCTAGTCCAACCCCCCTGCAGAAGCAGGGTCACCTACAGCAGGCTGCACAGGACCTTGTCCAGGCGGGTCTGGAATATCTCCAGAGACGGAGACTCCACAACCTCCCTGGGCAGCCTGTTCCAGTGCTCTGCCACCCTCAGAGTGAAGAAGTTCTTCCTCATGTTCAGATGGAACTTCTTCTGCTTCCATTTGTGCCCATTGAAGCCTGCTGCTGCTCTCCCCAGAAGGCTCCTGAAGAGCCTGGCAGCCCCAGGGTCTTTGTGCTGTAAGGAACAGCTGGACTTTTCACTGCTTTGCAGGAAAAGTCGAGGAAAAGAAGGCAAACCCCCTTCAGGGATCACTGACCTCTGCAGCCTCGGTCAGCAGCAGCTCCCTTGCCTGCCCTGAGGCTCAGAAGGAGTGCTGGAGGAGGCTGATCATACAGCCGTGGGTAAGGCTGCACCATCCAGCCATCTCTGGAGGCGGGCACCATAAGAAACGCCGGGAGAAGTACAACCGTGACACACCGGGCTGGCTTCTCGCCTGCAGCCCGGGGAGGCAACATCCCGGAGCACGCCGCAGCTGTGCACAGCAGCCAGCCCTCGGGATCGGCCGCGGTGGAGGTAGGCTCGGCACGGGGAAGGCGCGAGGGGTGTTTCTGCAGCTGCTACTGGGACGGTCCCTGCTCCCAGGGGCTGCTGAGCAGCCCTTTCCGAGCAGGCAAGTGCCTTGGCCAAGTGCCGTGGCAAAAACCATAGCCAGCTTCCTGAGCAGCATCCTTCTGCCAGCTGCGGCACGGTGTTGCCTCCAGCCAGCTCCTGGGACGGAGGCTGGCAAGTGGTGATTTGCACCCTGCTGCCAGGGACAGGCTGTTTCTCTGTCCCCTCTGGGTTACTCCTGTTTCCCTGGACGGCGAGGAGTTACCTCCTCACGAGGAGCAGCGCAATGGGGTGCAGCCCGCGTTTGTGTGGTCATTCACTGAGCACCCTGTGCACAACACCCACAGTCAGGAGCCAGGATGTTTGATAAAAAGCTGAACTAGGGAGGGTGGGAGCACAGGCAAGAGTCTGGGGGTCGAGAACAGGCAGATGAGGGAAGCAAAGAGGCATGACAATGTGTGCACATCTTACTGTCACATCTTTGGGACAATCTGAGCATTGCAGCTTATGTCCTGATGACTGCAGAATTGCTTTGCTCTGGGACGCATCCTGGGGAGATGGAGGGCTCCCATGGGAGATGCTTGAGCATATGCCCAGATGCAGGACTGCAAAGTGCATGGGCACTGGAGATGCATACACAGCCATGCCTGGGACAAGCAGTGTGCTGGCAAGTGGACAGGAGACGGATCTGCAAAGAAGGCGTGATTCTCTTGCATGTTTCTCTTCCAGCAGTCCTGGGCAGCAGCATGACGTTGTGGAATGGCTCCTTCCCCTTCTACCCTGGAGCCAATGCGTGCTTCCCCTTTGACACCACCTGGGCTGTCATCATCTCCGTCTTCCTCTCCATGTTGGCCACTTTCATCATCATCCTGCCAGGGATCCGGGGCAGGGGGGTAAGTGAAGGGGCTGGGGGAGCTCAGCCCTCTGGTCCCTGCCCTATGCATCCCACACGCCTTCTCCTTCCCAGCCTTGAAAACAGACTTGGGGAGCAAACATGCCCACACGTTCACAGCCAGGGCTCTGTGATCTCTAGCAAGCCATGGGGGTGAGCTCCAGCTGAACGCAGCATGTACCCCCATGCTGGAGACACCAAACTCCACCAGTTCAAATCTATGAGGTGCCCAGATCTGAGCTTGGTTGGATTTTGCTGTGAGCAAGCCTGAGTGACTTCACAGGAGCGGAAAAACAGGGTGAGGCTCAAAGACCTCGCTCCGCCTTCCCCAAAACCCCAATAAAAGCAGGAGGTGTGCACCACGCATGTCTCAGCGAACCCATCTGTGAGCCCACCGCTCTCATGCCACGCACTTGTCACGGGCTTGGCTTTGCAGCGGGGCTGGCCGAGAGGCGTCTCCCCCACAGGGGACATTCTGCAAACCCCTGGCCCCTGCTTTTGTCTCTAGCTGTGGCCAGCTGCCAACACGTCCGAATATGTGAGGTTTGGATGAGTGTGGAAATCCCAGCTCAGTACTATTAAAGGGAGTGTCTCCTTCCTCCTTCCCAGAAAGGGGATGGCACGGCTTTCCCAAATGGGCTGTTTTGACCTTCTTGCTCTGACCGGATCTCCCTGGCACAACCTTCACCCCTTGGCAGGGATGTCCCGGCCATATGTTCCCCCTGTGCCACCCACCTGCAGAACCCCTGGGGTGACTCCCCAGCAGACAGACAGGCCCGTATCTCACCAGCTGGCATTTCTAAATGACATGTTTGGAGCTGAGGTCCCCATGGCAGAATCAGACTGAGACCCGTCCCCCATCTCTGCTCACCCCTCGCAGCGACTCTTCTGGTTCCTGCGGGTGCTGATGGGCCTCTTCGTGGGAGCAGTGGTCCTCAGTGAGTACCTGGGCCTTAGGGGGGAAGTTCAAGGATGCCCAAGACATGGAGGGTGGAGGACCAAGGCTAGGGAGGGTGAATAGAGCATCCAAGTGCCAAGTCCAGCCTGCAGGATGAGTTTATGGGGAAGACTGACCCCTATCTGTGTCTGGGACCAGGCTCCAGCAAGTAGTGAGAGGTACAAGAACCCATCTGTCTCCTCACCGAAGGTTGGCAGTTGTGTGCTCAGACCACTTCCAGGGCAGTCACCGAAAGCCCACTGCCAACTGCCAGGGTACCCTGATAAATTGTCAGGTGCTTAGATGAGGACCAGTGCCTGGACAGAGCCCACACATCAGCCCCTTTGCTTGTAGGGCGAGGGACTGCACTGGGTCTGGTGAGAAACCAACCCATGTGGGGCTCTCAGGGTCATGGGTTGGGGGCTGGTGTTGGGGAAAGACATACAAGGCTTCTGGTCCTTGGGGCTGACAACCCGGGCCTTGCCATTGGGATGAAGTAGGTGATGTTCAGGCCATGGTGATCATCACGGTGGTGCTTCCAGCACTAAATGTCTTGCTGCCAGGCTATGACTAAACTTTGAAGTCTTCACAGTCATACAGTTCACCAAGGACTGGGAGACCGGCTGGGTGACAGCAAACACCTCTTACAAGTCCTTCAGCCGTGCCCTGGTGAACGTGGATGTTGGGCTGCACATTGGTCTGGCAGGAGTGAACGTCACACTAGTCGGTGAGTGCACATCACAACAGGAGGGGCTTGGGTGAAATTTCGGCAGACATGTACCTGGGTACTGGGGCTGTGGGCACTCAAGCCCCCAGACCAGGAAGTCTTGGAGCTGCCTCCAAGGCTGAGAGAGGTCCTTAGTCTTAATCATGTGGCAGGAAACCCAGTGAATCAGGTCAACGAGACCATCAACTACAATGAGCACTTTGCCTGGAGCTTTGATGCAGACTACGACCACAGCTATGGTGAAGGCCTGGAGAAGGGACTGCCCAGCCCCATCCTCTATGTGGCAGAGAAGTTCACCACACAAAGCCCCTGCAGCATGCACAGGCAGTACCACATCTCCGGCCACTACGCATCCCTCACACTGTGGTAAGTTAGAGCAAGAGATCAGCCCTGTCTTGGCTCAGTGGGGAGGTGGAAAGAACCAAGTAGAGCAGAGGGAGCTTGACAGAACCACCTTCTTCCCTGTAAGGCTGTGACAAAGCCTTGGCTGGTCTCTGGCACCCATCCTTCTGCAGAACCAGGGATGCTCACACTTCCTGGCCTGCCCATCTCCTCAGAGTCCTCTTCTGTGTCCTCTGCCCTTATGTGCAAAATTGCAGTTGCAGGAAAATTATTCTTCATTTAAAGGAAAGCAGATGCAGCTCTGTGGGTCTTATGGTGCAAGGTCCTCTCCCAAGCAAGATGAAGAGCCCCGACAAGACCAGCCATGGGGTGGTTCCTCTTGCATGCCCAAGAGGGCATGAGACCTGCTGGTGGGCAGCAGGAGGGACCATCAAGAGGGTGCTCAGACTGTCTTGTAGTGTAAAACTGAGAGCCCTTGTGTGTGTTTTGATCGTGGAGTCTCAGAGCATCCCCATGTGTCTCAGAGGTTGTGTGAAATGCCTGCAGGGAAGAGTCTTGCGATTCGATTCCCACTATGGATGTAGGCTCCAGGTCCCTGCCCACATCTGCTTTTTTATTTTCATTAAAAATATGCTAGTCCCAGCCAAACCTTCCTGCTATTGAGAAGGAGTATGTCAAGGCAGGGATGTTGATGTAAACTTATTTTTAGTTATTATTCTTGGAATCTGAACAATTTGTTAGGCTCCCCTCCCCAGTGAGCTAAACACCAGCACGGGGTAGGGCTGGCATCTGGGTTCACTCCAGGTGCTGAATCAGACGTGGGCATGCTCCTTGTGCGGTTCTCCAAACAAAGGTCTCCCTTGTCACCGTTCTCCCTTTGAACAGGTGGGAACTGCCGGGGGGCAGCCAGTTGTGGAGGACCACAGGAGTCAGAGTTAATTGCAAGGGACCTCCAGAGGTTTCTACTCCAGTCCCTTGCTCAGAGCAGGGCTGATGTCAAAGCCATAGCAAGGTGCTCGGAGCTTTGTGAAGTTGAATACTGAATGTCCCCAGTTGTGGAGATGCCTCTCCACCACTGCAGGACCTGTCTCAGAGTCCCACCATTCATGCAGTTACAGAATAATCTGGGTTAGAAGGGATCCTTAGATCAGCCTGTCCAGCCCACCTGCTCAGACAAGGCCAGGCAGAGCAGATTGCCCAGGGCTGTATCCCTCCATTGGGATGTGGAGAGGAGACCCTGAGAACAGGCTCCAAGCATGACACTTTCTGCTCGGTTTTGTGGTCCTTTCACAGGATGGCCTTTTGCACATGGCTCATTTCCATCTTATTGTTCTCCATGCCCATCCTGCTCTACGGTGGCTACATGCTCCTGCTCACTGCTGCTCTGATGCTCTTCTCACTGCTCTTCTTCTTCACTGCAAAGAATACTCCAAAATGTCCCATCCAGTTTGGCCCATCTTCCCTGAAAACAGACTATGGTGGATCCTTTTGGCTGACATTAGCAACAGGTGAGTGCTCTGCTTGCTCCTGGGTCTTTTGTTCTCCATCCCTGCAGTGATGATGCTCAGTGATGTCCTAACAGCGTCTCACTCCTTCTGTCTCCATGGCTGGTCACAGAAAATGACTTTTTTTTGTTTTTTAAATGATATACAAGAAATTAGGATAGAATCATCAAGACTGGGGGGAAAAGTGCTGAGCAGCCAGGAGATCTGAATGGCCAAAGTTATCTGCATGGAGGTGCACACAGAGACATGCCACGAAAGTCATGAATTGCAGTCAGGGAAAGACCTGGTATGGCAGGACCCTCAGGAGTGTCTCTCCCAGCCCTTGCCCAGAGCAGGGCTAACCTCAAAGCCTCATGAGCCTTGGTCAGTCTGGTGGTGGATGTCCCCATGGCTAGAGAACTCCTGTGCCTTTCAGAACCTGACCCACAGCTGTCCCACTTGTGGGCAGCAGTGATTTTATCAACCCTTCATTTCTCATGTTACAACTGTCCACCTCCGAGAAGACACTGGCTATTTTTTCAGTAGCAAAAGATGGCCATTAGTCCCCCTGAAGACTCTTCTTTTTCAGGCTAAACAAGCCCAGCTACTCCAGCCTTTCCCCATACATGGTGGGCTCCAGCACCAACTCTCCTGGCTGTCTATCCCAGTTTATTGACTTCTCTTTTGTACTGGGGAGCCCAAACTGATGGCAGAGTCCAGATGTGGAGAGTGAAATAATGGCTTCGCTTTGACCTCCTGGGTGATGCCATGTGCCATTGGCCTCCAGCCCCAGATCCAGGTCTGGATGGGGCTGGGACACAGTGGGCAGGAGGTGCTAACACGTCTCCCATGCTGTGCATTGCAGGGCTGCTGTGCCTGGTGCTGGGATTGGGAGTCATCATCCTGAACTCCATGCAGCCAGAGAAGCTGAAGCTTGTCTTTAACCTGGACAAGGGAAATGGAGAAGAACAAGCCGTGTGGGACAAGACCTACCTGCCAGCTGAGCCCAGCTCCTCTGCGCAGGATGTGCTGATGGTCCCCCTGGGCGAGCTTTGCGAGGTGACAGCCACCCAGCTGTAAGGCACTGGAGGGAGGCAGGGCAAACCCCAAGGACACCCCTCCTGCATTCACACTCTGGTCCAGCGCCACCAGGAGCCCAAGTGGCAATAGACACAACAAGAGACGAGTGGCAAGAATATCCAGGAGGGAAACGTATCTCAAATATGTCAGTTTGCCCTCTTTCTTTTTTTTTTTTAGCTATTGTTTTACTCACGAGCAGCTGGAAGAGCTTTTGGGGTGAGAAGAACCCATGCCCCATCCCTGGCTGTCCAGTTACAGGCACTGGGCTACTTGCCCTTCTAAGTCCATTCTCAACAAACCCTAAGAGTCCTCCCTAAGATACAGAGACTAAATCAGAACAAACTGGAGAGAAAACAAATAACTGCAGATGCATAGATATGAACCAAAGAAGTAGAGCCCCTGCAACAGCACTCGCACCCTGAAGGCCCCCAAGAAGTCCCCTCTGCCCAGGGTTGCCCTTCCCACCAGCGGTCAGGAAGAGCGACTGGAGCTGTGCTCACCAGGGTGCCCTGTATTCACCACCTCCTCTTGGTCTGGGATGCAGAGCAGGCTGGCCCATCATTTAGTAGGATGCTGGAGCACTGTGGTGGCTTCCTGGATTTCAGACCTGTCCTGATACCCCACAGCTCAAGTCCAATGTAAGTCTGAGATGTGCTGGGCTGTACTTTGGGCTGGAAACAGCACAGTCAGGGAGGTGGCTGGTCAGCTCCTGCTTCTTACAGTGCTTATAAAAACCCCAAACCACAGCCACCAGCCTGTGAGCAGCGGGTCAGTTATCAGTGCCCTCGCAGCCTTCTGAAAGGAAGGTAAAACACTGTGGTGGGAGGGAAGGAGAGGAGGAGATGGGAATGGAAGTGCCTCAGTGCTCCAGAGAGTGGCTTTAATCAGTTAGCAAGAGGCGAGCATCACACCCAGCCTGGGAGGGTTGGTTTCCTCCTGCTCAGCCGTGGAAATACAAGTGTCACGGGGCACACAATGCTGAAATCCTGCGCACTTGAGGTGGATGCAGCCACCCACTCCTGGCTGCTGACAGCTAGCGGGTACCTTGCCCATGCAGGGAAGCAGGGAGCATGTTTCAGGTTTGCACTCCTTTAACTCTGTGGGTTTTGCAACATTTTTTTTTCTGTTTTGTGCTCCCTTCTTTTCTCCTCTGTCTCAATAAAATAAGTTGGACCTGGTCTTTCTCTTGTCTGTCAATAGAGAAGTCCCTCTGAGGGCTGGCAGGCTGGGGATGTTCTGTTGCCGTGACATGGCAGCCATAGGGAAGGGGAGAAGGCAAAGGCAGAGACCTTTTGTGGTCCTGTATGGAGCACCTGACCATGGCTAGCTGGTTCAGGGCAATAAAGGCAAGTCAACCCGCAGTAAATAAGGTATCAGAGCAGGGCGTATATGAGAGGACTTTAATTCCTGGAGTGTCCCCAGGCATGTGGAAGATTTGACAGGAGCAATCCCCAGCCCAGCAGAGAGGTTTGGAGAGGGACCACCATGGGGCAGGCCCTCAGATGAGGGGGTGCTCAGACGTGGCCTCCCGCCCCATCCCACTCTGGATTGAAGAGCCTTCAGTGAGGACCCAGAGCACCCAACAGGCATTTAAAAACAGGTTGGAGCTGAACTCCTTGGGCTTGGGAGACCTCAGCCACAATGTTCCCAATGGCATCTAGCAGGACATGCTTCAGCTTACACATGGACCAGATCCAAGGTGCAACAAATTACTTTTATTTACTGAGTTGAAATTCAGCCCTCAGAACTTCAGCCTTTCCCTGATGTGTTCCCCCTTGCAGCCCAGCCCTGGAGGGTGTGGGAGCTGGCAGCTTGGCACATTGGCTGCATGTCCTGGTGCAATGAGTGCCTCCAGGCATGGGGGACATGGTCCTTGCAGAGACCCAGGCTGTGCTCTCTGAGATGCTTACGGTGTTTGCTCTGTTACTGGCACTGACTCTCCGGTTAGATGCCAGATTCCCTGGACAGCATGGGGCCAGGATCAGCCTGGGCCAAGAGCCAGGGATTTAATGGCAATTATTTTATGCCTTGTTGTCCAACGACAGCTCAGACCAGCCAGGAAACTGAGATGGGAGCTGTGGTGCATGGAGGAAGTAGGACCTGCAGCAGCACAACCAGCAGCTGTACAGCCCAGCTCTTATAGTGCATGTGAAGAAGCTGCTATGACAACATGTAGTGAGGCAACATAATCATCCCTGAGCAATGGCCCTGGTGTGTGCACCTCCCTGTGGTAGCAAGGGAAGAAGACCTATACCTGCAAACCTCCTTGCAGATGGCCAGCCCCTGCGACATAACCAGCCCCTGTTGTCCAGATCCCCTGCTCTGCACGAGATGTGAAGGGACCTCTGCATCCCCCATCATGTCATTGCCACTGCTCAGTTGGCCCCATGCGAGGTCTGCTGTAGAAATCCCGGCCATCCTGTTCTTGCTAGGAAGCGGGTAAGACACACAGAGATCTGGTGTCTCTATGCTTCAAACAGATCAAATTTTGTTTATGTTTTATTTATTTGGGTTCATGTCCCTCCATGTCTGATGCAACAGGCAAAACCTTTTCTTCTGGTGAAGATGCTATTGGGGAGAATCATGCCTGAAAGCAGGAGATGAGGCTGGAGAGTGCCAGATGCAGTGGCAGAAATGATGGGAACCCCCTCAGCCTCCTGTGCTTTCAGGGCACGGCATCTGTCCCACACCAGCCCAAATAACTTGTGGTTGGTTGTAGCATCTTCCCATGATGCCTCCAGACCTGACATGTCTGGACGCAAGAAAGATTTGAGAAAGGATCCTCCTTTTCCTGAGGGGGTTTTGTGGTATAATCTTATGGCTTTTGTCCTGCCGTTCAGTAGTTAAAGTCATTTTGAGGCTCTCCTACATCTCTACAGCATGCTGCTCCCCATGACAAGGGTTTCTCAATGGCTCACCTTGACACGTGTCAGCAAGCCTTGTCTTTCCAAGGGGACACCTCTGCCAGGGCAGCTTCCCCCATGGGAAGGATGATGCTGCTGGGGGCTTGCAAGCAGTTGCCTGCAGAAATGACCCACAGCCTTATCCTAAGAAACCAGCCCCCCAAAATGCTCAAAGTGTTTCAAAGGAATGAGTTTTTCATAAAGTTTTATTGAAAATAATAATTCTTGTGCACAACAAATCACATCAGGGCAACATAAATATCAAGTGAAAGAAATAAGTAACTTGGTAGTAAGGGTCTTTTCTCAGAAAGAAAAGAGCCAAAACACCAAAATTATGGACTTTACGATTAACTGGACTGAAGCTTCCCAGGCCTTCAGCATTCAGATATGGGGATCTCCTTGTGTTAGCCTGCAGAAACTTCATTGGGTCAGTGGGTTTGGTGCCAGAGCCCATCTTCTGTTTGTAATAACACAACTTCATGCACCTCATTTCTCACCTTGGCTGGGTCCGACTCCTTCCTTTCTTGTGGCAGCATTTTGGCTCATGCTAGGCTACAAGTCTTATCTAATAAAACCCAAGTTTGAAAGTGGGAAATAATCACATTATCACAACCCCTCTGCAGCAAACTCCATTGTACATTCACTCAGTCTTTATTTCTGGAGCAGCGTTTTTCTCTAGCTCATGCAGCATCTAGCCTGACAGAGTCTGGATCTGAGCCTGGCTTTCCTAGGTACACCTAAAGGTCTACACTAAATGTCAGTGCTTGGGAAATAAATGAGCGAGTTTAATCACTGGCTTTTGGACTCATGGGTGCTCCCCGTGAGAAATCTTGCCAGTGAGCCCAGTTTCTGATGTGGGAACTGGCCATCGGAGATTCACTGCACCAAGCTGTGCCATGCCATGGAGCAGGAAGGGCATTTCTGCTGGGACAGAGATCCCCAGTCGCTGGAGCGGTGAGCTGCTCCTATTGCAGCCTGCCAGCTCTGCAAAGCCTGCCCTTCTCCAGAGAGCACGGTCAGGGAGATACAGTCTGCAAAGGTACTTCTCAGCAAGTACCCATCCCAGCATGGACTCTTGCACTCTTCAAAGGCAGTTGGATGGGGGAATGGGTCTCTGGGGACATCACGAAGGGTTTGTGCTCTGCCTTTTCGGGCACACCTTCAGGGAAGGAGTGGGAAAAATTTCCTTTTAGACGCTGTTGGTGTTGAGTTTAGATGGCTGAGAAGGAGACAGTCCTTTGTTCACAAAATGAGAGTTGACGTACACTTCAGACATTTCCTGGTACTCCTCTGCTTCGTCCTCATGGAGATCAAAGAAAGCTTTCAGCAGGTCCAAGTTGAAGTAGTGCAGTGCAACAACAATGGTTCCAGCCACAAAACAGAGCAAGCCTGGAAGACAACATGCCCTCTGAAAGCGTTCCTGTAAACACTGGCACACTTCCTACCCTAGACCCCTCCTCTGATGGTCTCTTGCCAGGCAACAATGCCTTCTTTTATGGAAGATGGCCTTCTACTGTATGAGGTAGCTTCAGCTGCTGTGCTGAGCATATTAAAATCCAGTCATGGATCTTAAATCCAGGCAAGTGATCCCCGTCTCCTTGCATTACTGTACCTCAGGGATGAATAATCTCTCCACTACCCTTGAGGTGGGGATGGTGTTCCTCCTTCTCCAACCCTCTCCACATCTCTGCCGGGATCTGCTTTGCCAAGGCAGAGGCTAGGGCTCTGGTGGGCTGCACTACCCGAGCTCTCTCACTTTCATTTCTGGGGTGAAAGCACTGGGATCCTTGCACACCGAAGGACAAGGTGGTGTGCCCTGATGTAGCTTGGTGTCCTTACCAATAGCTAGCGTGAGCCAGAAAGATCCCCCATAGCCTGTGTGCAGGGTTGCAGTCCCAAACTGGATCGGGCACATCGGGGAGTTCCTCACAGTGGAGAATGAGAGCAACGAAAAGATCATGAAAGCCCCTGTGACCAGGAGCATGTAGCCTCCATAGACTAGGACGGGCATGGAGAAGAGCATGTTGGAGATGAGCCAGGTGCAAAAGGCCACCCTGGAGACAAGAGAAGACCAATGGATGAGTTGTGCAACTGCCATGGACTAGGACGCTCTGTGTGAGGACTTCCACGTGAGAGGAGGGATCTGGGCTCCAGGTTGCATTGTATGAGGCCAAGAAACTCTGCGCAGGCTGGAGTGACTCCTAGCCTCCCAGGCTAAGCAAGCAGATGTGCAATGCTCGCACTGCTACATCCAGCAGGCAGAAGCCTGGATTTCCTCTCCCCATTGCTTAGCTCACAGACTGTACCAGCCTCAAGGAGGTCACGGAGGCCCTCTCAGTGTATCTAAACCATCCCAGCTCCCTGCCCTTCCACGTGTGTGGCAGTGCAGACCCCAGAGAGCACACAGGACTGGGATAATTGCAGAAGCAGGCATAAGTAATTTGCAGCAGCTCTGGACTTGGCTGAGGAGCTGGGTGACAGTGGAAGCCCTTCAGCTATGGGCCAGGAGCTCTTGCTCCATGGCATTGCCAGGCCCCTTTCCTGGCTTCTGCATCCCTGCTGTCAAACCCAAAGAAGAGGCAACAGCACTGCAATGGCCCTTGCCCTCCACAATCCATGGTAGAGGCAACCATCTCCTGACAGCTGTGGACCAGCTCTCCCTCAGCCCAAGTGAGTAGCAACGTGTCGCCGCCCAGAAAATCCTGATAAAAGAGTCGAGATTGATCCCATAACAGCATTGTCAGGTTTTCCTCATCCATTCCCACTCTCTGACATTAAATACCCTCTCAGATGGGGATGGGAGAGTTCTGCACATGCTCATGGGCCTCTCTAAGCCACCAAGAACAGCAGCTCCAACTCCCTCCATGGGAGTGGAGCCCTGCCGTCATCAACACATCACATCAAGGGCATGTACCACATTCCTCTCTCCTGTGCCCAGCCCTGGTGGAGTCGACCAGCAGAGAGAACCAGGACCTCCTATCTGCTCAGCCCAAGGTGCCTACAGGGCCACTGGTCTGACTGCAGACCTTGCAGAGGCCCCTCCACGCACATGGCATGTCTGCTGGCAGCATGCAATCACCATCCATCTCAGAGGCCTATGGACAAGGCAGCAGAGACCTTCCACATCCTTGCATCTCCCCTGCCTGCACCAGGAAAGAAAGGCTCACCAGAGAGTGGCCGATGCGTAGTGGCCGGAGATGCGGTACTGCCTGTGCATGCTGCAGGGGCTTTGCGTGGTGAACTTCTCAGCCACGTAGAGGATGGGGCTGGGCAGCCCCCTCTCCAGCCCTTCACTGTAGCTGTGGTCATAGTCTGCATCGAAGCTCCAGGCAAAATGCTCATTGTAGCTGATGGTTTCGTTGACCTGATTCACCGGGTTTCCTGCCGGAGGGAGAAGACTGAGGTCTTGCTGTGTCCCAGCAGCCTGGGCACTGCCAGCCAGGAGCATGGGCACCCCAGGGACAGCAGGGTCCCAGGAGCCTTCCACACAGACCAAGCGCACCCACAGAGCACTTAGAGACCTCCTGGGGCCATGGCTGCTCCAGAGCTGCAGACAGGGATATCAGACTTACCCATGAGCGTGATGTTGACCCCCCCCAGGCCAACATGCAGCCCGATGTCTGCAGTCACCAGATCGTGGCTGAAGGACTTGTAGGAGGTGTTTGCCTTCACCCAGCCGGTCTCCCAGTCCCCTGTGAACTGGACAGCTGCCAGGAAAAGTAAAGCTGGGGTTAAAGAGGGGCTGGTCTCGGGCTTTGTGTGCTCAAGGGGATCACAGGCGAGCGTGAACGACAGCATTCCCACTGTGGCACTGCAAGGGAGTGTAGGGAGGGCAGGAGAGCTGACTCAGCCGCCAGGACGTGCCTCAACCAGCTCCCACGCCCTGGTGGAGCTCATGTCCTCCCCGTGCTCAGCATCCACTCCCTCATTCCGGGAGCAGGGGAGCTCAGATCCCCAGGGACAAATCCCATGACCTGATTTCCTCCTTGGACATCCTCTCCAGGACTTCCCTGCAAGCTCCCCACCACGGCGAGCACCACAGCCCCAGGGGACAGGGCTCGGAAATGAACCCATTCCTCAGCCTCAGGAACAGGGGTGAGTTTCATTCCAAATATTAAGCTCCCTAGATCACGCTGTTGGTGAATATCGAAGACCACTGTCAAATGGAGGCGGTGGAGAGGGGTGGCAATTGCTGACACAGCTCTGACAGTTCATTTCAGCTGGGGGAAAAAGAAAAATGTGAAGCATTTCTGGTATCTGCATTTTCGAGCAAAGTATCCTTTACTGAAACACTTTCACTTTGCGGTCGGCTTAATTTTCCAGCACTGAAATGAGCTGAAATTGAAGATGATAATTTAATCTTAGGCTGAACAAGAAAACCTTCCTGAAAATAAGTTCAGCTGCTGAATCAACTTGTGAGGGCACTGATCCAGTAGCAGCTCTGCAGGAACGTTTTCTAGCTGCAGGGTTGAGCGTGCCCTGCTGCCGCCAGACAGAAACCCTGATGATGGCTTCAAAACAATTGATTTCTCCTGTGTGCCCAAGCAGCGCCTGGCTTCATTCTTGTAATGAAAGCAGCGCTGGATGGCTCTCCAGGGCTGAGACGGTTAAGTCTGTGCAGCAAGCCTTGACCTCCACCCTTCTACCATCTCCAGCCTGGTGCCATGTTCCTGGGCAGCGCTGGTAGCATCTCCCAGCACCTGGACATCCCCAGGTGAAGGGTGTCCACTGCATGCCAGACTGGCCCATGTGTCAGCTGTCAGAGTCCCACGGCTGGTCACAGCCTGGTTGTCTACTTCTACCGCCTGGTCAAATCAGAGGCTGAGCCGTTTAGGTTGTGCTTCATCATCCCTCTCCAAGCAGTCTCGTAATCTGCCCTCTCCTTCCCAGCAGGAGAGTTTCTTTGATTTAGGGTCAGGGCTGGTTGCTCTCCCCATCTGGCATCTTCTATCCCCTCAGTACATCTTTTGCTTACACTTCTGGCGCCCTGTCCGAGTTGGAAATCCCACAGCCTGGTTTCCACCACCGGTCCCATTTATTACAGAAGACTTGCTGGTTTCTAGTAAATCAAATCCTCTCCATCTCCTCCTGCCTTGCTCCTTGGAAGGTCTTTACCCCCCCACCCCAGCCTCTGCCTTGCCTGTGTTTTATTTCAGTCTGCTCTCTCCACATCACTGCAAGGCTCCTCTCATCCTCCAAACGTGCCTGGCTGCAGTCCGACCTGCTTCAGCTGTGCTCCCTCAGCAGCAGGCAGCTCAGGAGGGCTTGCATGGTTGGAGGAACACAGGGCTGTGCAGTTCGTTGGAGCCGGGGCTGCTCGCCCTGTGTGGTGCAGTTACAGCCAAAGCTCCCTCTCTACTCAGAACTGACCACAGACACCTCCGGGTGCTCTCAGTCCCCTTGCCAAGGACGCAGAAGCCCTTTTGGGAAGCTGTGTGACTGCTTTGTAGAGCAGGTGTAGGGTAGACCCTGCAACCAGCCTTGGCCAGGCCACAGCTGTGACCACCAGCTCACATTTCCCGGACGTGGACCCTGCCCCGGGGTTTAAACATGCCCCCAGACCCACCCTCCAAGGGCTGCGCAGTACTTACCGATGATCACCACTCCCACGGTGAGGCTGAGGAGAACCCGGAGAGTCCAGTACAGCCTCTGTGGGGAGAGAGGTGGGGCATCAGGCAGGGGGGAACCACCCCAACTGTCCTCCTGCCTCACCCTAAACCCGCAAGCAGTGTCCCAGCATCTGAAACGTGGGGACCAGATGCTTATCGCCAGTGAGAGGGGTCACGCACCGCCCGTCCACGGATGCCTGGGATGATGAGCAGGAAGGTGCAAGCGAACGTTAGGAAGACCACGATCACGATGATGGTGTTGACGTCGAACACATAGACCTTCCTCTGCTGCAGGTAGAAGGGGTAGACGCCATCAAAGAGAGTCATCCTGCACCTCCGACAGCCTGCAGGAGAGAGGCGATCACAGCGGGGACCCTGCACTGCCCTACCAGTCCGTGGTGGCCAACCCCAGCTCAGCTCTGCGATAACCAGCTGCAGGAAGTCCACTTCAAAACTCCCCAGAGGGACAAGGAAATGTGACACTGCAAGGAAGCATTCAGGGTGAAATACTCCCAAACACGCCACCCAACAGCTCTCGGCAGAGGACAGGAGGTGCCTAGGGCAGGGCTCCACCAGCCTGGAGGGATGGTGGCAGCCCAGAGAACCACAAGCCACTGTCCTGCCGCAGCTTGAGGAGCAGCCCAAGCCCAGAAACCAGTCAAGCAGCTCCTTCCCAGGCAGAGCTGGGTCTTTCCCTCCAGCAGATGCAGCCAGAGCTTTCCGCTTAGAGGTGCACACTTGGAGAAAGTCCACAAGCCAGCAACCACCAACAGATGCAGCCTTCCTCCAAAACAACAAGGAACCACTAAGAATATCGATTTCACAGTAGCTAAATAATCCCCAGCCAGAGGCCACCATTGCCAAGTGGAACGAAGCCCACCACCCCCATTTCCACCTACTCTCCTCAACCAGGCTTTTCCCCAGGAGCCGCAAAAACACAGTCTGGAGAGGGAGGACTGTTCCTGAGCTTGGTCCAGAAGGGCCAGAAGCAACTCCTAGAGTAGGGATGGGGGTCCAAGGAGCACATGAACATCAGGAGCAGATCTCAAGGCTAAAGGAAACTGAGTTATATGAGATGACAAAGTATGTAATTCCCATAGATGGCTTTGAACTCCTACTGACACTTCGGTTCTAGTAATTACAGAGCTTCCCCTCTTCCTAAGTTAGATCTTTTCTACCAAAACTGATTGCATGCTTGGTCCTTTTATTTTGCTTATTTAATAGCATCTCTGCATGCAGCTACCCCAGGAAGTCTTCTAAAGTCAGGGAATGCCAGAGCTAATATGAATCACGACCAAATACAATTTCATTCTGTCCCTGCATGGAGGAGCTGATTTTATTCTCAATTTCTGAAAACAGTATTAATCTTATTTTTTGGTAAGATCCAACCCAGAGCAATTCAGCCACAAAAAAGCAGGTCCCAAATCCCTAGAAGTGGGTGGGGATTACAGTAAGTGTCCTAAAACAATTCACCTGGGCAGCTGAAGTCACTTTCCAGTGCATAAAGCAACCTTTGGTTTCAGAATCATTCTCTGTCCACCAACTCAGATCATCACAGCGGTTTATCAGAGACTCGGTTTTTACAACTGGGTCATGACTGATCTGGACCTGACCTTATCTTGATGTTCTGCTCCAGACTAACAGAGCTATTGTGTGTGCTTATAAATCCTGTTTTGGACTATTTTGCTGTAACTGTTTTGGGCTTTTTACCTGGAAAGCCAAGCCCAGAGAAGGGCAGCCTTCAAGCGCTGTTCCTGCTATCGTTACCTGGCAAGAAGGAGCTTTAATTGATTCCGGATGCTACGACTTCAGACTGAAGTCCAGCTGTGGGGTCTGTAGCCCAACAAACGTGCCCACAAAATGGTCCAAGTGGCTGTAAGAGAAGAAATAAATGAACAGTTTAGCCTAGGACAAGTTAAATCTTGATCGCTTGAATTCCGCTGCTTTTGTTATGTCTTTGCCCAAATTTCATACGAGATGCAATGAGGGAAGGAATGATTTCCCAGTCTGTATTCACCAAAGAGCAACTCTTCACAGCTTAAAGCAATACATAACAATTGAAAACCCAGAACGTAACATAGAAAATGTTGCCTTTTCAAATCTGTATTTAGCTTTCAAACAATATAAAGGGATGTTTGCATTTCCTCTACACTTTGTGACTTTTGGAAATAGTTTAATAGAGCATTTCCAGGGAAGCAACTCTTGCTGCTGCTGTCCACCTGACCTTTCTCACTTGATTGCGCTGCACAGAAGACCAGGTCCTTAGCATTTTTGCGTCTTTGAAGTGGAAAACTGGTGCCTGCAGCTCAGGGCAGGAGAAACTGAAGTTGTTGCACCTTGGGAAATACCCTCCATACAGAAGCATGGTGGTGGCCCTAGAGCCCCCCGGTTTCCTCTGTCACGGCATATATAGAGGGAAAAGGCTAGAGACATGTTCAAATAAAGAGCAGTAATTCAGTGGAAACAGACAATTTACCTTTCGTTTAAAATATTCTGGAACGGCAGGGGAGAAGGGCAAAGGAGGTAGAAAATTTGCCCAAACCCCAGCAGATTCTGCTTAAAGAAACCCCATTTTCCTCTGCCAGAGTGCTGGAAGGGACCTTTCAGAAGTGCCCAGCCAAGATCTCACTGCAGTGGAGCAAACAGCAGTCCCAGATGGGGTTGCTCAGGGCTGCAAGTCGGTGCTTTCCGTTGAAACGAGGGAAATCCTGTCCCCTGGACACCGAATGACCAGAGCTGCAGCTCAGGCACGGGGCGGGGGGGGGACGGGACGGGACACGGAGCGGGGACACGGGGCTCCCTGCGCTTTCCTGCCCCCGTAAGCGGGTCGAACCGGGAGAGGGAGACCGGCCGGGTCGGGTCAGGACGGGGATTCACCCTCGCCCACCCTCTCCCGGCCGCCACCCCCTCCAGCAGGTTCGGGGCGGGCTGCCCGGAGGGCGCGAAGGGCCGGGCCGGCAGCGGGCTCCCCACCGGGGGCGGCGGCGGGCGGGCCGGTGC
>Ga0065711_1006333_pt1 | contig 17670 bp, 10 predicted proteins | sample Hoacrofraction12_FD_59098 | JGI IMG/M metagenome (GOLD analysis project Ga0065711, IMG submission 59098) | Hoatzin crop microbial communities from Cojedes, Venezuela - Epithelial fraction 12 v2 (version 2) | ecosystem: Host-associated > Birds > Digestive system > Esophagus > Crop | place...
CCACCTGGACAAGGTCCTGTGCAGCCTGCTCTGGGTGGCAGGGGGATTGGACTGGGTGACCCACAGAGGTCCCTTCCAACCCCTACCATTCTGTGATTCTGTGATTCTGTGGTATTTGTGGAGAGGTAGCGTCTTAACGAGAGCATTCACAGCAGCCAAGCCAGCTGAAACAGCCATTCAGAAACAACTGATAGGAAAGTCAGTTCCGTAAGGTTCATTTCTAACCCAAATCTGTATTTCAAAGAGCAAGACTTGCCCTAGTCCCTCTCTCCTGTGGTCCAATGGCTAGCATATTTAGCTGGAAGCTGGGTAGCCCATGACTGAAATCCTCTATCTGATTTGGAGCAGGACTGTGAAACCACTGACGCCTCCAAGAAGTAAATCCGGAGTGTCCTGAGATGCTTTCTCCTCTCCTTTTCCCCCACAAGGCTTGCGTTATGCAGGGCCAGAGCAACGCACAGGGTGGGGGACTGAAGGCAGCCTGGCCCTTTGGGGGACAGAACACCCCCTTGCAACCCTTCATTAGTTGCCAATAATACATTTACCAGAGTTGTAGAGAAACTGTAGTTAGACTCTACAACTGGAGTTATATAATATAGATTATGTTATTGCTGATGTAGAGTTATGGCTCAGATGCTATTGTTTGCATTGAGGATAAGGAGGTCATTTCGTAGCTTCAGCCCCCCAGGTTTTGTAGCTTGTCGAAAACAATGTCAGTTTTGTGGTTGCTTTCTGCAGTGAGGGTCCTTCTGTATGAAGAACTGAACCAAGAAGGCCAAAACGTTCCAGGTATAAAGTGTAAACACAAAAAAAACAGCAAACAAAGACTTTAAATTGCAGTCGTCCTGGTCTGAGGGCAGAACAATAAGGGAAAACAGTACACACTTATCTGCTTCCTATTTCCACTGCATGATCAAAGCTTTTAACTTCAGTTTGTTTAATTCTTAATGATTTTCAGGCTGTTATTTTACTGTGAAATACCAATAGAGAAGTGGTAGAAAGTATCTGAAATGCAGGCCCTTCCCATGTTGTTGAACACCAAATTTCTCTTTTGAAATCAAGCTCTTCTGCAATCAGATTTAAAGCTGATTTAAAAACAAGAATTATAATGTTCCCCCACCTAAAACCATAATAATCTCTATTTCTGCCTCTGGATTTGCTGATGTACCATGGCTTTTAAGTATTTAGCTTCTAGATATGAAGCTCCTTAGGACTGCGTAATGCCTTATTATTATTACCAGTCCCTCCAGTCATAATGAACTCTGGATTATAGCATATTCTATATTTAAGTTTCCAGGACCAACAATTATTACATGCTCTTTGTTCTGAAATTAAAAAAAAAAAAAGTCACATAATTAGTTCTTTTCTGCTCACTAAACAACAAGAATTGATTGGCAAGCTCATCACTGCAAGTGCTTGGGAAAGCCCTAAAACTCTTTTTTTTTTTTTTTCCTTTTCTTGATGGTGGGAAGATATTTCACAATTTCATTATTTGGATTTACTAATCCAGAGAGCTGGCACAAGCTACAACCGTTAAATGATGCGGTCATGAATTTTAGAATGAGGATGTGTTACTACTTCCAAAAACAAACAAAAAAGAAGGACTAATACCCACTCAGGTTTTCTGCAACATAATCTATATTCTTCTACTTGGAAATGTTATCTGAATAGAAAGACTTCAGTACTTTTTCTGGGGTTCTAGGTCAGTGGTGCGTGGTTGGACAGAATACACCAGCCTGATTAAGAGCTGCCTAAGGAGCTCGACTGCTTTGGTTTTACCTAGAGAGCTCACAAAGGAACCTCTGAGGTTGGCTCCTGAAAGAATAAAGCTGATTTATGACACAGGTTGATTTGTTCTTTCCTTCGTGCACACAGACTCCTGCTCTGAGTCCCTCTGCCTTGCCTAAGAAGTCACGCTGACTCAACTAGGCCAGGAGAGGAAAGTGACCTATCTTACATACTTCAATTGCCATTACTTTGCTAGGCCAGAGATGCTGAAATTTCCTTTCACACAGAGTTTTGATTCATTCTTGATAGGAATTTGCTTGCAAACATTTTCTTTATGGGCTCATAGAGCCTGCGTATCAAGCCTGGTCAGCTCACAAAATTTTAATGACGTGAATGGTTTATGCTAGTTTTGACCTTATGGGCACCTAGAAAAATATGTCTGATAATAGTTAAAACAGGGTATTTTTTACTTATGAGCTGTTTCATAAGAAACAAATTCAGATTATATCTTGGTATGCACCTGTGCAGTCCCAGTGATATGAAAAAGTTCTAAGCTGATGAAACAGATTCTGGAATCAGCTAATGCGATATTTGGTAACAATTTTTAATTACATTTCAAAATTAGAAAGGTTTCCTTTAGGTGAATAACATCTGGGAACATGGGAATTATTGTCCTGCTGACGTTGCTTTTGCTAAGCTCCCTTTTACTACTTCCCCATTTCTTAACCTGCATCCTGGCAGGGGCTGAATCTTCCTTAATACATCTTTTCTTAATCATAAAGTAGATTTGTGTAAGAGTATGAGGCTTTTGGCCAATTTGTTCAATTAATATTTGGGTGGGTGGTGGTTTTTGGTACTTTTTGAAAAACACTCCACAAGCTTCCTGTGAAGTTTCTGCGTGTTCACCAGTCCTTTGTTTTTCAGGAATTCTGCATTTGGCACATATTGTGAAGGCTGGCAAATATCAATGGGTATAAGAAGACATTTGGTTTCAAAGTTGCAGTTCTAGCATAACTAAAATATATGGAGGGAGGAACTAAGAATCTGCGCTATATGCAAGTAAAAGGCACAATTTTTCTCTTGAAAACAAAAAAATGGGAATATGCTGATGTATGTATATTATAAAAACAGGTACCTTGCCAAAGTAACTTCTAGTAGGGTTTAAGTCTCCCTGACAGTAGCTGAACTAAATCAAGACCCGTATCTCAAATGCAGTGGAGTATCAGGGGAACACGCAATGAATTGAAATCCTTATCTCCTGTCCTCTTATTTTCTTGCTCATCTTCACAAAGCCTTACCACCAGCTCATGGGTTTGGGTAATATGAAGCGCAGCACATCATATTTTCCACTCTCACCGGTAGAGCTGGGATCCTGCTGCTCTGGTGACATCAGATGCCAGTGAAGTACCTTCTTCCATCTCGCTGAAGCCGGTTTAGAGCAGGGAGGGGAGCGCAGACACCGGTCCGGTCTGTAGGAACCGATTCCCTGGCACTGGAGTGTGCTGAAGAGAGCGCAGATGGGGTGGAAGGCTGCGGGGGGAGGAAGGATGCTCGAGCTTGACTGCTGTGCAGAAGGAAGAAGTGCAGCGTTGCTCCGTCTGCTGGGGCTGCGTGGGTGTTCGCACAATAGCGTTCAGTCATCAGGTCTGAACTACACACCTACACCGAGGGCTGTATGATACAACAGATTATGTGGGGGTGGATTAGAGGATTGAGTATATAGAGAATTCAGAGCCAGATTTTTTTAGATTTGCTTTGTGTTACAGCTAATCGTTATCCAAAACACCATAATGGAACCACAAAGAAACTCAGCCTGAAATCACCTCATCTAGATTTGCTGGATTTTAAATGTTGAAAGCCAGGATCTGGGATGTAATTGTGTAACATTACATGACACGTCAGGTGTCCTAAATCCCCCTGAATTGTAGGCACATAATTCAGGAGGTGCCTCAGGTGCCCTGGGAATAAAAAAAAATAAAAAATAGGTACATCTAGAGAGCAGGTCAGATCTCATTGACGAGGCTGTGGGAAAAGGCACCGCAGCCAAGTGCCTGAAAATGGGAGGAAACCAGCCCTGAGGTGTTTCGGGCAACAGAAGGTGTGAATCAAGTAATTCTTCCGCACCAGAAATGAAAGCCTTTGACAGGGCTTGCGCTTAGAACTTGTGTCCATGAGAGCCTGTCCATTTTTTCCAGTGATATCAGTTTTCCTCATAAAATACATTACCTCTCCCTAGAAACCTTGCCTCCCTTACTCCTTTGAGCTCTCAAATAGGTGAGTAATCTTATTGACTTCCAAGCTCTTGACTTGGAAATACTCACGAGCTTTGTCTGGTCAGAGTCCAAATGTCCTTCTAACCTGCAAGCAATTATGGAAAAAAAGTGCTGGCTGAATAGGAAAAATTATGGTGCTAAAATTGGTTTGAATCCTTCCCTCTCCAAACCTCAGCTGGCAAACGCAGCGAGGCAAATAGTCTATTCTGAATCACAACTGTTTAGTCTCCCCAGTTTATAGGCCCCATTATATGCCAGTTCTGAAGAAGGTAGGCAATCGCTTGTTTGCCACAGAGAAAATCTGTACTCCAGCGCTGACAATGCTCTGAAAATCAGGCAACTCGGCAGAAGAAAATAGTATATTTTTATATGCAGCTGTGGTTTAGTTGGATTATAGCAGGTCATATTTGTCATATCTGTCTGATATTCTCTTGTTGTAATAAGATCTATCTACAAAGTAGTGGATTCTGTGACCCCTATTCAGGTAATTACTTTATAATTTTAGTTTTCAAAGATTTGTATTCAGACTTCTTGGGCAGATGCAGAGTCTGGCCTGTCTCTTCCTTGGAGGACACGGGCTTTGTCCCAGCCAGGTATATTCAGGGCCACTAATTTTTCCTCTGGGACTCTGTCATGGAAGTCTTCATATCAGTGTGGCAGGTTAAATCACTTTAGATGCTTCTCAATAGACAAGTACATACACGATCTCTGTTTCATAGACAGCAAAGCACTTTTATTAACAAAGAAATAGCCTTTGGGAATCCAAAGACCTTGACCTGGTACAGGACAAGCTCATTACTTTTTCCTTTCCTGCTTTCATGTGTGTTCCAGACCCTGCCTAAGTAACCTTCCCTATCCCACAGTTGCTGTTCACAACGGTAGGAGAGATACTGCTTTATTTTTCAGTTACAGTACTTTGCACCTCCATCAGAAGAAAGGTTCTTATTTTCACGTAGTCCCCTGGAATTACCGCTTAGTGTTATTATGGTCTTTGCTCATGGTAACACCAGTTTGACAGCTTCCCGTTTATTAATGCTGTTAAATATGTTAATAAACATGACGTTTATTATTAACATAACATTCTTCAGTTACATTGGTACAGTCTTATCCAGCAAAAGCAAACCTGGGCCAAATATATCTTTAAAACGTCTGCACACATGCCAATGCCAGCCAAGGGTGTGACATTTTTTGGTTTTTATTTTTACAGTTTTTAAGAACACTTCATACTGGCAAAAGCTTTCAGAGAAACACAGCTTACACTGGCTTCAAGTGATTTTTTTGCTCATACAGCTTGCCTTGTTTGCAGAACTTTTCCAGGCTAGCCCAGAAAAGCTCTCCTTGGCCAGCACAAGCAGAATGTGTGCCAGGGTGTACGCAGCCCAGCCTTGCTGGGCAGCTGCAGCTGTGTCATATACGTACCCACAAATAGGCACCGCAGCAGGTAGTGCCAATGGGGAGCTATAGCCTCCTTAGCTGACCCTTATTTACCCCCAGTAAACCCCTTCTTGGTTCTCATTAGGATGGTTCACCATCATAGCTAGGTTGTTGGCAGAGCTTCAGTTTTAAAAACTTTCCTTAAAGTTCAGGTTCTTAGCGCTCCGGTCTCCAAAATATGGAGCCAGTATATGTTCTTCCCCCATAGAGGGAATGCCACAGTAATCTAAATAATTGCTTGCATACCTGTTTGTCTTGCATGATCTGATTCTAGCTTCATAAATGAGGAAATTCCTTGCTAATTTTTCTTGATGTCCCCTTGGTGTCATCTGAGAAGCACAAAGGAAACAGAGAGGACCAAAGGCTTTAGATCAAGAAGCAATATCTAGTCTGGGAGGAGAGCAGAAGTTCATAGAGAAGGGTTTTCCATTTGATGTTGGACATTGCGTAAATCCCTTGTTCTGGAGAAGTAGGGAGACTTTGTGTAGTAACTCTACCTGTTGTGATAGAGAAGGACGGCTGTTCTCTGTCTTGAAAAATGTGCTGCTTTTCTTTTGTATAGCTGCAATTATTGTTTTCTCAGAATCGCAGAATCACAGAATCACAGAATCACAGAATGTTAGGGATTGGAAGGGACCTCTGTGGGTCATTTAGTCCAACCCCTCAATTTTCCATTTTCTGCACTGTTTTGGGGTGAGAGTGGGCTATTCCTCCTCCAAGGTCAGATGACAGAAGAATCATCCCTTTCCTGAAATACTTATGAAACTGGTTAGTACTCTAACTGCACAAATATCTTGCACTGAAGTAAGCCTGGGATGTTTTTTATCTCTGAGATGTTGTTTTAGGTCTCTGCACAGCTTCTGGACTTACGAGGTTGTGAGGTCTTGCCAACTGTAAGCTGCATCTCTCAAAAAGCATGGAAATGTGTAACTCCTGTGCTAGCGTAACCTGCTACAATGCTCACCACACATTTCTAAGGGAATGCACAAACCCCATGTAGCAGACCCCACGGATTTTTCAGCTTTGAGAACAGCAAGAACTCACATAAACTTCCTTGCATTTTAGATACACATCTTTCATTGTGAGATACTGAATCGTGACATCGAAGAGTTAATGTGGGCAGAAGTGTTTGATCTCTTTCTACTTGAACTGATTGCATTTTGAATTCTGATACTGTTACAGTGAAGCTATAAATTTATCTTGAGGTAAGCCAGCAGAAAGCCACTATTTTCTAGTTACTAGCAGCTATTCTGTTCCTTAAAAGAAATTTGGGACAGATGTGTCTGTCTTTTTATTTCAACGAATGCAGGGAGAAAATGTATTTTATTTCTTATTAAATAAATTTGCCTGTTCATCTCAGTATGTGGGACTGTCAAAGTTTATAAATTTGGCAGTATTTTAACGTGATCATTCTGTTTTTCTTTAAATCAAGTTATTAAATTGATATATTTTTATAAAAAGCAGAGGCTGACGAAAAATTTTTTTCATCTTTTGACATTTAGTTGACTGTTAGGGGGTTTTAAGTAACACTGCATCTTAATTCAGAGTGACAGAAGGATGAAAACTCTTCCAAAGATGGCTGAAAACCAACCAAAGGGCAGGGATGCACTGGGTAGTTTGTTGCCATGTTGATAACCATGATGTGTGTTTGGTTTTCGCTATCGGTTTTTATGTCCTAACGCATCTTTAACTGGCTCGTGCTTTTCTCTGAGCCTCTCACACCCAGCTGCAGGGTAACCAGAGACAAGCTGTTCTGCTTAGAGTTTTGCAAAACCTCCTCTCACTTCTGCTAAGGTGGCTTTAAATTTCCAGTCACCTTGAAGACCCTTTATGTCAGCTTCAGCAGTGGTCATCTGGTGGGAATGCAACCCAGGGGTAGGCCAGACCTTGCAGTCCTGACTCGGAGAAGTTCCCCTTCACTTCCCTAAAGCCCCCAGTTCATCCATAAACTGTGGAGTCAGAGTTCACGTGCTGGAGTGGATATGCTCAGCCACAAAGTTGCACAATTTCAAGCTGAAACTCTTGAAGAAAACACTTGGGTTTGAGTAGCACAGTGATGAGCTGCTATGACTGGGTCAGTGGGTATTAAAGCAAATCTTCAGACCAAGGGCTGAAGAAAGGGTAGACTTTTTTTTCCTGGTCTTTGCAACTACAATGAGAACCATTTAACTTTCTGACAAAGGAAAACAGACATTTCTGTGGCAAAGGGTTAGTAATTTATGGAAGGGAAGATGCAGACAAGGAGATGATGATATCAGTTTGCAGTGAGCAGCAGGTCAACCCTTCAGCAAGGAAAAGCCACAGCTGCTTGCTGTTCTGCGCCGCACTGCACACACCTCCTGAAGAAGAAGGAAGAACACATAATTAAGAAATGAAACCAGTGCATCAAGATTTGCATTTGTTCCATCACTTCTGGCAGACAAACCTGTTCAGTTATACCCTCAGCTGCTTTGTGTGCTCCATTCTCCTCTAGCCTATAATGGTTCAACACATAGGAAAGACCACGTGTACTGGAGAATTACCTACTGCGTCCATCTGCATGGCTGGGAGTGGAGTCTGACCCACAGTCTGAACATTCTTTTAAATCACATGTTGCTAAGAGTTTGCCCAAAAGAGGTCTCTCTTCCCATTTCTCAGGCTGAACAAGTTTGAGCTTCGATAAAATTTTAAAAGGAATTTCAATCTGATGGGCAAGTTCAGTGTTTCAGCGTTTGCTGTAATCCCAAAACAGGACAGTGTTTGCAAATGCTGAAATTTTCCATGGACAAAACCTTTTAAAAATAGTTGCTCCAGGGACCTGGAAACGTTTATTTGAACATTTCTAATCAAGAAAAGCGGTTTCACATGGAGAGAATGTTGTTCATTGCACCAAAGGAGCTGTGGTCTGGGCAAAGAACGGGTCCCTTAGTTATAGTTGGGCATGCGGGGGATATCTAGTTCTGTTCCTTGAGAAGTAAGTAAGTCAGGCAAATATAAATCAATGTTGACTGGGTCCAGCACAAAGCTTCTCAGCTAGCCTCCAGTAACAACCCACGAGGCTGAAGGCATTGCTTCCACTCAGAATCCACCGCTGATTTGTTGTCTCGCTGGATGCGGCTTTGGATCAAGTGGGAAGAACAGCAAAGTAATAGTAGGGACAAGTGCTGGGGCCATGGTAAGTAACTGCTACCTGTAAAACTCAGTTCAGGAGGAAATCCCTGATCGTGTTTTATCCTGAACTGGTCATCTGTACACTGCCATTAAATGCCCCGTCCTCCCTTCTGCTGTCTTGCGACAGAGCAACATCTTCCAGGGGTCACTGGACAAAGTTTAACCCAGCACGAGCACTGCTTAAATATTTTTTAATGTTTATCTCATATCTATTCTCTGTAAAATGGGAGTAACACCATTTTCCCAGCTTTGTGTAATTTATTGACATCCTAAGGCAAGAGATGCTGCAGAAAGTGCACGAACTTTATTTATTTATTTTTTCCTAGTAAATGAGATTTCTCTTTTATTTTCTCCTTCTCATGCCATGACCTGTTGCAGGATAAGAAGCAAACCACCAAAAAGAGATATGTACCTCTCCTTCGACAGGGTGGCTTTTGTGCTCCCACACCAGTAGAGCTATCAGGTCTCTCAAACGTGAAAAGCAGCAGTTACAAACCTCCTCATGCCCCATGCAGTAACGAACAGCTAACTGCTCTTCTGAGCAGGGAAATGGTGAAGAGCATAGCCCAGCCAGGGTCTGATGTGCCATTGCAGTCTGTGGCGTGGACAGCTCATGCAGGGAGGTGGGCGAGTGTGGCTGCGGCTCCCTGCCCATGATCACTTCATGCCACACGTATCTACAACTGGCATTTGTTTTGTCAACAAAAGCAAATAGCATTTTTCTGAAGAAGACCCCCAACTACTATAGATGCACTTCACTTTTAAGTGGCTGGCCGTGCCTCGCTAGCAAATTAAGTGGAGAAAGAGTGATAATAGTTTAGCGGTGAGAACAACAGTTTTTCCACCTCTTATCTGGAGATAGTGGTGGAACATTGCAGGGTTTTTTATTTCACCCTCTTCCCAGCACCTGTCCCTATTTGTTGAACAATTTATAGCTCCATCTGAAGTATTATCCTGCGAACAGTAGGAGGTATTTGCAGTGCAGCACAACATAATCCTCCCCTCAGAGATTAAGACTATTACCTCATTGATGCTCCTCGTCTCTGCCAGCCTTGGCATACCAATGTGCAGCGTGAATGCAGGTTTGCAGCATAATAGCTCACTATGCTACCAGCTAAGCCACTGAATGCTTCTACAGTCATTCTTTTTATTAGGAGAATGACATGACAGTAATAATGGATAATGAATTCTGTTAATGAGATGACTTATTTCAAAAGTAAATGAAGCTCAGGTGTCACGTGAATGAAAAATTTGAAATATCTGCAAATGTGACTTAGTCAAGTGTTCCAGGGAAGAGAAAAACCCACTCAAACCCTCCTTTGAGGCAGCTGCGATTGCATGGGTAAAATTCTAGAAGCAAGAATGGAGAACAGTAAAGCTGCACATGCAGCGTAACTTCATCCCTGGTGTGGATGTCTGCTTGCACAGCCACTCCTGCTCCAGTGCAGATGCATATGGCCATGTCAGGGGTGTGCAAGCTCTCGGACAGCAAGGCAGCACTCCTGTTCCCATGTGTGGTAGGGCAGGACCAGCTCCCAGCTGGGGCTGCCTCGCAGCGCTGGGGCTGCAGCCCCCAGCACGGGGTCTCGGCAACTCCCTCTCACCCAGTGATGGCTTTCATGGCATCGTAGAATCATAGAATGGTTTGAGTTGGAAGGGGCCTTAAAAATCATCTCATTCCAACCCCCCTGCCATGGGCAGGGACACCTTCCACTGGACCAGGTTACCCAAAGCCCCATCCAACCCGACTTTCACTGAATTTATCGCAAGAGGCTCTTAGCTTGGTTGAACCAAAGCCAAGGGAAATACAAATATCCACTGTCATTTCAACTAAATGATATTCACTCCTTTACCAAGTTATAAGGTTTCTCCCTCAGTTGCTTCCTATGAAGAAACAACTTCCACATCTCTTTGTTTAACACAGAAATATGGGCGTCGTCATCCTCGCATTCTCAAATGACTGAACTGTATTTTGCTTCATTTTTGGAAACCAATTAATTGTCAGGCACAAACCAGGTTTGTAGTCTGGCTTATTGTGCGTGAAAATGTTACCGACAGCATCAGCATCACACAGAGATATGAACAGCCATCACCAATGAGAAGTAGCCGTAGTGAGGATGCTAATATTAGAACTGCCAGACAGCCTTTGTAGAACTCAGGGTTTCTTTAGTGACCATAAAAGCATGAAAGCATCAAAGAAATAGGCTACATGGTGTCTACAGGCGTATTTATCTTTCTTAAGATTTTTTGCCCTGATGTGGGCTCTGACTACCACGCATCTTTAATACATTTATCCTCACAGTGTGCCTGTGAGACACAGAAGAGCTATTTGCATTTTACAAACAGAAGACTGAAACACCGAGGGAGAAACCAGGCAGGCCAGTCTCCTGGAGACATGACAGCAGAAACCTCCTCTGCAAGCTCACGTGCCCGGAGAGCTGTGACTTGGTCTTGCCTTGGCTTCCTCCTGCAGCTTGTTCCAGCACAACGGCATAAAGCGCGGGGCTCTGCAAGACACAGTTTCATGTATCACACGTTAAGGGATTGTTTGCCAATCTGGTATGTTTTGTTGATGGAGGAAAGGTTATATAAACAAAGGGGTAGATGAAGAGTCTGGTGGCAGTCCCATGGCTTTGGCCCTCTTCTTCAATGGTCTTCAGAGAATGCTGTGGATTTTCACCACCTGACAGCTCACCGATGCTCTGTGTCTGGCTTTTGGAGCAAAGCCATTTTTGAGGATCCTAGAGAAAAAACAGACTGTGAGAGTGCCTGTGGCCAGCAGAAGCAAGATAACCATGGCATCCCAGAGGCTATTGTCCATGACACTGGGTAAGTGCCCGTGCAGCTGGCCCAGACCAGCCTCCTGCCCAGTGCAGCTGCTCTGCCATCAGTACCCAAGGCAGCTGCTCTGATGGGGTTCAGGGATGGCTCCACGGGCTTCCGTCCCTGGGGACTGGAAGGCATTGTGAGCTCTCACCCCACAAGAGAGAGAAGCTGGTTAAAGTCTGACGCCTACACGGGCTCAGGGAAAGGGGAGAGGGAAGGTGCAGAGAGATATGGAGGTGGACGAAGATTTGGGTACATGACCTGATATGTTTCTCAGCCAAGCCCTGTGGAGTTGCTCAACTGGAGTAAGAATTTCACCCAAAATAATCACAAAATCAGAACTATCACTCAACTTTCAGCACGGCTCCTTTATAAACCAAAGAGGGGAAGGTCCCAAGAAGACAGCAAAGAGGAATTAGCCTGGGGAGGAGGCTCCGGGGGTCCCCTAACCAGGAGGGCATCCAGCGTGGCGTGAGATGACTCCATCACAGCAAAGCTGGTGGCCCTCAGGCCAGCGGCAGAGCCACGCTGCCTGCCCCGCACCAGCCCTCACAGAGTGGCTGCTGGGTGCAGGTTCAGGCTGCTGAGGAGCTGCCCCGCTGTTTGGTTGTTTAAGCTGCGGCGGCAGAAGAAAAGCAAAGCAAAACCATGGGTTGATTTATATCTCTTGGTGATTGTAAGTCGTTCCTAAAAGAAACAAACGAACAACCCCAGACATTTTTAAACTTAACCATTTTAAAAATGGCAAAGTGCTTCTATCATTTTCAGTAATTAAAGCAGGAACAAAAATTAAAAACTCCCCTGGCTCTTTTCATTTGATGATTTTCAAGCCTGGTTTTTTTCCCCTCGCATACTCCTTGCATATTTCATTCCTCACAATCCTGTCCCCATTAGTGGTGATGACAAAGCTCCCATTGCTCCCCATGTGTGGGAGAATCACACTGTAAGTATGGATTTAATCACCAACCTTCAAAGTGACTAAAAAGGCAGATAGATGGGATTCCTGGGGAGATTTTCAAAAGTGAAGTTTGACATCCTGGCTCTTCTGATAACGTTGCTGCTCTTTTCTAAAACATTTTGGAAAGCCTGCCCTTCTGGGGCTAATTTCAGGTATCCCGAGGTACAGCCACTTAACTCGTTCCAGCGCTGAGCTGGCAGCGCTTCACGCTGCCGGACTGGGGAGCGCAGGCAGCCCTCGCCCCGGCACGACGATGCTGCTGCCAAGCTCCAGCACTGGTTTCCAGTCTGCTGCCTTCCAGGGCATTACATGGGACAGGCAGCAAAATTTTGTCCTTCTGCTATTTCCCCCGTACGCAGAAATGGCATGAACAGCCCTCTGGAAATGCTGACTCATGATTTCTAGGGGGGAAATGATTAGGACACCTTAGGGTGCTGCTACCAGGTTACAAAGAGCCCATCAAAACTCAGAAACAATTCCCTAATGAAAAACAGTAATGGAGTTTTTAATTAAAGCGCTCGAAAAGCAGGGTGTTCAGCACTGAGCCATCTCAGCCTGGGCTCGGTATGCGCAGGTGAATCCCTTCGTTAGCTCATGGCCGAGGCCTTCCAGACAACCGACCACAGATGCTTTGCAAGGCACATTGGTCTGTGCTCATAGCAACAAAATTACCATCAAAACTATTACTTTTCTTGATATTGGGCTGTTTTTTCAGAACGCCGACGGTTATTTTCAATCTTCTTTTATTTTTATGCATAGGAATGGAAAGTTGTGAATAACATCTGCACAAAAGAATAGAAAACAGCTCCCTTATACTCAGCAAAATTTGATTCTTACTTTAATTTACACATTTAGGAAGCTTATCTCTGAATACCAAATGAACCCAACTACTTTAGTTTGCTCATTAACTATGATTTTATATGCATGAAGTGGTATTTTTGAGGCAATATTAGTACTGGCAGTTGGGTTCTGGATCCGTATCTTTTCCTAAGGAAGTCAATGGGAAAATGCTCATTTATTTCAGTCACAGGAAGCTTGGACCTTGTGCATAGTTATCTATCTGTACCCGAAACAGAGCAGTGCCCATAAGGAGATGTGCAGGTACTGGTCTGCTCACACTTTTAGGCAATCTGAAGAAGCACAGTATGCTTCCAGCTAAAATATAGAAACACCTTACACTGTATCAAGTAACTTTCCAGAACAAATACAATAAAAATATTAAGGCATGAATGTGTCTACTTGTTAAACAAAATAGTGTTGCATGGAAACGATCATCGCGTATGGAGAGGTAATTTTTGTTGCACAGACCATATGCAGCCTTAGGGTCTGAAAACTAAGGACTTGTGCTGGTCCCGGTATTGTAAGGGCTGGAAAAAGGAGAGATCCTTATTGTGGCTTAGCTGGGCTGGCAGAAGTCCTGACCACTGATGCAAACTTTGCGGGTAGGCTGTGCTTTTATCAGCATACCTTTTATTCCACTTGGTGGTAGTTTTACTCTGTTGGTCAAAAGTGAACTAGGGCCTTTGTGTATCTTAGCAGGGCTAATTATCAGGGCTAGACTGAAGGAAGTAGCAGAAAGTTAATATACAAATACAGAGGGGATTATGTGTTTCTTGTACAGATTCCAAGGCACCGGTTCAGCCTGCACCAGCAGAAGATGGGAGCTGCGNGCTGAGTCCCAGTGCATCGAGCAGGGGCTCCCAGTACCGATTCGGCCAGAGTTCGCCTTGCAGCACTCACGCCTAACAAATTAGAGACAACTGCAAATTCCTCGGTTATTATGCATTACCTTTAGTAGCTGCTTACATGTGCCACGGTAGCAACTGTCTCTGGGAAGGAACAGAGCCTGCGTTGGTGCAGACCACTGCACGCTAGCTGTTTCATCGCCAGTCCCCTCTCCTTGACAGAGCGGTGTTTTTCATAAACAATTTGGAAGCTGCTTCATATGTGTTGTTTTTTCCTTTTTTAGAATGGCTCAGCGTTGATTGTATCAGCAAAGCTATTATGCTGAGCCCCTGCAGTAATTTGTCAAATAATCATCTCCTGGCACATTTTTTTTTTCCTACAAAGGTGCTAATGATTACAAGTATGATTAACAGCTGAACTAAACTGTTATTGCCGGGAAGTTCTTAGTACATTCAAGGAATCGTGACCCGTATAAAAAGCAATGTAAAGAACAACAGAAGTTGATCATACTTCACGGAAGGAATGTACGACCTGTAGTCATGTTTCCTTTTACCCTGCCATGCTTTTTTATTAGATCTCTGGATAGTAACCTTGCGTGGGTCATTCATCGGTCAACTGCTCATCTCCACTGTTGTTCCAAGCAGGCTTCCCGAGCCACTACAGGAAGGACCGGATGATTTCTTGAAGGAATAGTACTATTTATAAAATAAATATAAAATCAGATCTCTATTTTGCACAAGCGACAAGTTATGAGAACTCCAGCAGCTGTATATTTGTTGAACACCCGCCTCCTGTGAGTATAAATTGCACCTTACTGAGTAGAAATAAAATACAGTCCACCAGAGACTTTGCTGCAAGGTGTAGCTGCTTGTCTATGGGCAAGTAATGACTTGCGTTTTCAGCTGCTCCTTAGTAAGAGCCTTAGTAATTGGAATCAGTTATTCAAAACATCTCTAAATGTGATTTAAATGGCAAGGATTTAATAACATAGAAAGAAGTCATTACAGAGGTTCAAGCAGGGGAGAAGGGAATTCCGTTTTTCAGAGCAGAGGGAGAAAAATAAAGCAATTACTTGATGTAAAGGCCAGAAACAGGACTCCTGCTGTCACAGAGAAATCAAATCTGTCAGCAATTAGTGGGATCTTAGGAGGCAAAGAACCCTTCAGTGTTGAACAGTGAATAAGGGGTTAGCAATTATATGAACTGATAAAAGTGTTCTGGTTTTCAAACAGCAGGTTAACAAGGCTTACTTTTTTCATAACTTCATGCAGATGTGATGAGTCACACGTTGTGACATTTTTCAGGAGGACTGTATGGAAAGGTAGGAAAATAATAAAGAACATTGCATTGCTGTTTCATCTGAGATGCTGCTGACTGACTTATTGCAAAATGACCCAGAGCTCAAAGATGGGACCAGCCCCAACGGCTGTCACTTCTCCCTGTGCCCAGGCAATAGCTTACTTAACTCTATAAAGGCTCTGCCTTTAGAAGTACTGTTTGTCTACCATATGTGAGAGCTCGTGTGACCAAAAAAAAATAAATTATAATTAGGTTTCATTCTGTTTGACGTCAGAAATCCCAGCAGAAGGTATTTATGCCCTGCAAGACTGATTCTTGAATAGAAGAGTTCATAAAGGGAAACGGAAACGGACATGATTATGCCTCTTTAGTCTCGACTCTGGGTAATGCTTTATGCACTGCATAGACATTACATGATTAATATGCACAATAAAAAGAATATTTGTAGGAAATTGAAAGATGAAGGGTCTTTCTCAGTATGTCAGGGCAGCTGAGGCAGAACTAGAACTCCGGGTTGCAAGTTTTTATTGACTTTAACAGGGAACTTTGAGAAACAAGAATCAGAATGAAACTAGGAACTCCATCTATTCAGCCTGTACCTTGAAAAGCGTATAGGGAAAAAGAGAGCTTTGAAGACTTCACCTTCATCCTAGCCTATCCTATTTTGTTCACAGGCACCAAAGCCCTTCAGAACGGGAAAACAAAGGAGCTCTGGCAGTTTCAAAAGGCTTTCTCTCTCAAAACAGAGGGATGAAGTGTGTCTAGACTGAGACGCAAAATCCTCCTGGAATGTCTAAAGAAATCAAGGCTATTGAGATTAGCAGAGAAGTCTTTTCAGTGGGATCAACATACACAGAGGGCGTTGCTTTACAATCATTTCTCTCTGAGTGCCGAGTCCGTCCACTGAAGCAAAAACCTTGTTGGCTTTATGTTGGCTGCTTGGTATATGGTATGTCCAGCTCCTGCAGGCAAAGACGGTGGGTTGCTGAGCTCCTCCAGCCTGGAGAAGAAACAAGAGCAGTCTGTGCCTGGTCAGCGGGGCTTTTTCCCAGTCCAAGCCAGAAAATGACCCAAGCACTGGCCGCAGAAAAAATGTGGTCCGAAGCTCCAAGATGGAAAGGTGCACCTGGGCCTGCTACCATATCAAGTATCACCACATTTCTTACACCGCGGAGTAAGGCATCAGCCCACTTTCTCATGTTTTTTGAAAAAATGATGTAAAGTAGAGCTATGCTGGCATTGCAGTGTGTATTCACATATTGCTGGGTGTTGTCGTGAAGGTAAATCAGAAATTAAAGAAAACCAACAAAACCAAAACCCCGGTCCAGATCATGGTTTCTCTTACCTAAAAATCTTACAAAGGCATCCTGGGAATGGGGAGTGGGGGGCTAATAGAAAGTGCAGCATTTCTATTGAGAAACTGGGGAGAAATGTCTGAAGGAAGCATTAGATCACTCCTGTAGCCTAGACACCTAGGAAAAGCAACATTTTAAAGCAAATTCAGATAGATACGCGAAGAATGACTACAAATCCCTTGAACTTCATTCTTTCCCAAGTGATTTTTAATTTAGATTTTTCATTAATATGCATTTTAGGTCCTAGGAAGGTTTGGAAACCACCTAAAAAAAGTACTAAAAGAAGTCAGAAGAAAACCAGAAAAATGTATGCATTGGAGGATGAACCTGCATCACCGTGTGAATACATACTTATTTTTAAAAATAATTCAAATTCTTTTAAAGAAAATGTAATTTTCAGGACTTTGTGTCCTGCACAGTGTTCTAAAAAATACCCTGTTTTTTCAAATTGCATTGCAATTGAATTTATATGAGCACGTTTGTTTGTGTATGAAAAGATGGTGGATGTACACAGGACAGAATATTATTTCCTAACTCTTAGCCTATCACCCTCTTTTCCTCTGCGATGCACTTGGATTGCTGATCTGAATATCACACTATCTGTGAGGAACTCCTTTTCTGATCCCTTGTGCTTTCTCTAGGATGAAGGAAAGCTTCCAAGGAGATCCACTTTCAAGTGAATTCATCAGGTTGCTCTGACCTGGGTAAATCCTTTGGATGTCACAGGAAAATGCTGGAGGTAGCTTCCTGTTTCATCACAGCTCCCATCCGGAGTTGCTTTCTGATCCACGCGTTTTTGGTTCATGATGCGTGCGTTAACACGCAATTACCGCTGATCTCAACAGCAACTCACAAGTTTGTTATCTTGCCAGATCAGGCCTTGTTTTAGGTATTTCCACAAACTCACATTAAGGAAGCACTAAATAGCAAGTGCCTATTGAAAAACAAGCACAAATCCCAC
>Ga0065711_1039600_pt1 | contig 17670 bp, 9 predicted proteins | sample Hoacrofraction12_FD_59098 | JGI IMG/M metagenome (GOLD analysis project Ga0065711, IMG submission 59098) | Hoatzin crop microbial communities from Cojedes, Venezuela - Epithelial fraction 12 v2 (version 2) | ecosystem: Host-associated > Birds > Digestive system > Esophagus > Crop | place...
AAAAAAAAAAAAAAAAAAAGGTAATATCCACAAAGGGCAAATAACGTTCTATTGTCTTAACTAAAGGAAATTCATAAGGATTAAACAATTCACTTTCCAGATCAGTAAAACTCACACTCACATGATTTCTCTGAGACTTTCTGCATACTGTGGGGTTCTTGGCTTCTTTAGCAGGCACTTTATCTCCTCCTTTGGTTATGATGCATTAAAATAGTCTTTTCTCCAATAGATGAAACTTCCTGGTGACACTTTCAAAGACAGAAGGTACAAAATAAAGTAGTACTAAATTTCCCAGGCATCCCTAGTAGTCCTTATAGAGCAACACCTCAAGATGTGTATAAAATAAAGAAAATACAAGCTGGAGAGTTGTTAACAGTTTGAATTTAGCTATGAGTGTCCAAGGAAAATTATTCTGACCCAAAATGCATAGTCGCACTAGCACAGAAGGAGCCTGGGAAGGCTGAATTGTTTCTGTAGTGGTCAAGAATATCTGTGACAAGAGCTTGACTGAAATAGAAAAGAAGCTGCTTTTGTTTTGTTTTCTCCGCTTCTCGTAGAGAAGACATTGGTTTTCCCAGTTTGACTCTGAGTCTTCCTTTGACAGTTTACTTTTGCTCTTTTAAACTCCTTGAGCTTTTTTCATAAACTTTTCTTGGTGTTCATCCACCTCAGATCCCTGGAGGAGGTCACTGCCTCCAAATGTTTTATCATTCCTTTTCTTATAATGCTATTATATAATACATCTAATATGGAGGATCCTGTCAAAATGAAATCTAAACTAGGTTAACCTGAGAGTTTATCCTTTATGGTTGGTTCCTGCTGTCCACTTGGGAAGCTCTGAAGTTTATCTGATTTCACATGTAGTTTTTACTCCTGTTCCACAAGGATGGCATGTCCTTACCAGATCGTAGTTTACAGCCTCACCCCTTGCTTCAGATGTCAGCTGATACTTTCATTGCAACTATTTTTTTCTAAGACATAGCATATTTGGTGAAATTAATCATTCCACTTCTGTATGCATATGTTATCCTATTTAAAACAGAACTTTTGCTTCTTCACACCCTTTAAGGTATCTAGTGTCATTTAAATGATTTTGAGTTTATATGAGAAGGATTTCTGGAGTACATGTGCATTATGCAATTTAAAAAGTCTGTGGTCTTTGCATTTAACACCTTAGTGCCTTTCAAAGAAGTTTCCACTTGTGAGAGAAAAAACATCTACCACTGCTATCAATATTTGTCGCGTTAGTTTTTCCATGAAGGTTCTCTATTTGGCACATATCATAAATGACAATATTAAGCTCTATAACAAGTTTTTTAACAACTGTATATCTCATGTCAGTGAAAAAAGTATCAGCTGTCACCATGATTAATGAGCAAACTCCAGTGGAAGAAATAACATGAATGCTCTGTACACAAAGAGGTATTGCAATACAGATATTTTATTATCCATATTTACAAATGAACCAAATAACTGCACAGCCACACAACATGTTTATGGTTGATGTAATTGAAGAAAATATGCCAAGAATTGCAGTTTTCACAAAAACAATAAATGTTTGTTGAATATGTAATGATAAATTCAGTGCCACTTAAGACTAAACATATCAAAGAAAAAGAAGTAAAATCCCAAAAGAAACCATATTCTACATCTTGACTGAAAAATGTCACGGATTTTTTTTTAAACTAAAAAAAGGCATCTGAAGTCAGTGATACTACTATTATTATTATTATCATTGTTGTTATTGTTATGCCATTAATATTAAGGGATATGGCAAAATAATGTAATTTCAGTCTTGATCTGTTGAACAAAAGTAATTTTTACAGTTTAAAGCAATGGTTTTTGTCTGGAAGTAAAACCAGGCACTCTTTGTTTATTTAATGGGGCAAAAAGACAACCAAAACTGTTGTGTTTTAATTTATTAATTAAGTAAAAAATAAATAAATAAAAATAATATCTACATTGTAGCACAGTCTATGGTTTTATTTTTCCTGAGACTTGACTAAGTGGTAATCAAGACATATAAAGACTCTTTGACATTATTGTAATGAAATAAGCCATTTAGAGGTATTACATTTTGAAATTCTTTTTTCCTACAAGTATTCTCAGGCCTTTTTATAGAGCACTTTTAGCTGCTCAAGAATTAGTCTGATAGACTTCTCCTCTGTAGCATTTTCAGGGATTTCTTTCACAGTCCTTTCTTCTATTAAGACAAATATCCCATTAATTCTCAGCTTCTTCAAATCCACATTAGCAGCCATAAAGCAGAGGCAGCAGTTGGTAGTGAACCTCGCTCCATACACCGTGAGATGTTTCCTTCTGAATGCTTCTGCTCCATGGTGTACAGCTTGAGAAAGTTAGATGTAGTGTGTGCACGAGTTTCTATCAGACTAAATGTATTCAAGAGTTATTTCATTCTCACTCAAAGTTCATTGCTTTCCCTCAAGAAGATCCAGGCATTGGCTGGAACAATGCATAAATAGTCAAGAAGCTTCCCTCTGACAATGGAGAAGACTGTCCTATCCTCTCAGCTACTATTTCCTCCCCAATTCTTTTCTAAAGCCAGAATTTCAGTGGAATTTGTTTTCCACTTGACGGAGAATTATAAAGGTATGAGATGAAATTTTGGATCACTTATTAAAACAGCTCTCGATTTTCAGGAGGCCATGGTTTTACCCATTGTGTGAAAGGCTCATCTTGTTTAAATTCATGTAGGGAATGTGTTTTTTTAATGGAACAGAGACATGATCAGAATAATTTTGAGTCCTTTATTACCCATTCTGAAGATGAGGTCTCCTGAGAGACTTAGAAATAGTTAAATTGAATTCATGGGGGGTTAACTTTTTCATGGCACTTCTTCTACAGATCCACAAGAGAACATGTGCCTTCTTGGACATTACTTGGTGGCCTCAACTGCATTAAATTAGATGTACCACAAAGACGTCCCAGGACAATCTTTCTCGGAAAGATATATGCACCTGGTTGAAGCAGCAGTAGGCTGCAGCCACGCATCATGAGAAGCTAAAACCTACTGGAAGGAACAGTCCTTCTGCATCACTGCCCCCCTCTTACCAACCTGAGCTCACTGCATTTCGGATACAAAGTGTTTGCACCACTGGATTTCCTGCTCCAACACTGACAGCTGACTGTCGTGAGTAATAAAAAGTCACTAAAAATGGCTTAGTCTATGAAGGCAGATAATATTCACTTCCTTGGGGCCCAATCCACATTTCTGGTGCATGCTTACCTGAACCTGTCATACCTGCTGCCACCTGTCCTACAGGCTGTTTTCAGGTGCCTGCTTAGCTATACAGTTCTCCTGTCCCACTATCAATAGATGCTGGCCTGGCTGGATCTGTGTATCTGAGCAGCCAGTCTGCATAAGAACAGCCACAACCAGATAAAAACTGAGCAGCAGTGGGACTTTTTAGATTCTGCAACTATCCTTGTAACATACAAGAATCAAAATCCTGCAATATGAAACCTGCATATCTCTCAGACATTGCAAAGCCCAAAGCCCTGGGAGGATTAGGTTCAGGCCCTTGTTATAGGCTTGGCTTTCCAAGGTCATAAGTTTGGTCTGAGAAATTGTCTTTCAGGAAGCTGGCCAAGATGCAGAAGCAAACTTGGCACTTGGCTTGCACTAAAAATGTCTCTGTCCATGCCATAAACATCACTGCATGCTGGAGATGGGGCCAGCTGGGCCCTTTTCTGCTGACTTTCTCAAGGACAGCCTAGGCAGGTGGCATTACTGAAACAGCGTGTCTCACTTTGCTTAGTATCTTTCTGACCTTGCTTGGACATAACTGAAAAAATACTCACAGAGCACTTGCCCCAGCCTCTTCTTTGCTCACGGACACTGTTTACTTCTTTTTTTGGGGGCATACCTGGCCTTTGAGAAAGGAGATGTGTATGGGAGTGGGTAGAGGCAGCATGTGATCTAGTGAATGCAGGCTACGGCAGGCACAGATGGTGGGGATGTGTGCCACCCATGGATCCCAGGTCCTGGTTCATATTTTCCCTTCCTTTCTGTTTCTCCTGGAAGGCGTGACTGACTCTTATACATGGAGTAGCCCAGGGAGCCCGTAGAGCCCTCAGAGTGTAGGGCAGTGTGCCTGTACCAGGCTGGGCATGCCTAAACAGCACATGATGTCAAAGTGTGGGAGCAGTTCGTCTTACCCTGTTTTCACAGGAGGCATCTTTATGGTGTCCTAGTGTCTGCATGTGGACATATCCACAGCAAAACTCTCACAGTTCTCATTTGGGTGTTCCTGCCCTTTCACAGTTCTCATTTAGGTGTTCCTGCCCTTTGCTGAATTTATTTCTAACTATATTTCGTCCTTCACCTGAGCTTCATTCAGTCACCACTGGTACTACCTTTTCTGCTGTTTCCATTCTTCTTTTCTTTCCATATGCCATGCCTGTGCTTAATAACTTCCCATTCCCCTCAAGAAAAGCAGTCATGGGTTGACATTTGTTGCGATCATGCTGTTCAGTCTGTGAATTTTATTCCTTCCTGTCATTTTCATATATCTTGTTTAATTTAATTGTAAGCTGTTTTAAACAGGCAGCTTTTCTGTATTCATACAATGCCTTGCTCAATGTGTCTGTGACCTCAATAAATACTCAGGTGCAATTATAATGAAGAGTTATTGTCAGCTATAATAATTATTCTAGGACCAAGAAAAATACAGTCATATCCTTAGTGCATTCCTCCCCGGTTCTTGAGAAATGAATGAGCCTGAACACAGTTATGTACTCTGCCCTATGTATTGCAGAGATGTTGTTTTGGAAATGTTTTTGAATGTTTACAATGAACTGTTCAGAAGGTCTTCTCATCCTGTGCAAAAGTATGTATTAACCCATAGCTGACCAAGGAATAAATCTTACCATTTTATCTTACCTTGTCACTGTCATCATTATTATGATTATTTCAGAGATCTTTTGAGGATGTTTGCATTTTTCACCTGAGACATTTGTCAGACAATAACAGAGGTTTGAAACTGCTCAGAGGGGGCTACAATAGCAGGAAAAAGTCCTGAGTGGTGAGGGAAGAGTGCAGGTTGGTAAAGTTAAATGATACATTTAGCCCAGCCAAATATGTTCTGCCCTGTGTCTTAACAAGACGGCACACACTCATCATTCCATGTGTGTTGAGGCACAGAAGGATTACCAAATTTTCAAAGTATTTTCCCCAAATTCAGAATTTTTAAACAATAATGTTGGCAAAGAACTAATGTAGTTTATTTACCATTTGGATGCTCCCCTACAAGTATTACCCTTCTTAAAAGTGGCTAATGTGGAAAAATTATTTCCAAGTGCTGTAGAATTTGTTAGGACTTACCAATTTTAGCAGAAAAATCTCAGGCTGAGATTCAACATATAGTCTGTATTTTTCCATAATGCTTTTCTCGTGTTTTCTTCTCTAGGTTTATTTACTTGAAAAGCAGATCTTGTTCATAAGCTGATCGTAGCAGCTGAGTGAATACTCAGAAAAAGACACTCTGTCTTCTCATGGCACACACCACCACACTCTTGTCTCCTCTGAATGAAGCCTAAATCTCATCCTCCTGTATTCACTTTTTTATCATAGAATAATTTGGGTTGAAAGGGACCTTAAAGTTCATCTAGTTCTAAACTACAAGTCCGGGTAGATGATGTCAGTTGCTCTTCCCTTATCCACCAATGCTGTAACGCTGTTGTAGAAGGCCACCAAATTTTTCAGGCACTATTTGCCCTTAGTGAAGCCATGTTGGTTGTCACCAGTCACCTCCTTATCTTGCATGTGCCTTAGCATAGTTTCTAGCATGATCTGCTCCACTATCTTGCCGGGCACAGAGGTGAGACTGACTGGCCTGCAGTTCCCCAAGTCTTCCTTTTTTCCCCTTTAAAATATCGTGGTTATGCTTCCCCTTTTCCAATGAGCGGGAACTTCACCGGACTGCCACGACTTCTCGAATATGATGAATAGTGGCTTAGCAACTTCATCTGCCAGTTCCCTCAGGACCCGCGGATGCATCTCATTGGGTCCCATGGACTTATGCAACTTCAGGTTCCTAAGATGGTCTTGAACCTGATCTTCTCCTACAGTGGGCAGTTCATTCTCCCAGTCCCTGCCTTTGCTGTCTGCGAGTTAGGTGGTGTGGCTGGAGCACTTGCTGGTGAAGACTGAGGCAAAAGTCATTGAGTGCCTCAGCCTTCTCTATATCCTGGGTAACCAAGTCTCCCGTTTCCTTCCAGAGGTGGCCTACATTTTCCTTGGTCTTCCTTTTATCACCAGTGTACCTACAGAAGCTTCTTTTGTTGCCTTTGACATCCCTGGCCAGATTTAATTCTATCAGGGCTTTAGCTTTCTAACCTGATCCCTGGCTGCTCGCACACTTTCTTTGTATTCCTCCCAGGCCACCTGTCCTTGCTTCTGCCCTCTGTAGGCTTCCTTTTTGTGTTTGAGTTTGTCCAGGAGATTTTTTTTCATTCATGCAAGCCTCCTGGCTTTTTTGCCTGACTTCATCTTTGTTGGGATTCATCGCTCCTGAGCTTGGAGGGGGTGATCCTTGAATATTAACCAGCTTTCTGATCAAGTGTTAGCACTTACCAGAAAAAGAACACAAGGTAAAACACAAAAGATTACACCGTTGTGTAAATACACATGTAGATGCCCTGTATCTTGAATGCTGTGAACAGTCAGATTCTTTCTGTCAGCCCTCCTTATTTCAAAAAAGATCAAATATGTGGAATAGCTCTCCATAAGGAACTTCTTAATTGGATGGGACTCTTCAGCTCAGACAAAAGGAGGAGCTTTGAAAGAAGATACAACAGACATCTCTGAAACCCTGGAGAAGGTGAGTAAGATTTGGTTATTTTACTTGTTCTTCCAATACAAGATCTAGAGTCTGTCATCTTAAAATGGCCTGGGACCTCTTCAAAATAAATGGTGCAAATGTCCATGTTATTGTCACAAAATATATCCGGTCTGAGGAACTTCATCATGAGGATGATATTAGTGCTAAAATATTTACAAGAATTCAAGAGGTGAACAGATGGGTGAAAGAAAAGAAGGAGAGTGAAAAAGAGGATGAAAATGAAAAAAATTGTTGAGTACAAGGATACTACCTCTGGCTCAGGAGGCTCACGTTGCAAATTGTTGAAAGCTGTAGTGGGATGCCTTGGATATACCACTGTGCAGTCACTATTCTATTGTGCTTAGGCATCCATATCTTGTTCCCATGAGCAACCAGATATAATGTGTGCCTCTGGTCTGGCCTAGTATTTATAGTCTTTTGTGGAATTCTTATGAGAATTGCCTGAGGCTTCATATAGGAGTAAGAATTTAGTATGAGTATCAGAATGAAGTGTTTTTGAGAGAAGTTTACAAGGCTTAAACGTGCCTTTAAAATGACACCTTTTTCATGCTTGCTTTGTTATCCCCAGTGTTTCTGATCAATAAAGATGATTTCTGACATGTAGCCTACCAATGATGTTGTAAGAGCTGCTTCGTTTACTCATATGTTTTGATGGACTACATCATTGTTATGGTACTGGAAAGACAGGTAAAGAATTACACTTGCAATACCAGAGATCTGTTAAATTATTTCCTAAGCTTCATACACACGTCTAGAGCACACAGAAGGCAATGGTTTCCAAACCTTTTTGTTTTCTTGTATTATCTAATACCAGGGAGAAAATATAATTATCAAGACAGCAGGTTCTCACAAGTATATTGAGTATTCTAATTATCTCTTGATTAATAGGCAGGACCCATTATTTAGATTTGAGCTGGTTATATTTACTATTGCTTTGATTATAGGTGCAAATAATAGCTGTAAAAAGTGACTTACTCATTTTGCTAATATTATAAAGCATTCAGATAGTCACCCGGGGGCTCTACTTCTGCCAGTTATAATGGGATATCCTCCTGCTGCTTATGCTCTAGCTGTCATTCAGGCACTTCTGCAACTCCTCTAATAGAATGGTTGCAGAAACAAGCAAAGTTGGTGCAAAGAAAAAAAAATCACAACTAGATTTTATTAAGATTCTTCTACTCTGAAGCGGAGCTGCTTTTGTAGTCAGTAGCTTCCCTGTTGTAGCTCATCCAGCACAAGGCTTTCTAAAGCTGTTGTGTTCCCATGGCAATAAGAGTTGTTACTCTATAGGAGAAGTCTCACTGAAGAAAAAAACTGAGATGCCAAGCTAGAAAAATGAATTCTGCCTTCAAGATAAGTTCAGAATCTCTTCATATGGCACAGCTGATTATCCTCCATAGTTCTGCTCTTTGTACAGAGCACGTACCTCCGTATGTGTAAACACAACTCATGGGTAGAATTGCAAAATTGCTCTGGTGGCATTGCAGGGACTGTAGACCTGCCTCTGAGACCTCAAAATATTATAAAGCTAAATCGTATGGGAAAAAGTAACAAGTTTGACTCGTTTTGTAGAAAATATGAATTATATGACTAGGGATGGTTTGCCCACAAATGAGGTTAAAAAAGGGATGTTTTCAACAACAATGGCAACAAAAATGTTTAAAGAAAAGAATGTTCACCTGTTTCAATAAGCAGTTTTATTTGGTTGTGGCTACAGACAAGCACTAGCTTACAGCCTGACCTTGTCCTGATGTCTGAGCTCTTACCCAGTGAAGAAACTCTGGTCCAAACCAATGCTTCTCCCTGTTCGTGTGCTCTATTCACATGCCAGGCTTCTGACACTCCCATTCTAACTTTCTCCATATAGGCACGCCCCCTAAACTCTGCTCCCACAGTCTGAAATGTGAATGATTGCTCCGTAAACATGGTATGTGTTGAGGCTTCTTCCTGTGTAGGAATTGTGAGGAGCTGAAGGATGCTCAGAGGAGATACCCTGCTGAGGGCATGAGCTTTTATAAATCTAAACAAATTGAAGGTTCCAGAGATCATGTTTGGGTGAGTGTATCTAGGAAGAGCAGAAGGTAAACCTGCAATAGTCCCACCAAATTCCATGCTTTGCTACAAACTAGAAGAATGTCGAGTTTTAATGAATGATGTAACAATACATGTGTGTATTTATTCTTTTTATGTACTCAATGTAGCCAAAAGAATGTATCTTCTAAGCCCGTTCTCAGAAATTTCTCAAACATTTATGTATTTTTAGACACTACATTGCCGATTCTTTTCACCTTTATGCTTGATTTCACTTATATAAATCCCTTGATCTGAGAGATTATATCCCACCTTGGTCTGCTGTGAGAGCTGGATCAGACTCCACAGTTATTTACTGCAAAGTTTCTTGAAGATTTATGCAAGGTTGACTTTGGTCTACATTGATTTCTTGTATTAGCAAGTTTAGAATAGTTTCTTATCTCAGTGTTTTCTCACTGTGGTTGTCCATGGCTTGCAACATGGCTAGCTCTGAATGCATGTCATGTGAGAGGCAGGTGGGCACTCTTAGCTTGATGAACCAATATGGCTTCCTGAATGTGTAGCATTTGCTACAGTTTTGCAGAATCAAACTCCAGATATTTTCCTACTGAAGAATCCAAAGAACAAGCATATTCTTTGAGGCTTTATGCTAGCTGAATAATAAGAAAAAAATTTTGATTAGTCTTTAAAAAGTCAGCATACATATTTTTTCAATGATAAGACAGTACGTTCGTATCATAAAGAGAAAAAAAATCGTCAGGAAAAAATCCCTCAATTTTTAAGGCCTATGTTTACACATCTGTTATGTTTCCTGGAAAATTCAGTTTATGTGAAGATGAAAGATACTTGTTTTATGATTATAACAAAGCTAAGTGTTCATTCTTATTTGAAAGAAGTCAAAATGAGGTCTCTTCAGTAGAAAAAGACATGAAGAAGCAGTAGATAATTCAGACATATCCATCCCGGTATTCAGGTGTAATATCAGTGTCTGACTTGATTTGAATGAGGTCACTGTCATGGTTGTGATTGATGTGTTGACTAGTTTCAATTTTTGTAAATATAATTTAACATGCAATTTAGTATATTGTAAATATCTACATTCTGTAAGTAATAATAAAAAAAACACTTGGTGAAATAAAAAATGTTGAAATACAAGAAAATAACATTCCCTGATGATTCTCATTTGTAAATGTAAGTAGAATTACTTTACTTCTGAGAAATTCAGATTTAGCAGGAATTTTTCCTTTTAATGGCGCATCTTACGTTTTCCTGCTCTTCTGTTAAATTTAAACTCAGGAGTAACTGGGATACCTTTCACTTGAACTATGACATTTCCAACTGGTTCATAGACTGCAGTACTGCCAATCTGTTGCTTGATTCCTACACAGATGTATACAACGACTGATTGATACTGGCAGAACATTCGAGATGAATGAAACTACAGTAGTAAGTGAACTCTACTACTTTCTTATTTTTCTTGGTCTGTGACTGTAGAAGGGAGGTTTGTCTATCCTGCCTCTGCAGTGGCCATTCTATCTCCAAACTCTACTGCTTGGGTGGTAAGAGGGCTGTCACATATATATGACCTGAAAAGTGGAAGCAGTAGATAAATTCTGAGTAAGTCTTAAATCACTTGGAAGCTGGGCAGAGTGGTATTAGGGAAAAGATGCTAAACACCTCGCAAAATCTTTTTTTTTCATTGCTATTTTGTTTATAAAATGAATGTTAGGATGAAGTAGGACTTACAAATAGTAGGAATGAAATTCAAAGGAGTTCTCTTAGTCCTGCTCCATAAGTCAATACAAATTTTTAAGGACTGGGTTGCTATTTAAGATTTCTGTTGTAAAGAGCTTATAGCTGCAAGTCCTGATCTTGCTTTTGCTATGAGTAATTTAGTTTATCTGAAAATATAGAATTTCAGACTCCAGTGGATCTCAGTAGTTGCATAATGATAAGCATGTATTTGCAGAACTGGGACTTAAATTGATTTCAGCAAGAAGTGCAGAGAAAGAAATAGATGATAGTAGGTTGAGCACACAGCTGATGTGTATGTTTGTCCACTGGTTGTTTTAAAATCTTTTCCATTTGTTGTAGCTTGGAATATTGCAAATGTCCCACCAAAGTCAAAGGGAGATTTATCACAGATTCTATTGGGTCCTTCTGGACCACCACAAGGTTTTTATTGTCAGGCTGCCTTTTTCTTTTCCAGTTCTTTCTTTCATTAATATAGTCAGTTCTTTCTCATATTTGTCATTTTCACTGTTCTTTCCAGTTACTTATTTAAAAGAAAACAAAAACTCTAAACACATTAACAATAAAAAGTGCTCATTCTCCCCAACCCTCAGCATGTATGAGTTCAGTCCAGTTGTTCTTTCTTTGTCTTGAAACTCCTCCATCATTCTAATGGGAGGATAAGGATTTGTGGCTGTCCTTTTTCACTGACCAATGTGTAGTCTGTCATTCTTCATCTATTTCTCGTGTAGTTTCTGGAAGTCACCCCAGATTTTCATTCTCCTAAATAAAGGAAAGGCCTTTAGGGCTTGAAAATATTTGTATGTATATGTGTATATGTATGTACATACATGTGTCTGTAAAATTCTTTCAAAAAGGTGATGATAATGACTTAGGTTATGGCAGTACCCAAAATAGTGTAACTGCTTTCTTAACAAATATAGACATACTCCTTGCAGAAAAATGGTTGTTATCTGGAATGACAAAGCAGATAAAATGGAAGAGAATTATACAGAAGATCACGGCAAACAAGTCATTTCACAAATGTGAAAAGCCTTCTTGTTTCTGTTTCTGTTAGGTTAGTTACAGTATGTAGGGAAACAGTAGGAGGAATAAAAGAAGAAAAAGAAAGAAAAGGAGACTGAAGGGAAGTGAGCTTAAAAGATACAGGACGGCCAGATAGATTAGGACATGGAAGGCTGCAAGGCTGCGAGCTAAAGCAAGATTTCAGTGAGACTTCCAGAGCCCTATTTGAATAGATCATTTTTCCGTAATTCCCCGAAGACAGCTGCTAGACAGCATTTTTCTGCAAGGGTAGACAAGAAGTCATATTCCTCACTGTTCCAGACTCTGTGAGTAGAAGGGAAAAATAAATGAATAAGCAAATGAACAGTAGTTTTGAGGAATCAGTAGAAGAGACAGAAAATCTTATCTTCTTTGGAAAAAAGGGAAATCGGTGTGAGATGGAACACAGGGCATCCCTGTCCAGGAACACAGTATGTGTAACCTGGTGATTATAATAACGCTCAGGGAGAAGGAAGGTGCAGATTTCAATTCTCTTATGCTGTGGAAGCCTTTTGTAGCCTGGGTGGGTCTTCTGCCAGAGGCCCCTCCAAATGTAGTCCTTTGGTTACTAGCCAACTATAAGGCCATAGTATGGCTCTGTGTCAGGGCTACAGAAGTGTTTGAAACTCAGATCTGATCAGGGATACAATGATCACCAAGAAACATAGTTTACAGCAGACCAGGGTGTTTAGGAACCACTGCTGTAACCAAGAGGCTATTACGAAAGAAGGGATCACCAACATCTTCACAGAATCATAAAATCATAGAATCGTTTAGGTTGGAGGATATCTTCAAGATCATGAAGTCCAATCATTAACCGAACACTGTAAATTTCTCCACCAAACCATGTACCTAAGCTCTGCATCTGTACGTCTTTTAAATACCTCCAGGGATGCTGCCTCAACCATTTCCCTGGGCTGCCCATTCCAATGCTTCTGACACCTCTGCTTTGTGAGAAAGGGCAGGCTGGAAAAAAAGGTTATGACTTTGAGTGTCAGAGATTCAGCTGTTTCCCAGAAAACTGCTTCTTAAATGGGCTCAAGTCACACGCTCCTTCATGCTTCCCACTGTGCACTTTCAGCAGCTTCCCAGTAAGCAAGCCAGCTTTTGCTGATCACATTTTTTGCTTCTTCACTTTCTCTGTCTGCAGAATAGGAAGCCTTCTGCCTCTCCTTGAGATGGTGAGTGTGTCTAGGCTTACTTTTAACAATGCTGCTGGAAGCTTTCAAAGAGTGTTTCTAGAATAACAATCAGGTTCTTTGACATTTCAGTTTTTTTTCAGAGTTTGATGCTTTCTTCCTAGAATATTTTCATATGACGTTACAACTGAGAAAGCGCTTTTCTCGTTGCTTCTTCCCCCCTTCAGCTTTCAAATGTGTATCAATCAGTGTTACATTTTCTGTTAGATTTTAAGTTAGCTAAAATGCAACACTCATATGGAACAAACTGTTCCCACAAAGATGCATTCCTGCTTCCTTAGCTGAATCATTGCTCCTGCCTTGCTTTGCTTTATCTGACTTCAGAATAAGCGGCAGGATCACACCACCTTTTCACCTGTGACATTTGTTCTTTTGCCTGCTTACTCCATAGAATAAGATAGTAGCCTCTATGAGTAAGGGCACGTGTCCTGGAACTGTACGTTTACATTATGAGCTGTTAGCTGGAGGGAAAATCTCCTGGTTTGTAGTCATTTGAGGGAAAGTTAGAGTAAATATCTACTACTTAAATCAATACAGTACTTTGTAATCACCTTGAATAAAAGCTTTTTTTCATTCAAGAATCAGAAAAGCACTATTTAGCATTCTTACACTGCATAATGTTATATTCTGAAGACGACTGATCGTGAAGAAGAAAATGGGGTTTTTCTCTAAGCTAGACTGATGCCAAATTCTGTTAGCTTTGCTTAAGAACCAATAAATTTCCTAGTCCTGCAGTTTTAGGTAAACTTTTCTGTAAAAAGTTTAATTTAGAAAAGCATTCCAGCAGACTTCTTCCTCAGTATTTCATAGTCTTTCTCTTACTGAATTTTGTTGAGAAAGATACTATGAGCTGAGAGGCATCCTGCATGTGACTCAGTAGTCATTAACTACCAGTGCTATTTAATCTCACCAAAATAGTATTCAGTGTCCCTATTACGTTACTATAAACAATTATCAGAAATTGAGATAAGCTTTAACATATATTAAGTATTGTCTTATCTGTCAAAAAAAGAATGCTAGAAAAGTCTGTGTTAAAAATGAATTGCACTTTTTGTTCTTTTGGCTTAATAGCTGATTTCATTAAGATGAATTGCTAGTGAATGAAAATGCATTTGTATTTCAAATAATTTCCGTATGAGTTTACAGGAATATGGTATGATATTATTAGCAGGGTTTGCTTAGAGAAAGGAAGAGAAGTAGGCTGCAGGAAGACTGAGTTTTTCTTTAGTACTAGAGAGGATGTTTTTTCTCAAATTAAGAATGGCATGGAAATTCCTCACTTATGAAAACAAATCTGGAGTAAGCCTGTAATACTCTCCTAGGATTCCGGATAATGAAACTTTGTTTGCATTTAGATAAGTCAAGTGATGCTTTACGATTGTGGTCTTTAAAGTTTCTTTTCTGTCTTCATTGAAATCACTTTGTCTAGTGTCTTACTCCTTACTCATCCTCTGAATTCAGATTGATTGGCACTTACATTTTCTGCTCAGGGCTTACCTGGAATTAGGCTGAGCATCTAACACTTCAAGCCAACTTCAGACAGAAATACAATAGGAAAAGTATGGTATTCAGGCTATAACTCATAGGTACTGGGGCGAGGAAATAGTTCAAGTTGAGCTGGAAATGTGAAATGCAGTATTTGCAGTGGAATGTTGGCTTTACTCGCTAGCAATGTTCATGTTGCCTATCTCAGAAATAAGAGAAGTAGGTGAAAGACAAGGGGAAAAATCACTTTTACAGTATCAACTTGAAACAGAGCTGGTATCAAAACAAAGGAGACAAAAAAATGGTAAAGAATCTCTTTTCAAAGAAGCATAATTGTGGAAAACAGTGGCTTAGTGCTGCAAATTTGTTTTCATGCTTGAAAAAATTGTAATGGATGCTATTATCTGTAAAATAGCAGGCACATGCATTTGCCTGAAGATTGCAATGATAGTGTTCATTGTTCTTTTTTTGGTGAACATTTTAAAACTAAACAGAAGGCATATGATACCATAGGACCTTGCTCTAACTCACATATTTTCTTTAATATTCCTATCTGAACTGTACAGCTGCTATCACCAAAGCATCAGAGTGCCTGACAGCCCATAAGGCTATGGTTTATTTTTATGATTTTATGATTAAAAATACCTGTGCTTGTAAGTCAAAGGGCTTATGTGACTTACCTACACAATCGTATACAGCTGTGTTTCTTTCCTGCTGAAACCATCTGCCAGAATTCCATCCCTTCCTTTGTTGTCCACAGATCAGATGTTTGTGTACCAGTTTTATTCTGCTGGCTTCCTGCGGTGGGAGGGATACTTGCTACCATCTGACTTCTAACAGTTTAGAAAACTTGCCTCAATCTCTGAGAGAGGTGAAGCAGCTAGCGACTGTAGGAGTCTGCTTTTGCTTTTACAAGCGACTAATGAGAAACGCTCAGAGCTGAAATGATGCTACTTCTGCTCTGTTTTCTTTTCCTTTTAACCTTTGACCCATTCTCAAACTTTTTGTATTTCTAATATTTTTGTACAGAGGTCAGATAAATAAAAAAGTTGTTCAAATATCAGCCATGCAGTAGACTGCCTTCCCTTGGGAAACTTGGCCAAATGTGACAGAGCATTCTAAAATTATGTAAAACTAGTAAAAATGTGGTTTTTTTGTAAATGCTACTACTGTCTCTTTCATTTCTGTAGAATCATAGAATCAGAATCATTAAGGTTGGAAAAGATCTATAAGATCATCAAGTCCAACCATCAACCCGTCACCACCATGCCTACTAAAACATGTCCCAAAGTGCCACATCTACACATTTTTTTAACAGCTCCAGGGATGGTGATTCTACCACTTCCCTGGGCAGCCTGTTCCATTTTCTTTCCTCTTTCAGTAAAGAATGTTTTCCTAATACCCAATCTAAACCTCCCCTGACACAACATGAGGCCATAACTGTACATGGAGTCCGTGGTACCATACGTATTTATATTGGATTTTTGGTATACAACTGTCTATCTTCTAGTTACCCAACACTGTATACTACACTATTTAAGAACAATTTTCATGTATAAATTCCTCTTTTTGATGTGGTGCTGGTTTTATTCCTATGTGTTGACTTAGGCTTTGTAAACACGATAGAGAAGAAATTGTTTTCTGTCCAATTAGTCCAACCTTTGCCTTGGCCATAAAACTTTATGCAAAATATTCCTTGCAGTCTTTGTAGTCTCATGAAACAAAGATAGACTTATAACTTTTAAAGATTTTTTGGCAAACGGCTAATAAGAGCTTTTAAAAAATACAAGACCTTCAGCTGATGGAAAAGTATAAGAAGGAAAAAAAGACTGCAGTCTTGCACAGGCAATAATGATGACAGTACCATTAATAACATGGATCATTAAAATTTATAAAAAGCTATTCTTAATATTGGATATAAATACATTTCTCAGGCAGAGCTATGAAATTTATAACTTTTTTATTGTCACCAGAGGACCTTCCTAGTGCTCTGCACCCCTCCACTGTCTGCCCTCCATCATAAATCACTGTGTGGTTAATAACCTAGATTTCAACTACCAGTTGCATTTACAGAATTAAATATTGACTATGTGAAAATCTTATTACATTTTTACTGATCAGAAGACCGCAGAAGAGCCCTGAAGGACATGTAGCTGGACAGAAATACCAGTGTAATCTGTTACAAACACAGTTATGGGATGCTTGGTAACAAGTGATGCAGTTTTCAGAAACAGAAAAGAGGTGGTGGAAAGTGAACTCCTTAATTTCATATCAGGCAACACGTGTCAGCCAGAGCAAGTTATATATTGAAGGCCACCTCATTTTTGGGTGAGAAGTTTCAAGGCCAAATGTGTGAACTTTTAAAGCTAAATCCCCATGCTGGCAGAGAAGTACTGATAGCATTGCTTCTCAGGTCTGAGAACTTGCTGAAACTGAGCTGCACATAATGGGGCTTCTGCTAGGTTGGCCGAGAGACTAGCTTAGGTTTTAATAGTTCATGAACTGTCTCTCATCCAACTTCATGTCTCTTTTTGTTTTCTCATTGGACAAATAATTCCAAGGGCCTCTTGAATTTCTTCTTCTTCACAACACATGAATTAACATGACTGTTAGAAGAAAAAATAGTTTCTTATTAAAATTAGTTTAGGATGTGTTCTGTGTTATTTACCTACTTAATTGGTTTAATCTCCCCTTAGAATCTTTTGATGTGATATCATTATTAATGCAAATTTTTACCAGGATTCAAGAAAAAATCATATGTCCAGATAAATTGCCATTTTCCATGTCACTATCCCATTCCTGAACTTCTTTCTTTCGTCTGTATCTGTTTATTTTTTTGGTGTCTTCCTCCTGAGGGAAAGTTCAATGAGCCTCCTGCCTCACATCGTGAAACCAAACAGAGAAAAGAAAGTTACTTTTGAAGTTTCCCAGACATAATTTCTCTGCGCTGGAAACAAAGCCATGCTTTTGTGTTGCAATACATTTTAATAAGTATTTCAATACAACTCAAAGAAATTAATTATTTTTCAGTAAATCAGTGATTTGAATATTTCTTTGTCAATTTGAAATCTAAATAAGGAAGTTTTAACTTACTATTTTGACCTGAATTTCCACATGATACCAAAGCTTTTATTAAGCATGTCTTCTTTGTCTCTGCACATTTGTGCTGGGTTTGGCCAGAACAGGGTTAATTTTCACCGGACTCCAGGAAGGGGCACAGCCGGGGGGTGGGGGCTGACCCCACCTGGCCATACAGAGCCGGGTATTCCATACCATGTGACGTCACGCTGGGTTCC
>Ga0065711_1039601_pt1 | contig 17670 bp, 8 predicted proteins | sample Hoacrofraction12_FD_59098 | JGI IMG/M metagenome (GOLD analysis project Ga0065711, IMG submission 59098) | Hoatzin crop microbial communities from Cojedes, Venezuela - Epithelial fraction 12 v2 (version 2) | ecosystem: Host-associated > Birds > Digestive system > Esophagus > Crop | place...
GGCCTGCAGGAAGGATGGAGAGGGACTTTTCACAAGGGTGTGTAGTGATAGGACAAGGGGGAATGGCTGTAAACTAAAAGAGGGCAGATTTAGATTGGATATTAGGAAGAAATTCTTCACCGTGAGGGTGGTGAAACACTGGCACAGGTTGCCCAAAGAAGCTGTGGATGCCCCCTCCCTGGAAGTTTTCAAGGACAGGGTGGATGGAGCTCTGAGCAACCTGGTCTAGTGGAAGATGTCCCTGCACATGGCAGGAGAGTTGGAACAAGATGTTCTTTAAGGTCTCTTCCAACCCATACCATTCTATGATTCTATGACTTCAATCAACTTATAAAAAGGATTACTGAAATGAGAAAAGGAATAAGTAGTGATATCGGAAGGTTTAGATTTTGACTTTTGGACTGAAGTGATCTAAATTGGTAAAATCAAGCCTATGTCTGGGTTTAAAACATATGAAGTTAAGAAATACTCACTCTCATGTTTTGAGTGTGTCCCTACATTTAGGCAAAAAACAATTTCCTTACATACATATAGACGTACACACACATATGCACATATATATGTTTGTTGTGTATGTATATCTATATTAACCTCTGTGATGAAAAACACAGGAACAATTAGATGTTAAAAAAAACAGTTTTGCAATGCTGCTTGGCAATAATATTCTATGTAGAATAATGCAAGAATATAATAGGTGTGATTCATCATCAAAACAAATATACTTTGTATGTTTATATAGAAGTAATGGAAGAACAATACTTAGAAGGTGAGGTTTCATCTTTGATCTGTTCACAACAGAATCATCTTGACACTAATGAATTTCTCTGTACAATGTTCACTGTGGAAGCAGATATGAAAGATTTCAGCAGCCACTGTGATACCATCACAAGGACACCTCAGCATGGACCTCATTTTCTGATATTTTTCCCGAGTGGATGTTTGAAGAAAGTAAGGAGTTGCTGAAGATACAAGTTGCTGAAAGTTTCTGCATTTGTTATTCAACAAACACTTTTTATTACATTCGGAGAAAGAGCTCATTTCTTTGAAGGGCAAAATGGCACGTATCTTTTATACCCAAATATATTTACAGTTGAGAGATCGAGGCTGCTGTGCCAAGGTTGAAGTGTTCCACCACTGTAACTATGTGCAGATTATTCCAGAGGAGGCTCAAAACACAGGAAAGGTAATAGCATGCTCTGTATGGAGAAACTGTGCTGTCTATTGACATAAACTTTTACTGTCTATTATGCACAGTAGGCTAATGCTTCCCTGTTTTCTGTTCTTAACAGAAGACATGACTTCATTGAGGTAGAATTGTTTTGTTACATTTTCTGATGCATTAGAAATGATCTGACACTATCCAAGCATTAAAAATCAGATTTACACCTAGTTTTCACAGAACCCTTATTTTTTATCTGTATCTGTTCCACAAAATATAAGAGAATATGTGCTCATTCTTAGTATATTCAAAACAGAAATAAAATCGGTTTATTCTGCACTCAGAATCATTTAATTTTGTATTTTATTGATTTTACTTTACCCTCCAATAGGTTAGGTATGGTAGCCAGAGCAACGATATTTCCACTGAGAAGTAACTTCTTAAACAGCCCTCCAAAGATCACCTGTAATCACCGAAGTATCTCTTCATGTTTATTTGTATGGGTTATTAAAGGTCTAATATTTTATAAGGCAGGTTTACTTTGACTCTGCAGAAAATTTGATAACATTATAGATGTTCTCATATGTGTTTTTTCCAGTTTACTCACACAACAAATAGATAAACCATATGTATTCAAAAGAATGTGTCAGCACAAGGTTAATTTTGTGCTTAAGATTGTGCAGTATTAACTTAAAAATAATGTATGTAAAGTTAAGTGGTTAAGTTAAGTTTACTTCATAAGAATATTTAATTTAAATGTTCAAATGTCTGGAAAACTTGACTTAAAAATATTCTGAGTCTCAGAAAGTACTCCATAATTCATTGTTTATTTGCTTATTTTCTTCCATTTTTCTCAACATTTATTGATTGTTTTCAAACAGATTGATATTTTGTAACATTTCTTTTGAAATATTATCTTGCAGAATTAATGACCTTTGATCATTATTTGATTTTCCATCCATGCTATCACATGTGACATTGTTTCTAGTTTATAATAAGATAAGCATTATCTAGGAAAATCTATAATGAGATAAGCATTAGCTAGGAAAAGTACATTGAGAATTCAGTGCTCATTAGTAATAAGGGGCGAAACTTTAAGTTGTTCTGCCTGTGAGGATTCAGAACCTTAAAATCCAGTTACATGCATATTTGCAATTGTCTTGGCTGGTGACAGGACAGGCACCCTAAAGCTGCATACACTTGTAAAACAGTTCCATCAACAGGCAGGGCAGACAATGCCAGGCAGGTACCATGAGCTTCATTCTCAGCAAGTTTCCTTGTCACCGTTTTCCAGTACTGGCTCTTTGTGACTGACCCAGTAGATGGAAAAGGGACATTTCGAATAGGATTAATCTGACCAAATGTAAAGACTAAAATATACGCTGCTGTGTCTGAACTAGTCATCTAAGCTTCCTTTATAGTCAATGGGAACAGGCAGAAACTTTAGGATGAAATTAATGTAATGTCATCTGAATGTACTCCTCTATCAGATGAGTCACACCTTAAAAGAGCCCTTTCTCTCCAGTGACTTTAATGGGCGCCAGAAGTTACTCTCTTGAACATAGACAACTTTTAAATTTAGGTGAGATAAGGTCTGTATTTAAAGATTGACAACACGGGCAGGAAAAAAATACTCTATAATGGCTGAAAATTGGACAATTGTAGTAAAAGCATTACAAGCATAGCATTTTGCAACATACAGCATATTTCATACATCACATAGGAAAGGATATCCTTCTAACCTTTGATCAGGTAAAACACCTAACATTGTAAGAACTTTGCTGAAAAGAAAAAAGGAATGAAAATTCCATCCTTCTTTTACCCTGATAGCCAAAGCTGTATATATATAGGTCATTAATGTAATTGGAGTACTGACTGAATTACCGTTAGTTTTAGAGAAATACACTGTGGCAAATTCTTGCAGTTGTTCTCTCAGACCAAAGAAAAGTAAACAGTCCTCGCTAGCAGGGTAATGTATAATTCAAAGGGAGAGGGAACACAAGACATTTTTAAAAAGTTATATTTTACTACTAACAGTAATTCTGTCAGACTCTCAGCTTATTAAATGACACAGGCAAGACTGTGGTCAAGGACATATTTTAAAGATTTTCTAACATTGTGTTTAGTGAACTGGTATAGGGCTACCTATCCCTGTGTTATTTCAGCTGCTAAAGTTCTGAAATAGAAAAAATTTTCTGTCAGGAAGTGCTAGATATAATTTAAAGTCAACAAAATATGTCCAAGGACACTGAGTGTGATGTGTTCCCGTCATCTGTTTTTCTCATGCAGCGGAATCTATTTGACTAGCTTGTTGGATGGGAAACTCAGAAATGAAATAGAAGAAAATAGAAATCAAACTTTGTTCTTTTTGATTTTGAGGACAAGGTACTCTCAAAGTTATGTAGAACTTCAGGACTCTGATGCACACAACACAGAGCTAAGAGTAAGCAAATATAATCATTTTCATAGCCTTCTTTGAGGAAGCTGTGATCACCAGCCTTTTTCGTCTTAAGGATTTAGAAGTCATTTTATCCCACGGTTAAGAGTAAATCTGCATCGCTCAATCACTAAAAATAGATTTTTAGAAACAAGCAGACATTTACTTACATAAGAAAGGTAGAACACACTTAAGCTAAACTGCACTTCAGCCATTGCCTGCATTCTAACCTCATTTAGATTAGTTAAGCTGCAGTCACTGATGTTCCACAGTGTGAATCTGGGGAGAAGCAATGTGTATGTAACTATAAAAACTTACTTTGTGTGCTTTTCAATATATAATAAGCACAGCATGCTATTGTTTGAAGAAATAGAGTAGCTGTGAGATTTTGGCAAATGAGTGCTGTTATTATGTACTTTACCCTTAAACATCACACGGAATTAATTATTGCTGAAGTACCTCAGACTGTATTATTTGGCAACTATTTTATATAGTGTGTACATATAAATATTAAAACCAAAAAAATCACCCAAACCCACAACTAGTAAAGTTGTATATATATTTTTATATATATATGACTTTACATCAGTGTGTGTGTGTATATATATATATATCTATCTATCGTTGTATACACAAACATACTAGGGGTGGGCTTTTTCCCTAAGAGAAAAAATTTTGTGTCAATAATCAACTCTAGTGTATTTGTATACTGGAGTGAGGTGGTGGGGGGAGTGTATGTAATTCACCTTTAGAACTTTATTTTTTTTCCTGATGTTCAGATCTTCAGAAAATCAACATTGCTTTTCCCTTTCAAGGCCTTGGATGAATAATAATTTTAGGAAAAATCATCTAATCTACTTTAGATGCTTTTTTTAGGATTAGATGAATCATACTGTGGAGGTACCTTTTCCTCTCTCTTAAGTACAAAGGGTTTGTAGGGTGACTTACTTAGCGTTGAACACCTACTTGTTAGATTCCTATGCGAGTGCAGATAAATATCTCCTGGAAAAAAGCAGACAGTAATCCACTAGTTTAAGCACAATAACTTCCAATTAAAGCACAGAGAGAAAAATGAAGCTGAACAATTAAATCCTTTAGAATTGCAATAGCAGAGTAGAAAGTCAGGAATAAAAGCCAATGGAACAGGCTTCCAGTGTGCTTTCTTCTTGTGCATTATCAGTAGTTAAAGTTTCATATGTTTGGGAAGACACCCAAAGCCATTATGAAGTAACACATAGATCAAGATAGAGATAGAGATGATACAGGTACAGATACAGATATTTTAGAGTCAGCATAATCACCAAATATTTGTAATCTGTTCTGGGAACAAAAACTGAAGGTAGCAATTGCTTTGGCTAAAACTTTAACAATATTTTTTAAAATGTCATGCTTATTTACACATCTGCATTACTGCCTAGTTCTGGAGGAGCTTAAAACTGGCTAGGGTGCTACCTTTTCAAACTCAGAGCTACCCAGAACTTAACTGCTTGTGACTCCGATAATTCTGATCTAAACAGCAGCACCTTGGCAAAAGCTCTGAACAACCAAAACACATCGTACTTCCTTGTAATGGACAATTTATTAGGCTTGCTCTGTCCTTTCCTACCACAAAGCAGCCAAAGTTCAGCACAAAGCACAGGGGATGAGACTGATTTCATTAAGCCGGATGAAAGATCTGGACGTGCTGGACCAGCCTTGAGATTAGAGATTCCTCATGAGAAGCAAGTGATAATAACTCTTAGGCACAGAAAGGATTTAAATGACATTTCCTAAGACAGTGATCTCCTCCAAGAAGTTAACTAAGGTACACTGATCCCTTAGCCATAAGGCTATAGCTTTAGAATGAAGATACTCATCTGTGAGTCCTTGATAACTTGATTATAACTATTTTCATATATTATTAAAGACATTAAATACTGTGAGACCTGGGGTTTGAAGTCTAATTTCCAGTCTCTGTCTGAGTAGCTAGTTCCCACAATCAAGCTCTTGTTTCCCTGTTCTCCCTCTTGTAGTCCTTTTTATACAGTGTCATCTACAGGACCGGTAAAGATAGTCTGTTCTTCTCCTTTTATGTTTTATATCTGGAAATAACATGCTGTAACTACTATCCTGGAATGCAGTTCTTGGTTCATTTGAAGAACCCAAATTTCCCATTTTTGGATAACTGTTATGTGAAAAGTGGATATTATACTTATCACATTCTGTTCAAAAAGACATTTACTCTCCGAAGAGGTTTCAATGCTCTGTATAGCGAGTGGACAGGGAGACAGTAATCTAAGCTCAAATGAAGGTAGAATCTGAGATGTTACTGTGCCTGGCAGCCCGCTATTTATTACTGCTATGCTGGTTTTCCATATTTCCTTGCAAGCACTTTCTACTCCCCCACAGCTTTGACAATATGAAAAACACTTTGTATGTTTATCACTGACATCTAAGTCAGCTCCAATACAGGAATTTTCAAAGTGCTTTGCTCTACCTCGTAAGGAACTCTGCACAGAACAGCTAGTATGAATCTGTGAACATGCAAACTATACTGAAAGTACCAAAGGAGAAATTATTAGAGGGGAACTGTGGATCTGTATGGCAAGATATTACCAACAGCTAAACCCTTCTTTCATTTATGATGAGCATGCCTATTGCTAGGTTCGCACAAAAAGAAGAAATATCTGTCATAGACATGGAAGCTCTATATTGAAATAGCATCATCAATGTTACAATGGTATCATAGAATCATAGAATAGTTTGGGTTTGAAGGGAGCTTTAAAGGTCACCTTGTCCAACCTCCAAATGTTTTCAATAGTTATGAAATGTCATATATATGACAGTCAGAACACCGTAATACTTATGTGCTTACGCTTTGATAGTCTTCTCTTATATAGTCATACTTTTTCCTACATTTTTTACCACATAGCCTATTTCTCATTTTATTAACATGATAGAAAGCTTTTGAGATATAGACCACTGATTTATATTTGATTGCATTTTGCTAATAATCAGTTTTTAAGCCTAGTTTTTTCTGTTGCCTGTTACCCAGACTCTGCTTTGAAGAAAGAAACAAGTATTGCTTTACATACTTTTCACGGCATTCATCATTCGCTAGAGTGCTGAAGTTTTTCAAAGATGTCAATACATCAGTTTTCATAAAGCTACTTTTCCATTATCTCTCCAGTAGGTAAATGGAGTTAGATGCTAGAATGAACCCAGTGAGGTTCTGTCCCTATTTAAACAATTTGTGTATGGTTTTTTGCACCTTACTTTTCCTTAAATATAACATGTAAACTAAAAGCACAGGCTTGATTAATTCATGCGACTCCATGTTTTGTCAGAATTTCTGCCAGAAAAAATCCAGGTTCTTCAGGCAGCTGTGAACAGCATACAGACTATAGGGACCTAGAAAAATTCAGTTAACTGTTTTGCCTAGCATCACATCTTGTTTCATGGCACAGTAATTGTGGGTCGATGGCCTTACTGGACTTGTCAATGCAAGAGGAAAGACATGCTCAGACTCACGCGTCAAGAGCTGAAGAGTTAAGAAAGGGAGCAAATGACTTGAGCTTACCTTATCAGACAGAAGTACAGGGCGGTACGCCATCACTGTAAATCAAGTGATCCCTGGGGCATGACGAAGGCCGCACAGCCAGAGGTTGCTTCAGATAAAAAACAGGTGGCCCCCCTGAGCAGTTCCATAGCCATGTCAAAATGCTGAGTCCCACTTCTGATGACACAACATACCATGCCAAGAGCCAATTGACACATAATTATTGACTTAGTCCCACCTCATCAAAAGATTTTTCAAAGTTTAAAAATTGGCACTTGCAAACTCTCCTGGGAGGAGGAGCCAAGCGAAAACCTTACCTGACGGATGGGTTGATGGCCTGAAGCTCTCTTCCGCCCACAAGAAGGGACGCCTTTTTGGTAAGAGTTGCGCTTCTGACTTTGTCAGACTTATCCAGGGGAACACATTGTTAGCTAAAGCGCTAAGCTACTACTTTGAGCTCCACTTTTGTAGACAGTGCATTTATCAAAGGTAATCCCGAATCTGTGATACCTGTCATTTGAATAAATTACCCGTTGTTTCAGTTTGCGAAACTGTTTCAGTGAAAGTCCTTGGAAAGGCTCTGACTGGCAAACGTTGAATCTGATAAGTGGCTACATATTTAACCCCTTAGACATAAACTATTGACCAAGTCTGGGACTAGGATTGGATGCAGTCATACCTAGACTCCTTTCTGAGAGAGTTTAGAATGCAAGGGGGTCTGCTCTGTACCTCATCACTCAATGGAAGGTCTTTCCTTTTGCCACTTATCAGACTCCTTTACCCCCTTGTAATGCGACAGTAAGTAACAGAATCCAGTTGTCTAGGTCATTGTTTATCTAGCCTAACACAGAAAATTTTTCTAATCCTTTCTTCAATTCTTTGCCTTGTTTACTAGGAAAACCATGAGACTTCTTTCATGGCAACCTTATTCAGACAGAATTTGTTGAGATCAAACATGTTTAGGAAAATATGATGACTTCAGCAGATCTTCTAACAAAACAGACCAGTTTTGAAGCTCACTTTCCTATCTGTTTTTCGCTAGCTCCCTTCTCCATCTTCTTTGTTTTTAGTCTTAGGCCAGCTTGTCCTGACACTCTTCTTAGGAGCAAGATCACAAAATCTTCCATCTTCCAGCTCCCAAGGCTCCTTATTTTTCAGCTGCCTGGTCTTGGGCACCCTGAGTAAGGAGGTTGGGGAGTTTACAAAATCTGTTACCTTCATTTCCAAAATTATTTCACTACAAATTTTCCCCACACATTCATGCAGAGACAGATCCTCATCCTGCTGCAAGTTTAATCACGCATAGATTAAATCTTATAAATGTTAGTCTCAGACCAGTAAGTTTGCTGCTTTAGGCATAAGATTCAGTCAGTGTGGCCCTACTCCCCTCCTGTCTCCAAATGCTGGCTTCTCCTGTAGTGGCCATGTGGCAGCCTCTGCTTTACTCTGGGTCCCAGCAAGTCCCTGCATGTTGTCAGGTATGCCAGCTTCTGGAAGAGCTGTTCGAGGGGAGTGGAGGAAGGGGTGATGACCAACACTGTGGAGCTCAGCAAGAAGGGTTGGTCTGCTAGGGCAGCCCTAGCTCACCACGCCAGCTAGTGTGCAGTCTCCATGCTCTCTCTGGCCAGTAACCATACGGACAGCCAAGAGGTATGTGTGAGTGCAGGAAAGTAAAGAAAGTGTGGGAGCAATCATTTGTTGATCTCCATAACAAGATCATCATAAATGTAGGCATAAACAAGCAAAAGACAAATATTGCACTATATAAGGACTTAATCACATTTCCGGACTGCAAAGAACTCCCTTTCTTGGCACCATTAAATATGACTGTCAGCTGAAGGTGTTCGTTTAACACTAGCTTGAAGTTTCTTTCCTTGTAGATACACAGTCAGAATATTATTACTGTATGACTTTTTAAGTTTCCCAATGAATCTATGTCCTGCAAATTGCTGTAAAGATATTATACCACAAGAAAAGTTTTCATAACAAGTTTGTGAAAGACTGCTTTTTTTCTCCAAATGGCATTAGGAAAAGCTTTTGTTAATTATTTCCTAAATATCCCTATTATTGATATATTTCACTAAAAAATTGATTCTGACTTATAAATGTTCTGTCTTTGAGTTATTATTGAGTAAAAAGTCACTTATACCTGCAATAAGTAAATACAAAACTAACAATATATATGTACCTACAGCAAAGGAGTCCTCTTGTTTTTCCTCTTGGTTTTGTTGTTTCATTTTTGGTTTATTTCTTTATTTCCTTCTGTTTCCTTTTCAGAGCTTCTATTCTATTTATTTATTTATTTATCTATTTATTTGTTTATATTTAATGGCTCAGTTTCTTTTAGTTTAGCTAGAGTCTGAGTTACTTGGTGTCACACCAGCTTAGCCACAAAAGCAGCTTACAAGACTGCAAAAAAGACATAGAATCATAGAGCCATAGAATACTCTGAGTTGGAAGGGAGGTCATCTAGTGCAACGCCTCTGCAGTGAGCAGGGATATCTTCAACTGGACCAGGCTGCTCAGAGCCCCATCTGACCTGGCCTTGAATGTTTCCAGGGACGGGGCCTTCACTACCTCTCTCGGCAATTTATTCCAGTGTTTCATCACACTCACAGTAAAAAATTTCTTCTTTGGTATTTTATGTTTATATATTTATGTATATATATTTATAAAATAAGTATTTTATATAGGTATTTTAAAAGATGGCAAGCTCATAGAGAAAGTAAGGAAAGTTCATTTTACCTGAACACTAGCACCCGAAGAGCAGTCAAAAAAGTGATCCATTGCTGCAAAAAATGCACTGTTATATGTTGCATGGGTTAGTTGTATTTGTTTACCTAATTATTTCCAGTCTTCTCAAATTTTCCATATATATTCATATTAAGTTACAGAGAATATAGATAGTGGCATTTGTGTTTATATCCAGGATCAGAACATGACTAATCTCAGGGATCACACCATCACCCTCTGGATATTCTTCACAGTGTAAGGCTACAAACATTTTTTTTTCTTTGTATTACATTATTAAAATTCATTAATTTTAATAATGTGTTTTCTCAGCAAAAAAAGGGAATTTCTGAGAAAAAAAAATGGGATGTCTGTCTCACTCAGCTTTCATTTCTATCTATAGAGGACAGAAAAGAGTTGCAATTACAGTTTACCTATAGCAAAAGAACAGAATTAAGAAAAGTCAAGCATAGTTCAAAAGAAGATTTCTCCATATTGGTCATATTTTCCAGAACACAGGTAGAGCTGTATAACATTGTTTTTGCTATCCCATTCATATCTTTTTGTTGCTAAATCAGCTACATTGCACTTGGGAATTCTAGTCCTTCAAGAAGCCTGATTTGTAGAAGACTGGTGGACTGAAATAGAGCTCCTATGACACAAGGACTTAAAAAATACTCTTTAGTCATTTTTGTTCCTTTGTTGAACTGGGGGTATTTGCTTAAACTGTACATTTAGGATCATGTCCATGCAGCAAAATATTCTGATTCCAATCAGACCTACCTAAAACAAAATAAGAAATAATTGTTTTTACTTTCCCTCCTTCCTTCTCTCTCTCAATATGTATATTTATACTCACACACACATATGAAGCTGAAGTTGTCAAAATTTTTAAAATTTACCATATGCTTCTTCTTAGAAGACTGTATTCTTCTCATGTATGTATGATAATATAAAAGAAAGTTTACTTTATATTATATTATATTACATTACATTACATCGCATTAATAAATAAATGGCTATTAATGCATTATTCAGGCAGTATAAATAGGTATTTTAGAATTACTTGGGTAAATGCTCTACACTGTACAAAAACACGGCTAACAAGAATTTATAGTTACAACATTGGAAAAATCATGAAACAATCACTCATCAAGGCTTAACAGAGTACACAAAAGTCAGGAAAAATGACTCTCTAATCATATGTCCCAGTAAGCACTGGGATCCATAGCTTTCCCAGTAGGCACTGTGAAAATTCAGAGTTCAGTAATCCTCTGAATCTGTAACTACTCTTCCTGGTCACAGCACCTGCCTAGTAGCAGGAAAATGGTACACAGTGAAGACATACTGATATGTTAACATTTCACTATTTTTCTTACGCATTGCTTTTAGTGTTCAATATATAACTGGTAAATTTGCAATCAGTAGACCTGAGTCTTTGAGCAAGATTAAGTTGCACTAGGACACTAGGATTTTCCTTGTTATGTGTTGAAGCAATTTGTACACAAAAAGACCAAAGTTTTCTTTGATTTAACTCCTTTGTACTGAGAGCAATAAATGTGGTATCAGCTGGTGTCTAACATGAATGGCATTTCTGTGTCTTTCAGCGCTTCCTACACAACCAGCGGAAAGCAGGCAGAGAAAATCTTGGGAGCACTGGATAAAAACACTACTTGATGACCTGTCACAAAAACATATCCTTTCCTCAGTAAGATGTTCTTTGGAAGCTGATATAAAGAGATTAAGATGATGGATGATGACACAGTCCAAACAGTATGCAGTATTTCACTGGTCACGTGTGTAAGGCTGAAAGTCACCTGGAATTTTTTCAGTGTTTGTCTCTGCAGTTTTGACACACTTTGTTAAGGACCAGCATAAAAATTTAACCTAAATTAAAGCAGCCATTTCACAGTAATAGTACTGTCTGGTTTTTGTCTTTCATATGACATCAGAACAGTGCTGACTGAACACTCTAACAACTTCCAGAACAATGCTGACCGAATACTCTAACAACTTCTCAGTATAAACTAATTAACAAGTAAAGAGCACAACTGCTTAAGAATTATTTACTACAAGAGAAGCTGCTGATTCTTATTAAAGCCCTTCTCTTTTTCCATTTACTTCATCTGTTTGCTAATCATGCAAATGGATTATAAATTTTCAGTTGTCTGGGCTTGTTTACTTGATCTTGTATATACTATCAGCATGGGAATACTCACATGAGTAAAATTAATCTATTGACCAAATGGTAATGGAAATGTTGTTTTTCATAGCTCATTTTTTTAAATCATTTTATCTGTGGCAAACCACTGTTTGTTATATTTTATCCTATGTAGTAAGATATCTTCATTAATGAGCTGAATGATGGGATGGGGTGTATTCTCAGTGAGACTGCAAACCTGACTTGGTGGAGTCGTCACTATGCTGGAAGTTCAGAATGGCTTCACCAAGCTAGAGAAATGGATTGATGGAAAACTCATGAAGTTCAATGAAGGCAAGTGCAAAGTCTTGCATCTGGATTAGAATAACCACATGAACAGTACAGAGTGGACAGAAAGCAGTGCCAGGGAAAAGGAGCTGATAGAAAACAAGTTGAATGAGTTGAACCTTTAAAGTAAAGCAGGCCAACAGTGTTGCCAGCAGCTCCAGGGAGTGAACCTTCACCTCTGTTCAACAATTGTGAGACCACATCTGGAGTATTGTGTCCAGTTTTTGTCTCTCTCACACAAGAAAGACATTGAAAGATTGGAACAAGTCCAGTGGAAGACAAGTAAGCTGACTGAAGGTTCATGACATGGAAAAAAAGGTTGAGAGAACTGGATTTATTCAACCTCCAGAAAACAAGGTGACCAGTGAGAGGGTAAAGAGAAGACAGAGCCAGACTCTCTGCTCCAGGGTGCACAGAGATAGGAAGAGAGGCAATGGATGCAAGTTGGAGCAAAGAAATTCTGATTAGGCATAAAAGGATTACTTCTTCTTTCCCCCGTAAGGATGGTCAAATACTACAACAGGTTGCCCAAACATATGGTGGCAACTCGATCCTTGAAGACATCAAAAAGTCATCTGTACAGGTCCTTGAGCAACCTGATCTAATTAGATTTGCTGTGAGTGGAGTGTCAGACCTCCAGACAGCTCTGCAACCTAAAATACTCTACAATTCTACTAAAAGAATCCATGATTCTTCCTTAAAAAGAAAACAATTTACTGTTTACAAATGGTAAAAGTCAAGACGTTTCTAGCTCTGTGCATAAAGATCAGCCTTTTTGTACTTCCCTACAACCTTTTTGTTTCTGCAACTTGTACCTTTTCTTCTGTCATTCCACTAAGGTTGCTATAGTGTATACACTCTTGTTCCTAGACTTTATATAGCCAGTAAGTCTTCCCTTGTACTTCAAAGAAACTTGCAGTCTCATCTCTCAGTTTGCTCATACTGTATCACTCTCTCCAAGCCTCCTGTGCTGCTAAATAATGAAAACAGGAGGGAAAAAAACTATTACATGATAGTAATATGAGACCTCTGACTCCTGTTGACTATGAGTTGGTATTTCTATCAAAATTGGGACTCTAGTCTATAGTTTTCACTTGCAGCTGAAATCTTCGGAGGCATAACATTTGTTCTTTTTATATTTTAATAGACAAAATAGATTTGGTAAGTCACACTACGTTAGTTCTTTATGGTGTAGCATTATACTGTCCACTTTATTCATATAATTATAGACAATCAGGTATTTGAAATTCAGTAAACCAGGAATTTACACTGAAGAAACCTGATCAGAATAAGCAGGTTTTTATCTTGCCAGTATTGTAGTACCACAGATTAGTTATCTCTAAACTGTTACTGTTGTCTCCTATTGTATTTATTTGTATACACAAACATTAGTGTTAGACCCCCCTGCTGGTGCACGATGCACTTTTTGTTCTTTGTATCATCTGACTTGATGAATTTAGTTCATTGGGTGACTACTTTGAAACTGTGATATGAGTATGAACTGTTGGCACTACACAGAGACACGAATGCGTTAGTATCAAGGACTCTGATCTCAAGTCCCACTAGAATCAATGGGAATTTATCATATGAAAGCAAGCAAGTTACTGACAGAACTGGCTCCTTACTGTCTCAGGGCTCAGCCAAAATACATTTAATATCACGAAAAACTGACAGAATTTCTCCCCAAACAGACGAAACTTGCAAAGTATGATTAATACTACCTGGACAGAGATCTTATGAAACAGCCTTTCCATTGATGTTACAAGCAGCAGAAAAAATTTGTGTAGGATAATGCTATCATTAAGTAGCTGACACCCCATGGGAGAGTAATAGTGAATAAAAGCAGTGTGCTGATAGCACTAATTAACCAAGGGTATCATGCTGATGAATGATGTAGAAGAAAAAAAACATTATTGAGGAAAAATAGATGCAAAGCAAGCAAGATGGGACAGAAAAAGAGCTAAGGAAATAGGCAGAAATGAAATGGAACAAATTACTTTTCAAGGACAAGGGCGCTTGACAAAATTGATCATCTTGGAGGGAAAAATAAACCATTGATTCAAAAGCAACAGAATGCAGTAGCAAAAATAGATTGAATATATGTACCCTCATAGAGATAAATGGAAGCAAGATGGAAAATGTGAGAAGAAAAAGAAAATTGTCATCTTCAAATTGCCATCCCTACAGTGATCTAGGGAAACACAGAAATAGTATATTAATAATCCTTTTTTTTTTCCAGATGTACTAAAATAACTGCAAAGCTGGACACATTAGAACCGTGAGGGAGGAAAACCTGGAAGTCAATGGATGGCAGCACAGGCAGTTTTAGCTTGTTTCAGCCATATAAATGGCAGTTCCTGAGAGACATTTTTAAGCCTTATCTGCCTTTTGATGTCTAAGCCAAAAGTTGGATTCTGGAAGAAATGTGCAAAGCATCTCCCTTTTTGACACAGATACAGAAATTTTTGAGCTAATATACTTGTGAATGCAAGACTATAAAATCTACCCTGCTTTTTGTTGACATTATCATAAAAATGGCACTATAGTTATAATCTGCTTATAAAGAAACTATGAGTGTAATCGGGAATGGGTGAACAGTAAATCCAAGTGTACTGGGCCATAAACTTACAGGTAGCTTGTAGCCAGTTTAGAAGACTGCACTCATTAGTTCATCTTTTCTTACAGAGGAAATGCCTCCTGTTCACAAATCCTAATCCTGGCTCATTTAAACTGCATTACATTATCAATTCTATTGGATTAATTTCTGATATGCACATAAATTGATAACAGCCATCACATGTGGTTCTAGCTTTCATAGTGCCTTTAAAAACAGCATTAGGAAATTAAAATTTTAGTTGTTTCTGTGTGGAGAAGAGTGTTAGAGAGAAAGGCATGGGAGAAAAACAAACGGAGGGTACTGAAGAGTGGTACGGATGGCTGCAGGTAAATGGCAGACCTGGAGGTAACTTTAGTCATAACTCGGTAGCTTGGCTCCGCGAGGCTGGAATGACAGGGTGAAACTGGCGATAAGAGCAGAGCATGGGTACTGCAAGCAGCATTTACTTTCCTTGGAGAGGTGAAAATGTGATTGCAAGTGCTGGAAGTGTCTGTTGTCAGTATGTCTCCTCTTCTGTGGCTTTCTCAAACTTGGGATGGATTCCTAAGGAAAGTAACAGGAGCCTAAACAATGGTATGACAATAACAAGGGATTTCTGTGTTGTCAGCAGAAGAGATGTCTCAATTGCCCTGGATTCGTATGAATTGACTAGTTTATACCTGGACCTCTGCTTTGCCATCTGGCCCTTTTCCTAGATGAATGGTGGACGCAAGTCAAGACGGGTGCGAGAGCAAGCAGAAGGTCATTGATGCCCTTTCACATGATTTGATTTCTAGAGTGAGACACATGGTCCAGACAGCAAACATAGCTCAGATTGTAAGTTTGTCTTCAGCAAAAATGAATCAGTCTTCCCCATTCCAATAAAAAAAATGAAACCAGAAAGTTTGGGTTTATTTTACCTATCAATCTATTTCAAAAAAATTTTTGATCTTATTCAAAAGACTAAAAAAGAGAGTTACAGTTTATTAAACTGTAAGGGATCTTAGGCAGTAGATAAGACATGGGGCTCTTTCTTCCCTCAATTCGAAATAATGAAAGAGTTGTACCATTATTTAACTTAAATGTGCAATTGCCAGCAGCTGTTCTGATGGTTCAGCCCAAAATGGGCTCTGTTGTTTTGTAATATTCTTTCCAATTACTGCTCAAATTGTGTTTAATTTAATTTTATTTTATTGTGAGAATTTAATGAGACTGGATGTAGTTGCCTCCATTTGATTTCTATCTCTCTGTTACCATCATTATGATGCTACAGTCAAGGAAACTTTAAGTGAAGAGAAGACTGTGAGACAGAGAGGTTTTCTTTCTGACAGTGTAATTCAATCATTGGAGTAGACAGGCTCAAACAATACAATATTCATGTTGCAAAACAATTTGTACTCCTGGGTTTTTATCAGTTTTAGTTTAACTCTTGTTAAAGGTCAAAGTATGTTTCTCTGAATAGAAAAAAGCTCAGGATCCTCAAACTGACACAGCGTAGTTTTCATAGATTGTATTATAGGATCACATATACTCCTCTTGCGATCTAAGCTCTGCCAAAGCCTTGGACAAATCAGAATATAACAATTTTTATAAATAACACTACAAAAAATAAAAATATGCGTAGTTAACAGTTTCAGTAGCTCTCATCTAGGTATTTATTTATACGAGCCCTCAAGAACTAACTTGATTCTAAGAATAAAAGCATACTAGATTTGTAGATAAGGGATGGCTTTGTGAAACACACCAGCTCAAACAGGTTCATTACTATTTCATTGCTGCTTCACATAGGACTTGCAAGTAAGTGAAATAACAATCTAAAATAAATAATTTTAAATTTGTGCTAGTTTAGCCATGTGGATATGGGAATACTATCTGTGGGAAATACTAAGTACAGGGCAAATCATGCAGAAACTATAGAACTCAGAGGGGTGATGGACACGTCTCTGTTGGAAGGGGTCACACCTCACAGCCCACAGTCCATACAGAAGGTTTGGGATGGAAGCAGTGTATTTCTAACGAACAATCTTCCTTAGCTGAGAAAACCACCTCCTAGTTAGGCAGGAGCTTTAAAGCTAATTTAACAACAGAAGTAATGTTTGACAACCAAAACAGCCTTTGAAGCAGTTTGTGTGTTTTGATTATCAGGTTCTTCAGAAACACTAGTATGACTCAGAGTGTGTTTGCTGGGGTTCCAATCCTCCCAAACAGTCAAATGAAGAAGAGAAATTATAAGCATCATATTGCAAATTTACTGAAGCGTGGGTTCTGCTCACTCCCCATCCTGATCAGGATTTGTTCAAAGATTGGTGACTTCATTTGAATGTTTCACAGTCCAAAAAATGATGATCTGTTACCAATTTGACATACATAAGGTTTCTCTCTCTCATAATCTGGGTATGAAAAGTTCATATTTGTTCTGCTGCTAATGCTTCATGGTTGGTGCCTAGTGAATACTGGAAGCAGAACCTTGTGCTAGGGTCAACTACTTTTCCATCCTACAGCAGAAGTGTTCCTTAGGGTAACTATAACCACTCTGTTGCTTGAAACCTTAACATACCTGTTCGAGTTGTTTTATTCTGCAATATAGAATCATAGAATCATAGAATCATAGAAAGTTTTGGGTTGGAAGGGACCCCTAGAGGTCATCTAGTCCAACCCCCCCGCAGCGAGCAGGGACACCACTAACTAGATCACGTTGCTCAGAGCCCTGTCCAACCTGGTC
>Ga0065711_1039602_pt1 | contig 17667 bp, 10 predicted proteins | sample Hoacrofraction12_FD_59098 | JGI IMG/M metagenome (GOLD analysis project Ga0065711, IMG submission 59098) | Hoatzin crop microbial communities from Cojedes, Venezuela - Epithelial fraction 12 v2 (version 2) | ecosystem: Host-associated > Birds > Digestive system > Esophagus > Crop | place...
CAGATGGGGCCTCACTAGGGCAGAGTAGAGGGGGAGGAGAACCTCCCTCGACCTGCTGGCCACACTCTTCTTAATGCACCCCAGGATCCCATTGGCCTTCTTGGCAACAAGGGCACACTGCTGGCTCGTGGTTAACTTGTCATCCACAAATGAGATTTCTTTGTGTGAGTGAATAAGCTATAGACCTGCACAGAGAAGCGTCTGGGAAGGCTCAGTTGCTGCAGAGTAGTATTGCCCAACACTTCGTTCTTTGTCATGTGAAAAGAGGCATGTATAGCAATTAGCAATTAGACTTTAACTTCATCTAACAGTAGACATCCAAAAAAGGAGTAAAATAGGTGCTTCATGAAGAGAAATATTTTACTTGGCTAAAGCATAAATAAATAATGGATAAATCCTGAGGCTCCATTTCAGTATGGCACAATTTACAACCCTCTATTTGTATGATGAGTCTTATTGGCCCTAAATCTGTGACTTCGGCATTATCTCAGCTAGAAACATTTGAATATTCTACACAGTTATTCACCACTAACTAAGTGAATAAAGACATTGCATTAAAAAAAGAAGGGGGGGGAGCGGACTTTTCCCGTGATCTGATTAGCTCCAGGGGTGGGGAACGCAGGCATTGGGCAGTGGGCAAGGCTCACAGCCCTTTGCAACGGAGGCAGCGAACTCACCTGTCCTACAGTAGCATTTTACTGTAGACTCTGAGGCGGTTCAGCAGGTGCTGCATGTAATTGCAAGTTATTAATCCCTTCCACTGTGTAGCTTTGTGATGAAGTTTTTTATTGATAAAGTTATGTGTGTAAAATTAAACAGATTGATTTCAAAGCCTGTGGTCTGTTCAGGGCTTCTTGTGATAAATCATCTTACAGCTTGTAAAAAAGATTCAGGGTCATCCACTTAGAATTCTGTTTAACCTGATTTCAAGAAAACTTGGTGAAGCTGAGAAAATTTGCTTTGCTGAGGGATTTGTCACTAGATGAAGCCCATGTAGCTTCCAGGGAATCTCCTAGCTAATCTAGGAAGGACATCAGCATAAATATCAGCTGGTTAGAAGCAGATAGAAAAGGGTTTGTCTCCAAAACACAACTTGAACACATACCAGTGAAATACACCCTTAATTAAAAGTATACCCTTAATCAAAAACCATGTCAGAACCTGCTTCTCTGGAGATATTCAAGACCCACCTGGACAAGGTCCTGTGCTGCCTGCTGTAGGTGACCCTGCTTCGGCAGGGGGGTTGAACTAGATGACCCACAGAGGTCCCTTCCAACCCCTACCATTCTGTGATTCTGTGATTCTGTGAACCTGAGCATGGCATCAAGTCCTTGACCGGTAAATAATTTTTGTCCTTGCTAACATGGTCATACACCTTTTGGTCAACTCAGCATATGAAGCATGTAGACACACATGTACACAAGTACATATGTGGAAATACCAGCTCAATTTTGCAACAAGTGAAATCTAGACAACAAGACAGTGTTAAGGAAATTCAACCAACTGAAGATAATAGGGAAATTAATACTACAGACTTCACTGCTGATCGTGAGTCTATTTTTTTTTCTACTATCTCTCTCTATTTCATACATCAATCTCCCTTTTATGTATTTCATTTTTTGCTCGTATATATTAGCCTCTTTGGTCATTCTTACATGAATAGTAGAGCCACTCCAGTAAAATCCTTACCTGAAGTAAGTAAAAAAAAAGTTTCCAGTAAAAACTGGAAACCAAACTATTTTTACCTGAAAGATGCTGATGCAATTTTTCCCAAGGACTGTACTTTGAGGGCTGTACAGGTTAATCTTTCTCTATACTTCAAGATCTCTGATATCTCCTACAATGTATTCTGTGCCCTCCTCTTCCTGATCCTAAGCATAGTTTTTCATGGACAATACTTTCAAGATGAAGAAAAGAATTCATATAAGGCACTGCATTTTCATATCCAAAGTGAAATCAATTAAGCTTTCAACATTTAAGCTTCTTGATCAAAACCAAACACTTCTATGGGAAATAGACATTTTGTGAAAAGTGATTAAAAATTATGGAAAGATCTTGCTCTTCTACAATTCTCTATCCACCTGTTGTTTCCAGCAGAAAATCTGGTAGGCTTATTTCTCTTCATATGCTGTGATACACACATTAGCCATCTAATTAGAGTTATGCTGCAGAACCACTGGGTACACAACAAAGCAGTCTGGCTTTCCATCGTCATTATTTCAATAGTACTGTCCAGGTTTTGTGGTCTCAAATCAAAAAGAAATTAAAAAGAAAAGCACACAGTAAAAAGGATACAAACATATAGCAACATATATTAATGTTTGTTTGGAAAGAAGTTTTTATTATATCCTAGTCAGGTCTTTCATCAAACTCCTGAAATGTAAAAAAAAATCTAATTATGCCTTTTAAATACTCTTCGCTTTCCAATCACTTAAGTATGTCTGAAGACAAAGAGTGTTAAATATATTGGACTGAGGATTAGAAGGTCCCCATAATCTCATATTCGTTAATATTTAATTAAATTTTCTTTCATTGCTTTCAACTAGCAAGTTTCTTTTTAAGCCTGTCTTTTCTTCCTCCGCTAGCTTTGTCTTATTTACGGTACTGAAAAAATAACTATTTCAATCATACTAACCTAATGTTTTGATAGTAGACTCTTTAGCCACTGACAGCATGCATTTGCTTTTGCTTAAAAAGAGTAAATAAATTTAAAGCACTGCATAAACATTTTATAGTAATAACTACTGCGTCTTTTCTTGCATTATCAAAGACTAGTGCCATTCAACCACTTTTTAAATTATTTCATACCATTTTTTTACCAGCTACTCTGTCTCTGAACTCCAAAGGATACACTGAAATATTGCAGTGCTATTTTAACAACTGAAAGCACAAGGGCTTTCTTCACTGCCTCATGTGCTTACAGAGTACTCTGCAGAGTCATTTAGTAAGGCAGAAAGAAAGATACTTCAATATAGATATGCTTCTTCACTACTGAGAGATCTAATGCACAAATGAAGTAAGAGGGAGCTCCGTTGGACTCATTGGCACTTCTTTCCTTTGGTATGATTTCTATCAGGGCATAAGAAGAACAACACATACAGAAGTTGCTATTCCCACTTCCTTTTCTAAGGGAATTACAAATAATATTCATAGTTTAACACAACACGAATGTAATGTCAGCTGCGTGATTAAGTTGGAAGCATTACGTTCCAGGCCTTGCCTCACTCCAGGGGAAAAATTTTTCTGCTTAGTGGATGTAAGATGTTCTTTCAATCAGTTCAGTGAGGGCTAGAATAACTCTGGAAGATAAAAGTAGTTCAGGATAATCTACACGTCAGTATCCAACAAACTAACTAGTCATCAATTTTCAGCTCTAGATTCTGACTTTAAGAAAAGCAATTTACACTGATGTAATTCCAGTGATGCCAGCAAGGTCATGACTCATTTCCACCTATATAAGAAGACAACCAGTCCATTATTTATACCTGAAGGTGTGCATACAATATTTTGTTGTGGAGAAAGAAAACCTCGTTTCAGCTTCTGCTGTAGTTCATATCAATAAACAGAGAGAACAACATTTCCTCATCATTGCTATTTACAAGCAGAAATCATCCATCCTGAGCTTTCCTTTTTGTGACCTACATTAAAAAAAGAAATCTGTGTTTCTGAAGCTTTTTAAATACTGACTCACCATGTAATTGCTGCTATTTCAGACGCATCTCTACCCAATCACATAGTGATGAAGTGGTAGCTGTTGCAACAGATTCAGTCATTTACATACAAGGTCATTTTGTTTTCCCTTAAACAGACACTGCCGCTGACCTTGACTCTACAATCCCTATAACTAACTAAAACACATTTTTCATCTTAGTGGACATAGCTATGTTTGCCATCTCATAGCAGAAATATTGAGCATATTGGGTTAGAACTTTGTTTTGTGTAAAATACTGAGATCAGTGGAGATATAATGATTTATAATATTTTTGCCTACACTTAGCAGCCGCAGAGTTCCACTATACACTCTACAGTTCTGATCCCAGATTATCCAGATCACTGGATCTTCTCAAACATGCTATTTCTTTCTTTGCCAATGTGCCCAGTTTTTCTCCTAAACAAAAGATATTTGGACATTGTAAGGAGATAGACAGTGATGTACACATAGATCCTACCCTGAGAGCTTGCAGAACTGTTTTTCAGGGCAAGCTGAAAGCACATCATCATATTCAAGCATTGATCCTTTGCTTACAGATAGCAGTGTCTGGTCCTCTAAAACTGGCATTTGCTGCTCAGCACAGTAAAGTGACTGCAAAATCACCACAAAATATTTGTGGTGAGGACTGCAGTGTAGAACAGAGAAACCTTAATCAGCTTTACATGAGACCAGTAGGATAACAAAAACAATCTATGCACAGCAGTAGAGCATCACCTCAGCAGGTTAAATAAGTTCGTACACATCTCTGAGCTGCCGTCACCAAGTGGCTTGTAGAACCTGCCAGCTAACATGGAAATTTTACAATACCCTGCATCCTTCAGGGTAATAAAACATTGGTCTTGCAAACCCATTAAAAAGAATTAATATAATTCCTGGGTCCCAGGAACAAATGGGCCAATAAGAGGTTTAAAGGCTGTGGAGCATGTATTCCTCCATCATGAGGACATACCTGCTGGAGACCTAGCATTGTTCTAGGCTCAACAGGAAAACACAAGGACAAAGAAAGCATTAGAATCAAAAACAAGTTTCCCAAAATTCCTCATTACAAATATCTGTCATGTAAGGAGCTCAGCTAATCAAATGTTAGGATTTACAAATCCACTAAAAATGCCAGCCAAAGCCTGAATTTCCTAATTTCAGTTCATTGTTGCATTCTTGCTGTTTAAGACCGGTCAAATATATATACATAGCAAGTGATTTTTGTGGGTTAAAGAGGAAAAAGAAAGGTAGAGTTGATAAAATTAGAAGAATTAACAGAAGACCATGTTTGCAACAATGCCCTAGCTCCTCTCTATTTTGTGTCTTGCTATGTTCCTAGGAATTATTTCCTGTCCCTTTGCCATAAATAGACCCTGGGAAAGAGGGTAATGAGACACATAACCAATCTAGTACCTGAAAATTAAAATATGAAGTGAATATCATTGAGGTTATGGTCTAGGAGAAGCTATAAAGGTGACTGGCTCCAAACAAGAAAGTTATCAATGTATCTCCCTTGTAGATTTCCTTTCCAGAAATCAGACACTGGTGTATTCTAGTCGAATTAGCTTTGTCTGTCAGGTCCTTATGTTACTTTTGTCATTTATTCCACTTCTCTCTCCAATTCCCTCAGCTAAGATGATGTGGAACAATACTAATTAGGAATAAATGTCTAAAGAGTATGACTTTGCTGCTAGCATTTTTTATGCACTCAAAATAGGAAAATAAAAAGAAGAACTGTGATAGGAAGGAAGTAGGAACAGTTCAGTTGGAAGCAGTAGTTAAGTTGGAAATTGCTGTCTTGACAGTAGAAAAGAGCATGCTTTAGATATTCAGAAGTAGCAAGAGAATGAACTGGGAATAAAGAGCAAATTCACTTTCACGTGTAGCCCAGCCCTCAGAGAAATAGCCTTTGTGACAGTTCATGGTTGTGATGCTCTGAAGCATGCTGTAAGAAAACTGCAACACATACTCTTGAGAAGAACTCTCACTGAACACAGTGACAGCAGCGAAGGGGAGGGATGTGCCTTTTGTCAGACTTCATTGTGATTATATATAATAATGTCAGTTTAAAAAAGAACTGTGATTTGCATTTCTTAGGCTCACAAGTTTAATGCCTCTAGGAAGCCCTCAGGCAGCTTGTGAGTGGCTAAGGCAAAGTTTCCCAAAGCTGAGGCAAGGGCAGCAGGAACAAAGATCTGTATTTCTTAACATCCAAAAGCAGTTAGACCCCAGCCTGGTAAACAGCTATTAAATCACCTAAATGGTCAGATGTTAGGTCATATTCCTGTTGCCATTAGGAAGCCAGTCATTTCAATAGCTCAACAGAATCTTGTCTTCTCTATTTAATGTAGTTTAACACAGCCAGCACACTTGCAATTAAGTATTGCTCAGATAATTATACACTGCTATTTACGTTCAGGGGAGTCCATAACCTTCAGATTTACTCAACAGCAGAATGCTTTCCTCATTGAGTGTTCTTTAATTAGTGGTGTCTCCGTGAAGGAAATTGCTGTTCCTTAGTTGTGTCTATTAGGGTATATTTGTGTTCATAAATCACTCCAGTCTTGCCCTCTGGCTTATTCAGAACACCTGGAAATTGAATTACAATTTGTTATTTCTTTTTGTTCCAAAGAAGATTCAACAGCAACATTTGCATACCTCATATAACCAGCTGGATACTAGTCTTCCATTTACCCTTTATTCACATCAAGAGACATCCCTTTGCACCCAGGGCTCACAGAACAAGTAAAGACCTTCCTAAACACAGGGAGGAAATTTAAATCCAGACATAAATGTTCCCTTTTCTTTCGACAATTTTCTTCTCTGTACATGGGAACAGGGCATTTTACAGAGTGTGCATTTACAAAAATTTTGTGACTCAGATACTACAGTATATGCTTCTGATTGCTTGTGTGCACCTTTAAGACTGTTCCCAGTAGGACAGACTAAAGAGGGAAAAAATGCTTTTAAACTCTCTTGATTTCTGTGGTGTATACAGAGTCCAATTATTATAGCAAGAAATCCCCTGTCTGCCAAGTGTGGACCCTTCACATCATTTCAATCTATGACAAACATTCAGTCCTTTGTTCCCGAGCAGGCCTGTGCGTTAATCACTAAGCCTAAGCACTTTACATAAAAGGCTTAGCTATAAATAGATTTAGGTCTCAGCCATTGCTCATAAAGATACCGCTTCTGTTTGTTCTTCATTCTTGCTTGGAGCTTTATCAGCGTGGTCTGGCAGCTGCCACATTTCTCAGAGCTGGTGTACAACCTGCTTTCTTCTTTACATTTTCCATGACTACCATGGCTCCAGGATATATTTTTTCAATTTACATTTAAGGAGCTGCTGAATCCAAGGTTTCCAATACTTCCACTGTGTTGTTTCTATTAATAAATGATAAATAATGCTGGCTCATATGATATGCAAGTTAATTTTGGCCTGCTGACAGATTGCATACCCTGACCCAAAGAAAGAGTCATTATCAAGTACATTATTTGATCTGATTCAAGTTCTTCAAAATTTTAATCCAATCAATAGTTCTTTCTGTGAGGCTTGGTACTGCAAACTGTTCACTACCTTTTGTGCAATTAATTGCAGTGAATGACTCAACCTCAACAAAAGACTCAACTGGAATGTGAACGTTAATCATATCACAAGACCACCTAATTGTACTTCATCTGGCAGCCAGTACAGTTAGGTGTAGGTTAATTAGGTTCTTCAGATCAGAGGAACTTTGACATCTTTTTCTCCTACTCTCTTGCTCTTCAGTATGTTTCACTCTCTCTAATTGTTTCAAGAAAAACAAAATGAAAAACTAAATAAATATATCTCTACTGGCGAAGAATGCCATACAAACAGTTATGGAGTCTAGAGCTCTCTGTTCACTGACATTTGCAAATCCTTTCCTCAAGTGGAAAGGAAAAAGGTGTAAGGGAAAAAGATGTAAAAGCCTTAGTCTCTCCTAGGCGCGAATGTGCCCAGCTTGAAAAAGAAATGCAAACAGAGTCTCAGTATAATTTCCTGAATATCCAAACTATGAGCCTACCACAAAGCATAATGATTACACAAAAAGAGATAGAGAGGGGAAGATTTAGAGATACTACTAAGCAAGCAACACCAGACCTCAGGGAGTAGCTGGTCAGAGAAAACCAGAAAATAACAGAGGGTAAAAATGCTGCAAGCCTGAGTGCCAGGGAGAGTTGTGGCCACGTCAGCTGTGATGGAGAGTTAGGCAAATGAAGAATAAGAAGCAAAAACAGAAAAAAGAGTTCATTTCCTCCCTTATTTAAAAGATGTCTAGTTTAAGAACACAGGGGCACATCCAAGAAGTGATTTTTGAAAGACAGTCAAAAATTCAGTCATACCACTACTGACCTGAAACCAATCTGAACCAGTGACCTCGAGGGAAATGTCTTACACTTTTCCCTGCCAGTCTCCTGAGCTAGCCAGTCTTTCATTTCTGCTTTTTAGCACTGCTTAGTTTTCATAGAATCATACAATCATGGAATCATGGGTTGGAAAAGACCTCTAAGGTCATCAAGTCCAACCGCCAACCCAACACCACCATGCCTACTAAACCATATCCTGAAGTGCCACATCTACATGTTTTTTGAACACCTCCAGGGATGGTGACTCCACCACTTCCCTGGGCAGCCTGTTCCAATGCCAGACCACTCTTTCAGTAAAGAAATTTTTCCTAAAATCCAATCTGAAGCTCCCCTGACACAACTTGAGACCATTGCCTCTTGTCCTATTGCTAGTTACCTGGGAGAAGAGACCAACACCCACCTCGCTACAGCCTCCTTTCAGGTAGTTGTAGAGAGCAATAAGGTCTCCCCTCAGCCTCTTCTTCTCCAGACTGAACAACCTCATAAGACTTGTTCTCTAGACCCTGCACCAGCTTTATTGCTCTCCTTTGGACATGCTCCAGCAACTCAATGTCTTTCTTGTAGTGAGGGGCCCAAAACTAAAGACAGTACTCGAGGTGCGGCCTCACCAGTGCTGAGTACAGGGGCAAGATCACCTCCCTGCTCCTGCTGGCCACACCGTTCCTGATCCAAGCCAGGATGCCATTGGCCTTCTTGGCCACCTGGGCACACTGCTGGCTCATGTTCAGCCGGCTGTCAACCAGCACCCCAAGGTCCTTTTCCTTCGGGCAGCTTTCCAGCCACATAGAATATAGAATATAATAAAGGAAGGAGGTGTCTATTTTTGTATTCTTATTTCTCCTTTATTTCAGTCTCTCATAGTTATACTTTTAATATTTTCAATTTTTTTCAGAAACGATTCTCCTAAAACTCAGACCATCTTAGGAAAACTAGCAGCGAGGGAAAGGTTACTTCAGATGTTTCTATTATTCTTAGAATAGCATTTACCAAAGCAGTATATGCTTTCTACCCTCTGCCTAGAGGACTCCATCCATGTTAAATACTGCAGACTGCCAAGAATCCATGAAATAGCTGATAGCAAGCTCGAGAGAACAAAAAATCATTTTTACTTAAGTGCAGAATAGAACAGTAGTAGCTAAAATCTGAGTTAGTTCATTTAAAATCTGTATAATACATCATCAACTCAAGCAGCATCACATAGTTAAATTAGGTTCCATAGTGGCAGTATCGTCAGTGGGTTACCCTCCAGTCACAGGCATAAGAAATGACTTTTATAATATTTTTTTCAGCAGTATACCTTTGGCAGCTTTTGTAACAAACGGATATTTGCCAAGGGAACAGTCTCAAGGTATTATTCATGAAAGCCATATGAGGGAAAATAAATGCTCCTTACATCTGGCTTATCATAATCAGGGGAGCATGGCTGCCTATTACTCAGTGAAGGACATTTGGTTTCACTTTGAATGCCTCAAATCCGTCTTATTCCTTTCCTAGGTGTATTCATTTGAAATGGAGTGGACATAAATCATTGTTGATGCCACAGACCTCTATCTGCATTCATTCTAACAGCACAGAAAGTGTTTAGAAAAGGAGTTAATAGGGACGTGTAGTAGTAGTCGTCACACAGCCATTTCAGTGTCTGCAGTGACTGTTGCCTTCAGGCTAGGACAGTCAGAAGAACCCAGACTGTGGACAGGATCCTGCTGAATAATGCTTCATCAATGTAGTACTTATTATTCTTTACAGTAGGAATGAGATTTGGAGCCCTAATACATATTTTGGTTATGCTGTCCTTGCAATCTAGTTTTGCATCTGAAGGCATTATAAGTAAAGTAGGTCACACAGCATTGACAACTTTCAGGATTGCCTTCATCCTCTGTACTGACTTCAGTTTTGCATTTCAAAAAAAAAGAAAAAAATAAGCAGAATAATCTAGGAAATGCATTCATGAATGTTTATTTATTCATGAAAGTTTATTTACACTGTCCTTCAGTATTAGGCATTATTTTATTCCTACAGAAAATTCATGTATTTAAGGGATAATTACATATGCCAATGAGCATACAAGCAAATATTTAACAACCTAATACCCACAGGTGAATATTTTGTTCATGGAAGGATATGTATGTTTATTTTTAGGCCAATAAAAAAATTACATGTGCATTTAAAATTCAGCTCCTACTAACAACATTTAATTATCTCCCAATAGCCAATTGATTTTATCCTTTGAGACTCCACCGTCTGTGTATTTTGCAAACAGCACTAATGCTCTTCGTATGCCCCAGCATTAACCAATGTATTCCATTTTACTGCTGCCAAATTTGATGCAATCGCTAGAGTTCTAGCCATAGCTCTTCAAAGCAACGGTTCTAAGAATGTTGCTTAAAACACAACTAGAGTTCACTGTCCAGATGTGTGAGCCTTTGTTTTGACTTAAGACATGTACTTGAGGGGAGCTGGGGTGGGAAAGCAGGGGGAGGAATTGCTTCACCTACCTACTTACATTAAGGAGCTTAATGGCTTCTTATGACTAATCTCAGAGAAAGACACAGACAATACCCTTCAGTCTCAAAGAGCTTTAACTCAACCAGGAACAATGTTGTACAAAATGTTTTGAAATGCTTTCCATTGGAAGTTATCTGAAATGAATGGGAAGCGTTATGAGCATATTGATGTTTAGGGCAATATTGCAAAGGAACTGAAATTCAGTCTTGTAAATTATGCTCACTATTTTCTGAATGTGAGCCTTTGTTCCCTCTATCTGCACATATAAAGTGAAGTTTTCAGCATAAACCCAGACTGTAAGCAGCATTGCTCAGTAAAGAGGCTCATGGTCCTAAATTCTTTGGTGCACTTTGAAAATCCCATTCTCACCTAGCTGCGCCTTCAAAAGTTGGAATATTTAAAAATACCTAACAAGGTTGCTGTATGCAGATATGTCTTCTGATGAACCAAAAGCAATTAGGAGATTAAAAACAGAGATGCAAATTGAGAGGGTGTTAGACTAGTTTATCTTTTGTGACTGCACTGTATTTTCTGGGACTGCTGATCATTAAGCCATATAACGTTTGGAACAGTTTCAAAAGCATAAGACCTTATCACCACCTTCTACACCTTTGAATATTCCCTGAGTTTATACCCATCTCACAGGGATGAGTTTCATACTAGTTCTGAACTTTCTCTCTAATTGCAGGATGAAGGGAAGTGCAGACCCCTGGAAGTCACAAAGCTGGAAGGAGCAGAAATTGGTGTTGACACCAGTCTAGGTAAACCATTTGTTTTTAAATGCATACCTCAGAGTGGAAGCAGGATTTTCTACTTCTGTGCAACATCCAATCAAGAAATGAAGAGGTAAGTGATCTTTCATTTTACAGGGTCAGTTTTGTTATTCTGGTTTCGGGAGAGGCAGTCTGAATTTTTGGAAAATGTTGATAGTACCTGCCTGTATCAGCAGAAACAAAAAACAGACTGTCAGCTACTATGGGAAGATGGTGTATCAGATTTTCATTTGCAGATGTTTCAAAAATTATTTTTCAGCTTCATAGGTTTTTTTAATAAGAATTTTTTTTTCATAAAGTCTTTAATATTTGTGCTTGGCTCAAGATCCCCTGAATTCTTGATTTATCTCCAGAAAAATGTCTTTGCCCATATTCTCATGCCTTCTCCCCCACTGCTATATTCAACTGGAAGTATAAATCTTCCTGTGGATGTAAACTTGCTTATCGGTCATTTTGTATGAACGATCTCTCTTCTGCCCAGCAAGGACACTGCTAGTAATAAATACAATCCCATCTTCCATTTCCTTTTCTGTCATTCTGTCATATTATCATTTTAGTATTTTAAAGTGCAAGCATCTCACAAAAACTTATTCATTCTGATAAGAGGCAGTTAGTTTGGGTTTAACTCAGAGTTAGACTTAAAAAATATTCTCTTTGCAGTTCCCAAAGACTATAGCTGACAAAACAGATTGACAAAAATCACCCAAAACACAAATGACAACATTTTAGACTTTAATTTCAAAACGTACTAAAATCTAATCTTATTTTCCTCTTTGTTCTATTGTGAATTATCAAAAATATAAAGCTATGAAGTAGGATGATATATGGTATTCATCCATCCATCTTTTTAGGATATCTTACTAATTAAAATAACTCACACCAGTGTAATATCAGAGTATTTTCCACTTCCAAATTCTATACCATCCAGAGCACAAAAACAATAACTTTGCAATGTTAATTTTCATTTAATCCACTGCATTTCTATCCTGAAGCCTTGAATGTGTCCTGAAAATTGCATATCCCTTTAGATGCTGCCTATGTCAGCAAGAGTTAAAACAGTCAGTGAAGCACATTTATTTTGCTGTGCCAAACCCAGATATTCTGATTTTTTGTCCTATTACAGGTGGCTGGAGGCTATGGATAAAGCAGTGCATCCTGTCCACCAGGTAACCCTTTATTTATATGAGAAGTATGTGTACAACAGATTGTGCAGAAGACTGAGAGACAGTAGGTGTATTTGTACATGATCAGGTGCAGACAGCAACATGGAAGCTGCACACTTCTGTTCTGGGCTACTGGGATGTCAATCAGCTCCAGTCCAAAAGCCATATATGGACATTACTGTGACTCCACAAATATGCTTTGCTGCCATACGGTGGAATGAATCAAAATGCTCCCACTCCAGATATCAGCAGCTTTAAGCTGCTTCTGAACCATAACCTTAAATGAGGGTAGTGGTAGAGGAGGAAGGGGAGGGACAACTGTCACAACCACATGTTCTGCCCTAGATAACGCTATTTGGAATAAAGGGAGAGGAGGGCTATATCTTCTGAAGTATTACCTGCAAGTCTGCCTTGGTTGCAAACTACCTGTTTCTTCTAACAAAATATTGGGAGGTAGGGCATGCTGAGTTCTTCTTTTTGGTGTTTTCAGAGATGAAGAAAGATAAGTTCGCTGATAAATTTTGACTTATCTATCTATCTCTTTGTACAGCAATACTCTCTGCTGGCCCCAATGGCTGGGAGAGACGTAGCCATAGTTGATCTTGAGCTGCTACAGAGAGACCTTGCTCAGCCCAACATAATTTAGTCTGAAGAGTCCCTGGTTGATCCTTGAACTGGGAACTGCAAAGCTAATACTAGTGCTTACAGGTTTGGAAGCATAGGGGTCAAAGTTACTTTAGCCTGCCCTTTCCTGACCCCATGATTCTTATTCTCTCCTCAATATGCTGTTGATCTGTAAAATCCTATTTTAAAAAGAATTAGCTACTGAACCAGCTTGGTTTTTAGCAGAAAGAATGTGAGACTCAAATGCAAAGTATCATTTTTTTGCAGATGACATAAAACCATCAATAAAAAAATAAGAAAATTGAGAGGTACAAATTATAACCTGCATTAATGCACTGGGGGTAAAAAAAGAAAAATAAAAAACAAATTTACTTTCCTCCTTCTCTCAACCCAGGGCACATGAGTGAGTCCTTCAGCAGTGTGCTTTAGTCATGGGTTTCCAAACAGTGAAAGGAGGTGTTTGTTGTTACTTTAATTCCTCTTCCACTGAAATAAAATTGATCAAACATATATTTCTTTTGACTTCAGCTTTCAGATGAGGCTGTAAGTGCAAGACCGAATTTGTTTCCAAGTATATTCTGCTTGGCAGTGTTTCTTAAAAGAATACAAAGGAATCCATATACTTGAAAAAAGACACAAAAAAAAATCTAATTTAAAGTGTGTACCCTATCCAAAAGAAACAAAAAATAGCCTGAGCCAAAAAGGAGGGTAAAGACACACATACACAAAAGAAAGCACATCAAGACTCATTCTTCAGTATAACATGCAAAAATAACTCGTTAGATACAAAGTTCCAACATCATAAATACTAAAAGATCTTTCATGTACTCACCCATTAAATACACAGTAATTGGCTCCGTTCTGTGCTACTGCATCTTCTTTTTTGATTGCTTTATCTTTTTCAGGTTTATCTTTGAGCAAACAGTATCTTTTTCTGAAAGAAATGTTTGATTTAATATGTTGCTCTTGTTGCCTAACCTCTGTTCTTAATGAGCGCTATATTTGTTCCTTCCTTCTAATTGGACTTTCCATTCAGTTGAATACAAAAACCTTATATTTTAATTTGTTTTTGTTCGCTATACTGTTTGTTCTTGACTTTTTGCAATAGCTATTGTGTTACAGTAGGGCTTACAACACAATGATTTAACAGACCAATATATGACACTATATTGTCTTAATGAATCTACAAGGATAACTATTTTATGAATACACCTACTATTACTAAAGTCCTTTTCTGCACGTTACTGCAAAAAGTCTCAACAGGTTTCCCATTCATAATAAAGAATACAGCTAGCTATATTGTGCCAGGTCTTTTTTCCACCATTGCCTTGTCAAGGACACTAAAGAAATATCATAAATAAATGCAAAAGAAAACCTCTGTGGAAACAATCAGCATGCTATTTATATTGCGCACATTGTCCCCATGGATTTCAGATGAAAATTACACAGGTTATGTAGAATTTGAAATGTATATTGTGGATAAGCAAAATATGCTAGGAGAGGCTGAGTTCCTAACACCTCTCAGATTTAAAGGAAAAGGTGAAATGCTTTATTCTTACTTTAGACAACCTGGTCTTACTAAACAACAGTTTATTTTTTCCTAATTTTCTTTTTGGATTCTTTTCTCATACAAATAAACTATACAATGGCAGTGTGTCATGGTTTGAGCTTTTTCTTCATCTGTAAATGACAATAGGATAATTATAGTAACGAAAAAGTCTCTGCTTTCCAGAAAGGGATGGGAATGCATTCGTAAACATTTTGTGTGTAGTAGTGCTTCCATCCTAGTCTGAGTGCTGTATTCTGGCCTAAGACACCACCACATTTTCTCTGGAACCCAGAGGGTAGATGTCGAATTTTATTTTGTCAGATTACACACAGTAAAGACTGCTGAATTCAGACAATCCGCAAGACATTTTTTGAAAAAAAGCTTCTTCATACAGCTTTGAAATAACCCTGTTTCTACCAGCAAAACTCATACCGAAAATCAAAATAGATGCAGAAAAGAGAGGTTATTATTGTAAGAGAAAGCAGAAGTTGGTCACTGTTTGCCATCAAATATAGGTTTTTCTAATTCCATTTTCAGCACTGACTTTTCAAATTATTTTCACAACAAAAGCTAATTTCCTAGCAGGGTACTAGAGCTTGTGTCTTCTCGTACTAGCAGGTCCTCCTTTATTTCTTACCAGAACTTTGCATTACATGTTTACTTTACAGAACCACGTGTGGGTAGATGTCACACTGCATAACACTACACTTCCACCCTTGGCTATCAAAAACCCAGAGTGCCTGGGGCTCCTCCACCAGCTCGACAGAAGCAAAGACTTGTGGATTCAGCACTACTGCATTCTGAAGGATGGCTGTTTGTACTTTTATGCCACTCTCCGCTCTACACCTGCCCAAGGTACGGGCGGCTGCTGGACTTTAGTTGATTGTTAAAGCAGAAATGTTTCACAGCAGTTTCCAGATAGAAATTTATTATTAATGATATTTTTTTTATCAGCAAACTCACTCTGTTCTGTGAAGGTGAGTGAAGGAAGACCAGACTGAGTCTCTTTTCATAAAATAGCCACCCCATTTTCCCTCATCTTCTTTCCTTTTCCTCCCATGATCTGAATTTTTCTCTCTGGAATGGAGCTAGTCAGAATCTGTACGCACAACTTCGGAAGCAAGTATCAACAACAAGAGCCACTCTTCCAAAGCAATTCACAGTGGCTCGAGGCAGTCCCACCAATGGCAGTCTGCTGAAAGCTGTTGACTGCTGCGTGTTAGGTAGCATCCTTGGAGGGAGGGACATCATAAACTCGGACTGGTTTCTCTGCCACTACCAGGTTTTCACATGGCCTTGACAAAGCTAGTCCACCCATCTACAGGGCAGAACTTCCCTACTCCATCAGAGTTTGGTGCTTCATGGTGTGGCCATGCTCATTTGCAGCTAAAGCTGCCATCTAGCAGCTCTTGCCATACCAGAAGAGGGTGACTGGCCACCCTCTGCAGGCAGCAATATGAGGCTACCGGTGTCAACTGCGAGTGGCGGAGCTGAGTTTCAGGCACTGAGGAGAAGCTGCAAGTACAATTCTGTGAAAGTTGGTATTAAAAAAAAAAAAAAAATAGGTGTCCCAGGGAGTGGGGATGGGTCAGGACCTGCAAATGCATTCCCAACCTGTGCTAAGGAAGCTGGCAGTCTGGACAATCAGAAAGAAAGTGCTGTTGTACTTTTGCTTGCCAGCTTTCTGGTCAGAAGGGAAAACTGTTTTCTTAGGGTTTATGCTATTTGTCACATGATCAGGCAAGAGGTGTTCCACTTTATACGATTTACATAGCACTTTTCACCTGCCAAAGGCCACGCATATGAAATAACTACTTAATTTCCTCTCTACATGAAACTGAAGCTAAGGCTTGGCCAGACCTAAGCAATGAGCTAGTGGAAAGGCAAAAATGAAGTGTAATGTGTTTATGATATGTTTATGTTTACCCAAGCATATGGTCCTACTGCTATATATGTTACCTTGGTGTTTAAATATTCTATTACATACAAAATTTTGTATATTGTAGTGTTTTCTCTGTTTTTATTGCAGCTATTGCTTTTTCCAATTTCACTAGAAATTCTCACTCCCCGTATCATTCTCAATGTTATTGCATTAATTTGATGCTCTTGTCACTAAATGTGAGAGCCAAAAAAAGTACAGACCCTGAAGACAGTAACAGAAACATTCAGCTGCAGTTAATCAGCACCGCAGGTCTTTCTGGCTATTTACAATGTATGTATAAATGGAACATATACATTGTTATAGTGAAGTGATGTCTCAGGGAAAAAAATCCAGACAATAAAACTGCCAAAACACCCAGCTAAAATGAAAATATCATGAAGACCAAATTCTGCCTGATGCCTTTCCTTCACAGCCAGCTAGTATGATATGCAAAGACATTCCAGTTACTAATGGAAGCAAGGGGAACCAATGCTGACTCTGGGATTTTTTCTTAACATTGAAATTCATAGCCCTTTAGTTTTTAAAGGAAAGAAAAAGCACATCAAAAGCCAGAAAAATTATTTTGCCACTTCCCATTTAATGGAAAGCTAAATAAAACTATACTGCTGATTATTCACTGGACAATAAGCATGTTTTACACTATTTCCAAATCAATTTTTCAGGAAAATACCCTGAACTTTCACATTTTAAAATATTTTATATGTAAATTCTATACAACTCTGTCAAAACACCCAACAGAAGGCATCTGAAAATCCAACTTGCAAGAATTATTGATATGCTTGTAACTGACAATGATTTCATAAATGGCATCTGCAATACACATGACGCATGCTGTATTATTCTGTCCAGGTGGCCTTTATCTACAGGGTTATATTGTGAGTGAACAGTCTCTGGGCTCCAAGAGATCTGTAATCGAACTCAAACCTCCATCAGAAGAATTTAAAACTTTCTACTTATGTGCAGAGAATGTAAATGAAAATAAAAGGTAAGGCAAACTTTTTTTTTTTTTTTTTTTTTTTTTTTTTTTTTTT
>Ga0065711_1039603_pt1 | contig 17667 bp, 4 predicted proteins | sample Hoacrofraction12_FD_59098 | JGI IMG/M metagenome (GOLD analysis project Ga0065711, IMG submission 59098) | Hoatzin crop microbial communities from Cojedes, Venezuela - Epithelial fraction 12 v2 (version 2) | ecosystem: Host-associated > Birds > Digestive system > Esophagus > Crop | place...
CTACAAGGATGGTGAGGGGACTGGAGCATCTCTCCTACGAGGAAAGGCTGAGGGAGCTGGGCTTGTTCAGCCTGAAGAAGAGAAGGCTGAGAGGGGACCTTATAAATGCCTACAAGTATCTGAAGGGTGGGTGTCAGGAGGATGGGGCCAGACTCTTTTCAGTGGTGTCCAGTGACAGGACAAGGGGCAATGGGCACAAACTGAAGCAGAGGAAGTTCTGTCTGAATGTGAGGAAGAATTTCTTCCCTCTGAGGGTGATGGAGCACTGGAACAGGTTGCCCAGGGAGGCTGCGGATTCTCCTTCTCTGGAGATCTTCAAGACCCGCCTGGACAGGGTCCTGTGCAGCCTGCTGTAGGTGACCCTACTTCAGCAGAGGGGTGGGACTAGATGACCCACAGAGGTCCCTTCCAACCCCTACCATTCTGATTCTGATTCTGATTCTGATTCTGATTCTGATTCTGATTCTGATTCTGATTCTGATTCTGTGTTGGGTTCATCTCTGCAATAACCTAGCCATCTGAAAGGTATGATCAGGTTTAAGCTAGTCATCAAGGCTTTCTCATTCTCTTCTGGAGAGAGGTGGGCACCTCCAAGGAGTGAAGCATCCCATTGTAAGACAGGTCTTTGGTTTTACTTGGTCTCATTTTTTTTTAATTTTCCAGAAAATGTAATGGTACTTCAGCAGATGTATCAGGTGGGTTGAGTCAGGAGAGCTCCTGCTTCAATATGCAGGAGGCTGTGGTAGGATCATGGACTCTGTTTTCCTGGGATCCTAAATCAGAGTCAGCCTTTGGAGCAAGACAGATGAACTGTTAGGAATGTAAACAGATTTCTAGCTGATTTCCACTGGAACAGAACTGAAATTCAGCCATCTTTGGGGATAGTTTCATTTCAATAGACTGACAAATCTGAAGAAAACTGTTCCGTTGGGATTTTTTTATGTGTAGTTTTAAAGACATGAATTGTTTGGAATTCGGGAGATTTGGATTCAGTTTCCAGCTTTGTGGCTGTGAGACTGGATGAGTAACATCACCTCCGTGCTTTGTTGATCCTTCTGTTCTTTATCTGTTTTCTCATGTCTTTGGTGATTTTGTCCACTGTGCTTGCATGAGGTACCATCACAGTAAAAACAGTAATATCACCAATTTATTAAGCCAGTCTGCTGCTACATTGTATCATTTGTAATGCAGGCTGATATATACTTCTCTGTTTCACATTCAATCAAGTATCCATTTAAAATAAACTTCAGTGTAATTCAATACATTATTCATCACTAAAGAAAAGCTATCCTTTTTATCCTATCACCATTACTGTTGCCTGAATACTTAGACTAAACTTGCTTTTACTACGGGCATTTGCATGAGCAACATCATGGTACCTAGTGGTCATTATGCATCCTCTATAGCTTGAAAATACAGCCAAACCCTAAAGCCACAGCAGGTGCCGGTGAGATGAGTGGAATTGTATCTGTCTCTTAGCAGCAGCCAAAGAATTTGCGTGGTGGTCAGCTGGCTGGAAAGCAGCTTGGCTGAGAACCTGACTGAACATGGACCTGAGCAACCTGCTGTAGGTGACCCTGCTTTGAGCAGGTGATCTACAGAGGTCCCTTCCAACCTCAGCTATTCTGTGATTCTGTGATTATTAGGATCTCATCCACTATAAATACAGCAGAAAATTGGTATATAAGCGTTATTGTATATTTGGGTGTTTTACCTCTGCCTAGGCATAAGAATCTGGAAGTATCTGGTTTGAGTTGGTTTTAGTTCAGTAACAGCCATAACAGAGTACTTTTCAGAATAAGTTTTTATTTGAAGATTTTTGAAGCTAAGGCTCAATAACAAACTAAAATGGACATGCAGAAGAAATGAAGCCTAATTATTTATTTGCATTTAATATTGGCTGGTCCAATTAAGCCTGTGAAGCAATTAAAAGCCCGATTACTACAGGAGAAGCCATTAAACATAACCTCTAACTGTAAGAACTGATGCCAGTATTAGCACAGTGCCTTGGAGATAATAATTATTATGAATTCTTTTTCTTATATTTCATTTGTCTTGTGCATGATCACTTCACTAAAACAGGCTAATTGTCTCTTCTCGTGCACGGGTCTCACTACTTTCTCCTTCTACTCCACATTGGAAGAATTCCACTTCTATTATGGATTCATTCTTTGTACTGCATATACAAAAGGAAAGATAGGGCCCCTTTCTGAACATCAAGCAAGACTCATGAATCTGTTATTCCCTTAAACTTCCAGAGATATTTAATTTCTCTTCAGAAATCAAAAACCTGTGCTTTGTTCCATATGTGCAGCTCTCACTGCAATGACAGGGCTTTCAGTCACATAAAATTTAGCCCAAGGTGTATTCTGCCACCAGGAGATGACGTGTCTTTTCATTTTCACAGTAACATGCAGCCTGTTGCAAGATGAAATACTTCTGAGACTTTTTTTGAATGAAGCAAGAATATATTTAAAATTCTCTTCAGTGCTGAACTTACGCATTTCTTATATCCCATTTAGGCTCTCAAATAAACTTACAGAATGAGTAGGTTTTGCATAGCTTTGGGCATGAGGGTAAATTTCATGCAGTCTGACTGTCCTCCAGCTCGGCTTTGTCCCTGGATCATTCCTGTGCACAAGTAGAAGTGATTTCTCTTCATGCTTTTATAAGAATCCTCTCTGTTAATATAATTACCTGCCTCATAGATGAGGATGTGCCCTTTTGACACTGTCTTTGTTCACGCCCCTTTAATGTTCTATTTGTGTTAAAACACATGTATGTATCTGCATATATATTTTATAACTTTAAAATTGCAAGACAGACCCGTAGTCCTGTTGAAATGTAAAGGGAGGTAAAACTAGTACTGCTAGTAATTTCTGTCATCTGATCCAACCGATTTCTCTGTGAAAGTGTCTCTCCACCCTCTAGGAGAGCCCTGTGGACAGCAGAGACTCCACACAGATGCATGACAGTGTCTGATGGATCTGAACCTTTGCTTGCTGGAACTAGCAGTAGTGCATCAAACCTGGAGGTGAGGGTAGATAGACCATCAGTTGCTTAATCTTGCCTCCACTGAAGCCAGAACCAAAATTCATTTCAATATCACTGATTCTTCTCTTATCTCTGTGTTTCTGTTTGTGGGCCCACATGGACTGTTTGGGTTTACCCAGGCAAATGCTCCGACATCAACAATATATAAATTAAAGCCAGAAGGGTCCATCCTGTAATCTGACCTTTTCATACCACAAGTCATAGGATTTTGCTGACTTCACATAGTCTGATCTAGAGCCATCTATCCCAATTTTCAGATATGTATAGAAGAGGACTCCACTGTAACCCCCAGGGAGCCATTCCTATGGTTAATTGCTCATGCATTTAGCTTCAACTTCCACCTAATGGATCCTTATTACATGTGGGTTTTCTCAGCATAATGAAAAAAGTAGAAGGAACTGTCAAAGAACCCCATTATGAAATTTCTGGAGGTATTAAAAAATGATGATGAAATCTATCTAAAATGCCATTCTTGGTAAATGGAAAAATTATGCTTTTATCAGTTTGGCAGCTTTTAGTCCACATAATACATGCCATATTGATATCGCATGGTTATATTTTGTTTAAAATGTCATACAGTCATAAGTCCGCTTGCTTACATAAGTCTGCTGTTACTACATCAACACTGTTCTTTTTATCACCCAAATATATAATCCCGTGAAAAAATTTCTTTCAGCTGTTTCGCCAATTCTGTTTTTCTATAAATCCACATTGATATTCAAAGATTGCATTAACTTCTGTCATTCTGTATGAACCAAGTGTGTATCACATGCATTCTTATTTTTCTGGGGAGTCAATGTGAAGCTAAAAGGCTTGTAAGTGCACAGGTCATACCAGCACAGCACTATTGTTCTGAATGTCAAGACCTTTTAAAAGACCGTAGGCATTTAATGTCCACATTTCTTAAGGACTGAATCAAAAACCTCAGCATGAATGATCCAGAAAACTCCTGGGCTGGCTCCTTCAAACTCTCATGTGCAGTTTAGCCAGATATGCTTAAATAAATGCTTAACTTTAATAACTGCTGATTAACATTGTCATTTGTTGCTCTTGAAATGAAAATATTTTTTCATCATTTGATATCAATACTTTTTTTTTCTCTAGTGAAGAATGGAAACATTTATTGAACACTTTTGTCTACTTTTTGTAATTGCCCAAGACTAATATTTATAGGAAAATTTAATGATTTTTAAAGTTTGTGCTATACCTGAGATACTTGAAAAACAACATATTATGCATTAGCTCACAGAAGTGTGTTTAAGGCTTTGCTTTCCTTTTTAATATTCTTGAATTTCTGGTTTTTATTATGTTATTACTAAAAAAAGTATTATGTTATTTGCACTGCTACCATTATCCCTCCTTTACTTTTATCCCTGATCTACAAATCAGGCAAGCCTTATTTTTCATTAGGGCACTGTGGCCATTTGGGCACCTAGGGAAGAGTTCTCAACTCTTCTCAATTGTCATTCATGTCTTTCTACTTAAATTCATTCTCATAAGCAATTTGGTGCACACTAATCTTTGCGAAACCTGCCCTTTCAAGATGCCAAGTTTAGTGGTCAAGACATTTGCTGTAAGAACTGCAATCAAGGCACAAGAGCATTTTCTGGAGCAGCCCCTCCAATTGGATCAGCTTTTTCTATAATCAGCTTTATTTTCTGTGTCACAATGAAGCCTAATATGGATTTTTTCCACATTTTCCATGAGTTAGGAAAGTGAGATACATATTTTTAGAAATCTTAGGCATCGCTTAGTACTGGCAGCATAAAAAATGGAGTGTGTGTCACTCAAATCAAAGGCACTATCAGAACACTTTTATTCCCATTGTTTGAATTATAATATATTTTTAAGGAGCTACTATGTAGCAGATATAGTCTACTGTCCTCTTATATATGTTTTGTATAGTAGAATATTAATTTCTAATTGAAAACTATTTGCTTCTGAGGCATCAGATCTACCAGGACAGGTAGTGCCATTTTTTGACACAAAGGGTGGAATTTATGTGACCAAATATAATACTGACCCTATAGATGTCTGCATGTGCTCCAGTTATCACCATCTTGCCTCCTGTTGTAGCCAGAAAACAGGCATATTCATGCCACACTCTTTTTATCCTAAATCTGATTTTACTTCCTGAGTCACTCCAGCCTTTCCTTTGCTCAAGGAGCATTTTCTTTTCATAATCCTTTTGTGTATGTTGCTTTTCAATGCATTGCGTGGTTATCTGTAGTGTTCACTCTCCAAAGCACACAAGTCTGGTGAAAAAGCCCTGCTGTTAACTGTTAAAAATGAAGTTATGGCTAATCTTAATATTTCAGCTTCCCATATTGGCTGTTACCAGACAATAAAATCCTGCTTGGTCCTTTCACTTACTCTGACAAACTGGGCTTTCATGTAACACCCAGAGCAGTAAATGGGTTAGACTTGTCTTCCAAAATCCACAACCGTGTAGGTGGATTCTTTCTAAACACTTTGATCTTTGTGAAGCAGCACTATGAGATGGCACAGTCTGTTCCTTACAGACTATTTGAGGTAATCAATAATTCAAGTAGAGCTCAGGGCCTACAGCTGCACTCACTTTCCAAATTCCATTGAAATCAGTGGGGCTGCTGACTGGAAGAAAGTTTATTTCCATTGGCAGACCATGGTGGCTTTGAACTGATGAAGGGCTGCCTCTTCTGGACTAAACTTCTCCATACTCCCTTACCATGCTCCTAGTCTCCATTCCCAGCTCGCTTCTCTTGATCTGGATCCTTGTACTATGTTCCTCATGCCCTGCACTGTAATTGCTGCCTTATTTATTTTTCCTTCTCTTCAGCTCTTTCTTGCCCCATAATTTGAATTTTCCTGCTGGAGCCCTTGCTGTGATGGTAAGTCAAATACCTGCCTCTCCTTGCCTTGTCCAAGGAGCCTGACCGATCACGGAGCTGGTAGAGCTGCACTGTGTGACTGCGATGCAGAGATGGTGTTGAGGGGGGATGAGAAAGGACTGAAGCGAATGACACATCCAAGCTGTGAGCATGTAACTTATAAAATTGGACCCAGCAGGTAAATGTTGGACTTTGCAGCTCAGCGTACGCCCTGAAGAAGAGCGTGGCACTGTGCAGTGCAGGAAGAGCCAAGGAGGGCAAAGCCTTCATCACTCTGCTTGTTTGTATCTACTAAGTTGTACTGGTGGGGAATGACAGAGCTTGAGGTACAGTAATTAATAATTGGGGTGTTCCTAAGAACAGACTTGCATGGCTGATCCAGCCATTTCGTTGGTAAAGAGAAGTTATCTTTAACTTCTTTCGTGGTCAGCTTGGTAGCAGCTGCAAGTATTGTCTCAAGAAACCCATGAAGATTGAATCACGAATTTGATGTGGATGAGTAATGACGTATTAATGTCTAGTTCTTACATAATTTTGTTTCTTCTTAGATTGGAAGTGCTTTACAGGAATGGTCACTTAAATCCATTGACAGACAAGAGGTCCAAGACACTGGGGAGTGAAGTGGCTTTTGTTGAGCCCCCCCCAAGCTGTCCCAGAGGACGCTCTCAGCCCAGCGTCCCACTCACATTGCTGTCCCTTACAGCTCATCTTTATTTATCTGGCAATCTCAGCAGACCTTTTTATATTTTCTTGTACATTTCCATAAATATTGGGCTTTTTCTTACCTTTACTGTTGCCTGTGCTGCTTTGGAGTCCATTTAAAACAGCTGAAAGCAACTTCGTGTGGCTTTCTCGATCATTGTCATCACCTCCCTGCCTTCCCAAACAGAGAACTGAAGGAAATGGCTTTAGATGCCCTGTTCTTAGCAGCTATTGAAAAACGTCAGGAGCACCACTGAGCTGTCTATGATAACAGGCTTCTTACACCAGCCCACACGCGGAGAAATTTTCAGTACTGTGATTTCTGTAAGATTATAGCTGTTTAAGCAAAGATCTCAGCTGGTATGAAACTAACCTGGCCTGTGAAAAATGACATTTAACAAAGGTAATAGCTGCAGCTAGAACTGTGATATTTCAGCTGAAAACCTTCATTTTCCTAGAATCAAGGCTGGTGCTGGACAGATAGATTAATAACCTTTCCTTGCATAAACAAGGAACCTATTCTTAATGCAGGTGTGTTTGTATTTTACCAGTACTTGGATTTAAAAAATTCGACAGTATTTCATAAATATAACATTAATGCTCATGCCATTGCCACTGACATAGGCAAGGCATAGTATGAAAAGCAAGTATTTGTTTCCTTAATTAATTCATTTGTGGATTGGAGCACCCCTGTTGTAACTAGTGCATCACAGTTTTAGTCAGGAAGTGAAAATAAGGATATGGTAAGTATGTGTGGGAAGGATCTGAGCTGGATAACTACACTGATTTAAGCTTGAAATCAGCCAAACGTTACCTTGCCTCGCCTGTTTTGCTGTGCTGTGCTGTGCTCTGCTAATTTCTCAACAGTACAGCACCTTCTAGGAGTGAATTCTTTGACATGACTACTATATAATATGCTTTTTCTGTTCCTTTCAGTTGAAGAAAATTTTCCAGGTGGTGGTTTAATTTTGAATCTCTAAAGAAGATATATCAATATGCATGAATGTGGCTCTTTTTGGAGGAGATGGGATCAAAGAAATGTGCTTTGCCCTGGGAGTAGCAGGGAGAGAGGCTGGGGACTGTCTTTAGTTTCAATGCAACTACACCTCAACATTTAGTGCTGTCATCTGAGCAAGAATTTTATTTTCCCCCTATACAGAGAGTTTTTATTCTTACCTTGCTAAGTTCTATTGTGCTGCAGACATGAAGTGTCAGCTGGAGACTTCATCTAGAAGTAGGTGCAGGCTGCAGTGTGCCCTAGAGACCTGCCTGGGATCTTGAAATCAGATTTATTACTCAGGGGAAGCCTAGGAGAGGCAGTGTGGGAGGGTGAGAATAGTTGGATTTGTTTCTTAGAGCTAGCATGGCTGAGAATATCTCAGGCGCGAAGCTTGTGTGCTAACTGGAGTCTTCCAAGTCCTGAAAGAGTAGCATCCAATGTATTGTTTATTTAACATACCTCATTAACAATCTTGCTGATACTGTTAGTACTGTATCGCAATGCAACAAGGAGGTAACAAAGCTGTGGAAGCCGGTGACCAGACCGCAGCTTGCAGGGAATGTAATCTTCTAACCAGCAACAGAAAATTAAGTGATTTGGGGCCTCTAATGCTTTCTTGTTTTCAGGAAATCAAGTTTTCATTGCTTGCAGCACAATATGATCATATTGAGTTTCTGGAAAATTGGGAGTGGAATATATTTTAACTTTAGCAAGGAATTTACTATTGCTATCACATGTATTTCACCATGGAAACTGGAAAAATATGAACTGGATGGAAAAAAAGAAGAGCAATCATCCTTATATTTCATCATGAAAATACTTTATGTGTATCAAAGAATTTTGCTACTTGGATGGAGGTAAACAACTGCTTAGAAAAAGTGTTAGAAGAAACCACAAATCCATTCTCAGTACAAGCGCTACTTTTGCAGTGCATGGTAGGACTGGAGAATTTGGCACAGACTTTGCGTGTCTGGAAGAGCATATGTGGAAACATGCTGCAGAGAGCAAAGTGTCAAGCAGCACACTTCAACTCACTTTAAAGACTTCGCATTTCCGATTACTGCAGTGAGTTCAAACCTCAGAACTGAAAATACTGCTCATGCAGTGCTCAGAATATTTCCTCTGAAAGATGAAAGGCAACGTTCAGGTTTGGGAAATTTCTTCAGTTAGCTTAAGTACTTTTAAAAGCTGAAATTATGAAAATCCAAAAGGCTCTGCAGCAGTTAAATCAAATTCAGTCTTCTTGATAAAACTCAGCATCAAATTTTCACTGAGAGGGACAGATAGTAGAAATGAAAATGTTTTGCTATGATGAATTAATCTATCAGATTATCTTCTTGTCTGGAGCAGAGTTTTCTAAGTGCTTCTGTCCAACTGTATATTCAGTGCTTCAAGAGAAAGATCTTCCATAAGTTTCTCTGACATGCTATTCCAGTGTAATGAGCTTTCCAATTAGTTAATATTTGCTAATATTCAGGCTCTATTTTTCTTTCCAAATCCATATGGTGATAATCCTAGCTTTATGACCTCCAGCCCAACCTTACTGAGAACTTCAGGGCTATTAACAGAGCCAAATGCACAATTGCTGTCCGTGGGGCTTTTTCTCGCTGGGGTATTTGTCTTTGTTCTGAGCTTGGAACTGCACAAATTATGAACATACCTTATTATATGTAACATAAAATAAAATATTAAATTTATTTTATATTGTTTTGAAACATTTTTTGTCTGTAAATCACATGGTTTCCCCTTCGTATTTTAATGAAATGCCATACCCCGAATGAGAAAGGATAAGCATTGTGTAATATCAAGACGTGCAACTGTTCCCAGTATTGATGTCATGGAGCATTTTCCTCTGTATTGAAAACATTTGATCCTAGCACAGAATATGGGGCTAAAGTAATGAGATTTCATCAACAAATTTGGTTTCTTCAAAACATTTTTTTTCTGGGAGAAGCCTGTCCCACAAGGTTTTGACCAGAACTTGTCACAACCAGAATTAGGATTCAGATCTCTCCACTAAGCAAAGCAAGTTTAACCTGTCAGGCCGGAGAAACAGTATCCAGGCTTCTTCACCAGAAATTGCGAATTTGAAGACTCATCAGAAGCACTGTTTCTGCACATATTTTTCTATCTGTAGCTCTGAATCTGTAGGTAATCATAGCAGAAAATTGAAGCTGGCTCTGATTCCTTTCTGACTTACACTGCTGTAAATCAGTCATAGCTTCACTGAAATCAATGCAGTTACCAACAGAAGTGATTGGTGAAGTGAGGTCTGGATCCTTAAAGCCAGAAGCTGTTAACTTAGAAGGGTGCAAAAACATCCTGAGCAATGAATTAGCAAAGAAGACAGACCATGGCTTGGGGTGACAAAGAACACACAGGTCTCATATCTACCTCTGTGGAAGGTTGTTGGGGATGATGGAAGTGTAAGAGTTGATTTCAGCTAAAATGAAAATTCTATTACATTGAATTTCTATAATTTATATATTCTAAAGTGTCTATATAAATATATAATCTCCTCTGATATCTTCTGTTCCTCTGAAAGCACATGGTTCATCCCTTTTTACTAAATTCCAGTAGGTTAAACAATCTGCTAACATTGTCTCTAGAGTGTCTGATTACAATAAATGCCTGTTTGGTCCAAATGGGTGACCAAAGGGAGAATAATTTCCAGTTCACCAGCTAACATATTAGCGTTTTAAAATCTGTGATGAAATATGGAATGGGAAGAATGAATACCACCTCTCTCACATCTGTGCTTTCTGCTGACTGAGAGATACCCACTGATGATCAGTGTAGCAGCTCAGCAGGTGTGTAATTTGTCTATGAAGTGAGAGAAACAGCATCAGTGTTCAAGTACTGACACGTATTGTTTAAAGATTTTAAAAATTGAAAGAAAATTACCAGTATCTAGAGACTTCCTCACTGGCCTAATAATATTTCTGTAGTTACACTCATATTAAAGGGAAAAGGGAATATTCACAGTCATTCCTGTGAGAAGAGAACCAAATCTTCCTCCCACTGCATTCCGTGACATTTTCACAATAGATGTCAGTAAGACCAGGATTGACAACCATAGTCGTTTGTATGGAAAACATCTACCTGTGAGGCCAGATTGATGTAGTGTGTAATAAATTCCCTAAGTCCCCTTTTAATTAATGAGGAGTCCAACATTCATATGGAGATAATTGTATGTAACACATTATTTGTATTCCATTAAATTAGACTGAGCCATTTTCATCTGAGAACAGGTTCCAAACATCTGCTTCTAGAAAGCTTTATTATTGCTTGTTTGTACAAGAGTAACCATGTGCCAGCTGCTTTACCAGCGGATAGGAGCCAGGTGCTGGCTCCGAAAAGTTTGCAAACTAAATAACCTGCTTGAGGACTAAGGGGAATTAAGGTGAATGAAAGACAGCAGTGCTGTTGAGACAAAGAGTTTCCCTTGATCCCATCGGACCTCTGATTTTTGCAGTGATAGTAAAAAACCTCTTTCATTGAATATATACTGCCCCTACACAGGCTGAAGAATGCCAGGAGTATCCTCATCCAAATTTAGGCACTTCAAGGAGAATCTAAGCACATTTGGTCTCCTCTAATCACTGGAGAGAGACAGACACTTCAGGGGATCATCCATCCTACCCTGAAATGGGGGAGGAAGGATAAGTTCAGGCTCCTTCTCTAGTCTTCTCTCTGCAGTAACATAGTGGGATCCTAATAGCCAACTTCAGCTAGAGGCCTTAATGTTCATGCAGTTGAAGTTGGAGGAAATGAGTCCTAGCCTGAAACCTCACCCTGCGAGCAGTCCTCTTGCTCAGTCCGGTGGATGCCGTCTGTGCTTGAAAGGACTCTGCTACCACAAATCAGAGGCTGGAAGAGGTCCCATTGGGGATGAATGGCAGATCCCATGTCCCGGCACACACCACTCGCACTGCTGAGACTGTTCACTGGCTCCATGCATGCTTCGCACAGTGCTGACATGCTCAGCCTGGCAGGAGAAGGAGATCATAGAACCATAGAATCATAGACTGGTTTGGGTTGGAAGGGACCTTAAAGACCATTTAGTTCCAATCCCCCTGCCATGGGCAGAGACACCTTCAGCCAGACCAGGTTGCTCAAAGCCCCATCCAGCCTGGCCTTGAACACTGCCAGGGAGGGGGCATCCACAGCTTCTCTGGGCAATCTGTCCCAGTGCCTCACCACACTCATAGTAAAGAATTTCTTTGTTAGATCTAGTCTAAATCTACCCTCTTTCAGTTTAAAGCCATGGCCCCTTGTCCTATCACTGCATGTCCTTGTAAAAAATTCTTCCTCACCATTCTTGTAGGCCCCCTTCAGGTACTGGAAGGCTGCTATAAGGTCTCCGCAGAGCCTTCTCTTCTCCAGGCTGAACAGCCCCAGCTCTGGCAGCCTTTCTTCATAGGAGAGGTGCTCCAGCCCTCTGATCTTTTTTGTGGCCCTCCTCTCGCCCTGCTCCAACAGGTCCATGTCTTTCCTGTGCTGAGGGCTCCAGAGCTCAGCAAGGCAGGTGAGGCAGGTCCTGGAAAGGGCTTTGATTGCATTGCTCTTCCAGCAGTATGAATCTCTGGAGCCTCCTGTGTCTGTGTGGGCAGCCATCTCTCACACATCTAGCATGTGAGCTTCTCCTTGAGCATGAACATATAGTGGAAGTGTGCCTCTGGAACCAACTGGCACCTGCAAGAAGCAACCACAGCTCTCACTTCACTGCAACATATGGCAGAAAATATCATGTGGCAAGCACATTAGAATAAACACATTTGGGACAAAACAGATATGAAAGAAACATGTGGGAGTACAGTCCTACTCCAGTGTGAAACAGGATTTGGATGTAACACAGAACAGGCACCCAAACTGAAAACATATGGGATACATATCCTGAGAATGCAGGTAGCCACCCCTGCAGGAGCTGAGCCTGGAGAAGGCTCTCACTGGAGCCGGGTGGATCTTACTTTTGTGTTATAAACAGGCAACATGATGTATGATGTATGATCCATCTGTTGGACTCAGGTGCTGATGGTGCACACTTTGTCAAGCTGGCAGATGACAAGAAGTTGGGGGACCTGTTGATTAGCTGGTAGGAGAAGGGCTGTAATTCAGAGGGACCTTGTCAGGCATGAGGAATGGGCTGACAGAAGCATCACGAAATTCAGCAAGAACCAGTGCCAAGTCCTCCCCTATGGGTTGAAGAGCCCTGTGCAACAACGCAGGCTGGGACCAACTGCCTGGGGAGCAGCTCTGTGGGAAAGGCCCTGAGGGTCCCCATGGTCAGTGAGAGGGACATGGGCCAGCAGCGAGTGCTGGCAGCAACAATGGCCAACAGCAGCCTGGACTGTATGAACAGCAGCAGAGCCAAAGGCTGAGGGGAGTCATTATCCCCCTCCACTCTGTATGGAGTAGACCACATCTGCCCACTCAATACAGGACAGACACCAATAAACCAGATGGAGTTCAGGGGAGGCCTGTGAGATTGTGGGGCTGAACTACTGGCCCTGTGAGGGGAGACTGGGGGAGCTGGGTTTATTTGGTCTGGAGCAGAGATGGCTTAGGGGGGATGGACCTTACAGAAGTCCTCAGTGCCCATGGAGAGATCTTCAAGGAGACGGCCCAGAATGGAAGGATGTGACAAAACAGGCAGAAGTTGAAGGAAGAGAGGCTCAGCCTGGGACAATTTTTCCCCATGAGGACAGTGAGACAGAGGCACAGGTTGCCCAGAGAGGTTGTCTGGTCTCTGTCCTTGAATAATTCCAAGACTCAACTGGATGAAGCCCTGAGCAACCTGGTCTGACCTTAGAGCTGACCTTCTGTGAGCAGGAGGTTGGAGCAGAGACCTCCTGAGCTCCCTCCCAGCCAGAGCTATCCTCTGGCCTTGCTCTGTGTGACTTGCTGGCCTTGAGTGACTGCTGTACACAGAGCCACGGACTGTCCCACATGAGACACCAGCACACTGCATGCAGGCTGCCCAAGATGGGCATGTGTGTCTGGCTGAGACTCAGGAGGTTTGTGTGGGGCATCAGGGGACTGATGTCCTTGTGCACTGCAGGTATATTCCTGTAAAGGACGGGTTCCCAACTGGAAGGCAACTTTGATTTGTCCAATTAAATGGTTGAATATTTGAAGCAATGCTGGGTAAGACCAAACGCTGTTAGGGGAAGCCTTTGTTCTGCTGACACACAGAGAGAGAAGAGCATTCCCTGAATTAACTTCAAACTTTAAATAAGTGACTAAGACCACTCTTTTCAGTAAGAATAATCATGTGTTTGAGCTATTGTATGAATTTAAGCATTTTGCTGTTTGTTGCCGGAAGTCCTGGTGCTTTTATAGTCACCTCAGCTTTCTGCCTGTGGAGCTGCTCTCATGTGCTTAATTAACTGCATTATGCATTAACCTTTCCACTAGGCCACCTCTCTGCTGAAAGGACAATTTCCTTCCTATATCCTCAGTTTCTACATCCACATCTGTAGAAAGCCTGAGGAAGGAGATTTGAACTTCAAAGGTTATCACTGTGCAAGGAACATGCACACTTTTTTGCAAAACTTGAAAAGTCAGAGAAGCTTAAAGTTCCTTTTCAGGAACAACTCAGTAATATGTTGCTGCATTCAATTCAAATACAAAAGACCATTTTTCTCACATCTCAGCTGACGTATACCTTGGCAGTTTTCTTAGAGTCTGTTGCTATAACACACGGCAAGTATCAGACAAGTAACTGTGCGACAGAAGCAGTGGAGAGCCAGCACATTATTTTTTGAAGTCTGCTTTTCTGCCGAGGACCAGTAGTGCTCCTGTCTGAAGTCAGTGTGATGATGGGGCTGGTGGCAGAAGTAGCTATACATTAGTGGCAGAAAGCATTTTTGAGCTGGAGCTCAAAACCAGACTGCTGTTCAGCATAATAATAAGAGAGCCTACAGATCTGGCTGAGAAAGACCTTTAATTCATAGGTTGATTTAGCCCTTACTGTCCAACACGAATTCTAGATGTTGCTTTTTCTGTAGGTAATACCTGGAGGTGGGGCCATCCTGGCTTATGTGAACAGGGGTCAGCAGCTGTACATTGCCACTATGTCATGTAGCAGGACACATAAGCCAGGCCAGGCAGTGCTAATGGAGGAGAGAAAAGTTGCATAGCTTACAGAGAAGAAATTTAGATCTTTCTGAATTCTTTATCCTAAAAACTTAACATGTAATGGTAAACGATACCGCTACTGTGGTACAAAAACGTGCAAACCCAGTGTGTCATGAAGAGTAGCTATGACAACTGTTAGGATGATGGTGAGATGGTGAGTGAAGGCAATTCTCCCATCATGCTGAATGAGACTGTATAATTTTTTTTTCTATACCTTTCTCCATCAAATGTATTTTTTTCTATGAAAAGATTCTAATATCTTTGGCTTTTTGCTTTCTTTTCTTTTCTGCAGCGTCCAGCCCAGCACATAAACAGTGCTCCATCGCCCTAGGATGAACCAGTGATTACTAGTTTTGCTGCTGTAACTCAGAATATCATCTTATATCTGTACTCATGTACTGTGCACATTTGCACAACAAAATCTACCATTCCTGAGTTATTTTTTCAAGGAACAGTGTTTCATCATTTCCCCTTAAATGAAAATTTGCCAAAATTTCTGTTCAGGGACTATCAAGATATTTTATTTCAATAACTCACTTTGATTCATTTTGGTTCACCTTTAATATTGCCATTCAATATTAAACACAGAACAACTTATTTGGCATTAAACGCTGTACTGAGTAACCCACTATTAGCTCACTGTTTTATTACAGTGAATAATCTAATTGAAATGCATCAAAACAACTCACTTGGATGAAAAAACTTTGATGCATGGGCACAGTGGAGTGTTTGCATTTGTCTAAACAAAACCTGCAGCCGTTCTTCTGTTGAAAGACTTCACAGGAATAAACATATTTTGTTGAAATGCCTGATTTCCAGGTGCAGTTTTCAGCAGAAAACAATCTAAAAGCAATAATAAATGCTCTGAGCAGCTCCTTATGAAATAATAGATGACCTTGCTGACATGTACAGTAGCAACCTGGGTTAGAGACACAGGTGCTACCCACCACTGAAAAGGTCCAGCCTTACGCAGAACTGAAATAAGAGACCACATACACTGTCCTGAGAGTGATGGGTTTATCTAATCCCATGGGGGGAGATGGTTGTCCAAGTTAGGCAGTGAAACATCAACAAAGCGCTCTGCGCAGTGACAAACAATGGGTTCATAGTACTGGTCAGTCATTTCTAATCTAAAATCCATCTTTTTTGTCCTGCTGTATCCCAGAGGCAAACTTAAACCCTCCCTGGACCTGCACAGAAATTAAATGAGAAGAGATATTTTAAAAGATTCCAGTCTAGACTTAAATAAAATGTAAGACATCAAGTGGATTAAAGAGTTCTGAAGAAATTGACTTGGACTCCTGCTTGAAGGCAAAATGCGTTTGCCAGTTCAGGCTGAGGCTGAGATTTTCTCCCTGTGATACAGCTTTGCACAGCAAGCTGGGTGCATTAGTTGGCATGTTTTCACTCCTCCTGATGCCAGAAGCAGGCAGCTGAACGAGATGAACCCCTGGTCTTTATTGCTAGAGCAATTTCCATGTAAGCATGTAATTTGAAAAGCAATACAGTATCTCTTTAGGGCTCCCTAGCAAATAAAATAATTTAGTCTTCATGATGTACTTCTGTATTTTGTTGAAAGGGTGTTTTTCTCCAAAATTATAAATGTACCAATGCTAACAACCTGGTCTTTCTGACTATCCCGCTATAATAGATCTATGATTAAGAGGTTGCCAAATTATTTTAATGCTTATTTATGCTTTCTGTTAATCCCTTCTGGTCTTCATCTTTAGCCCATTCTTCTCTATGTTAGAGCTAATCCTAGATGACCTAATTTGCACACACAATTTCAGTTATTATCACTATTTCGGTGACTCAGAATAGCCTTTTTGTGGCCACACAAATTGAAGTGTACCTTTGTAAATAATTGCTCATGGTGGATGTTGGTGAAATTCTGAAACAGACTGGACTGTAAATTTTATTTCTGGCCTTAAAATCAATAGAGCACCTCATATGTAGCTGGCGTTTCATCTGTTATTGCTCACCTTCAGTCTTCTGTTTACATTCTGTAGCTGTTGCTCTGCTGAATTATTCTGCATTTCCCCCACCACTCAAATGTAGATTTAATGTTGAATTACTGGTGTTTCTCTCTCAATCCTCTTCACTTCATATACGCTGTAATGGGGCACCAAGTCAGCCAAAACTTTGAAGAATTTGCGTAGACATTTTCCATAAGGTAAGGACTGCAGAAAAAACAGCTAAGGATTACAAACTCGAATGACTGGCTGATCATAGAATTGTAGGTTGGAAAAGACATCTAAGATCATCAAGTCAAACCATCAATACAACACCACCATGCCGACTAAACCATATTCCGAAGTGCCACATCTACGCGTTTTTTGAACACCTCCAGGGATGGGGACTCAACCACCTCACTGAACATCCTATTCCAATGCCTGGCCACTCATTCACTAAAGAAATTTTTCGTAACATCTAATCTAAACCTCCCCTGATGCAACTTCAGGCCATTGCCTCTCATCCTATTGCTAGTTACTTGGGAGAAGAGACCAACACCTGCCTCACTACAACCTCCTTTTAGGTAGTTGTAGAGAGCAAGAACGTCCCCCCTTAGCCTCCTCTTCTCCAGACTAAACAGACCCAGCTCCCTCAGCCGCTTCTCATGAGACTTGTTCTCTAGACCCCTCACCAGCCTCGTTGCCCTTCTCTGGACACGTTCCAGCACCTCAATGTCCTTCTTGTAGTGAGGGGCCCAAAACTGAACACAGTACTCCAGGTGCGGCCTCACCAGTGCCCAGTACAGGGGCGTGATCACCTCCCTACTCCTGCTGGCCACACTGTTCCTGATACAAGCCAGGATGCTGTTGGCCTTCTTGGCCACCTGGGCACACTGCTGGCTCATGTTCAGCCGGCTGTCGACCAACACCCCAAGGTCCTTTTCCTCTG
>Ga0065711_1006337_pt1 | contig 17666 bp, 8 predicted proteins | sample Hoacrofraction12_FD_59098 | JGI IMG/M metagenome (GOLD analysis project Ga0065711, IMG submission 59098) | Hoatzin crop microbial communities from Cojedes, Venezuela - Epithelial fraction 12 v2 (version 2) | ecosystem: Host-associated > Birds > Digestive system > Esophagus > Crop | place...
CTCCTCTCCTCCAGAAGGAAAAAACAAAAAGATGACTTTTGGCAGCATCTTGCATTTGGCAACAGCCAGAGGTAATAAATAGCAAATTATAACACCACAGCAGGTGCACTCAGGGTAGACTGAGCTGGAAGGAGCACACAAAAATGTCCTAATAAGTGAATGGAATCAATGACCAACTGACAAAGTTTATTTTTTAAAAATGTCGTTTCATTTTGTCCTTTTGCATTCATGCCTTGTCATGAAAGTTTCTATCTAATTAATTGTCAGTATGGAACAAGAAGTGTCTTGTTAATACAGTTTTAATGTCATCTTTAGATATTACCATATCTGGTATATTAAGGAATCGTGTTGGTATCCTGTTCATAACAATGACTATGAAAAATACATCAAATGAGTCTCCTTAGAGCAGTGATATTGGTATTGCATAGCCAAGTCTGTTAAATGTAGCAATAGATGCTGAGTTGCACTTTAGTAACAGCTACATTCATGGCAATCACAATTATTGCAGTTAAATAACCAGTGAATCCTATACTTGAGGGTAAATTCTTGGTTTTGGCTTGTGCAGTAATTTTTCATGTTAATTGAATGCATTCACATTCATCAGGAGAATCATGTACCCTTTCAAACCTTGCACTTCCATGCACACAGTTTTTTATAGATATGCTGAAAGGCAGTATTGGTTTACTGGCATTGCCCCAGAAAAATTACCTGTGGCACCTCATATTGTTCACGTGCTTGATTTCCTCTGCCATCAGAGACAAAAGTGGGATGGCTGCTCTCGCATTTCACAAGAACAGTTGCAAGTCCCTGGTTTTATTCATGCCGGATCACCTCTAATCTGGAGAAATAAAACTGCATGAAAGCAGTTGTGGCATCAGCTCAGCTCTTGCATTTGTCTCCGAGTCTGTTTTTGTCACCAGCCATTGTTTTCCCAAAGGAGTCTTCTCCTTCCCAGCTGCCACTTAAAGATTTCTGAAAACCTCACAGTCTGATTTTCATGGTGACAACCCTTTTGGGCAGATATATATAGTGATACCATGAAGTGTAAGATGTATCTAGGGAACACATTAGACAGATGTTCCAGAAGATCCTAGGAATGGCAGCTGCTTGTCCAGACATCTCCCCACTCCCATAAAGACATCCGTGTTTTTCAATATTTGAGTAACTTTATTAAGAGATGAAAGCAGATTGATGAAATAGCTCAGATATTTTAAATTAGCAGTGCAGGGAATCACAGCTTATGAGCTGAAACTTTTTCCAGCTATTGTAGTCACATGTGCTTAGACTTTTATTAGTTTAGGTAGCTTTGTAATTTGTGAAAAATGTCTGCGAGAGAGAAAAACAGCTGTGGCTCTAAGTAGAGGATTCTGCGTAATAATTAATAGAGCTATTATTTAGGGTTGAGAGTACTCAACAGCTGAATAGATCCGAATCTGTAAAACATGAATTCAATTAATATCTTTGTCTTCTGTTTTGGCCAAATTCAAGTGGGTTGAGCAGAGCAAAAGGCATAGCAGATCTCTTTATTTTTCTAGTCAAAGCACTTGTGTTACTGGCAGCTGCTCTAATTAAGGATGTCTGAGTAAATGCAGTTTTCATGCTTTGCTGAAAGAAAATGTTTTCTTAATGCTACATTTGTATTTGTCATGCCTACATACAATGGTACAGATGGGCGAGTCCTTCGGCACCAACATCCGAGGCTTTCTGTGGTGATTCAGATGTCCTGAGCTGTCAGTACCCAGCTGTGGACACGCAGGGTTTGGCAGCTGTCAGATAGTGTAAAGAGGTGGGGGTCTCCCAGCAGTTTTGGGGTTCTTGCTTAGGCAGGCATTGCTTTCGGGAGGAGAGGGATGTGCTCCAGCAGCTACAGCTCCTCGAGCTCCTCTGCATTAAGAGTCAAGGATAGAGAAGGAGAAGAAAGGAAAGTTTCTTGTATAACTTCTGCAGAACTGGGTTTTCACCTGGGTTTCCAAGGGAAACCAGAACTTTTCGAGGAATGTTTTTGCCACATTTTGAGTGAGTTCTCAAACTCTAGAAATGGAGGACAGCAAAGATGGATTTTGCATCAGCTTTAAATAATGACTGCATGGGGCTCTTTTGTGTTATGCAGCAGTAGCTGACATCTAACACAGAAACTCCAGCTAAAAGTTTTAGCCACTCCTGAGTTACAAAATAATCCTTCTTTAGCTAAATCCCTGTCCGACTGAAACACAGAAATGAACCTGGAATTCCACTTCTTTCATCCTAATGTCTTAAAGGCATTTCTTCAGGTCTAAGATTCAGATCTATTGTTCTGATAGTACATAATCACAGGTTGACTAGGAATTTTCTTCTCTTGTTCCTCATCTGTGTTTTCAGTCTTGGTCTTAACCACTTTCACAGGATAAGCCCCATCTGTAATTGTCTCGGCTCCAACACAGCTGAGACTTAATCCTTGTTTGCTTCCACAGCTGCAGTTTTCTTTCAGAACTGATTTTGTGTTTATGGAGCACCAAGGACTGCAATTTTCATGTGTGTTTTGTGTTGTTGTTTTTTTCCACTGCCTTTTTAATCAAGTTTTTTAATTCTGCTCATCATGTTCTTAACTCTACACTCAGGAACAAACTAGGATAAGGCTAGTGATAATTCTTGGTGGTAAATCTGCAGAGTAAAGCCCAGATGGCAACAGGTGCCTTAAAACTTGTGAGAAGATGGCTACAAGCATCCGAGCCAACCAAACATTTAGGTTCTTAATTTCCCACTGAAATACTCTGGGGTCTAATAGCCCAAATTGTCATAGGGCCTTGGTATTTATATTTGTTGCACACTGATTAAAGTAAAGATTGATTTTTCTGGTGTTCATGTGTAACGACACTTGGACTTACAAGGAGTACAACTTGCAGACCTGATCCCTGCAATAAAGAGAGCACTACATGTCACAGACCTCTCGGAAGCTAGCTGTCCTTCAGCATTTCTGCTTAGCTAGCTCAACATGGGATTTATGTGCCGTTTTCTACAGAATCAATTGCCAATATTAAGAGGAGGATATTGAAGCATGATGATTCTGGGGACTGATAAGAGGTGAAATATAGGTGTGATTAACACTTAGCCGTTCTATTTTAGATATTTGGGGTTTTCTTTTTTCCTCATTTAATACTCAGTTCATTAGAGTACTGCTCAGACTCTTTCTGACAGATCATCCTGACCTCAGTTCTTGCAGGCAGGCAGATAGTGAAGCCTATCTGGTTGCACTTCTCTTTTTTGTCAGGCATCAAAAATGATGTGGTAAAGAATCTTTTTTAATACAAGTTCAGAAAACACAGAACCTTACAAAGGTGTCGGGGCTTGGTGGATAAAAAAAGGTCACTATTTTCTTTGAATAAAATGTGCTTGGATGGATGAGGACATAATATCTCCATTATTTCGTGTCTCAGTGGTTGAACTTTGCTTGCAGTTTCTAGGAGACGTACAAAAGAGGGTTGCTGGTCAGCTCAGTTAGACAAAATTGGGAAGGATAATGACTATTTAAGGGAATGTAAAGAAGATATAATGGACAAATATACACAGGAATATGCATAATTCTTCCTGGTTTTGATAAATGCTGAAAATGCCGTCTCTAATATAACTGAGAAAGGGACTTTGCATACATAATCATACATATAATAGACAGTTTGCAGCTGAAAGTCCTTGCTGGAGTCAGATCTTAGAGAGATGATTTTGATTATTATCATGAGCAGATTAATCCAGGTGAGTGAAATCATTGTTTCTGAAACTTGGATAGGTTCCCACATCAAAGACCTTTTTAAAACTGTGATGTAACACAGATTCATCAACAAAACTTTTACCCTTTAAAAGTAACATGTCATTTTTCTGTTTCCTGAAGTAAAATTTTACCCGTCTCAATCTAATATGCACCATGAATTTTCAGGCATATCTCTAATCTTAAAGACATGTTAAAACATAGAATTATTATGATTGACTTGTGGAAATAGAGTGGAAGCATAAGAAATTATCATGCAGCAATATTTCATTCAGATAAAGAAGACCATTGTCTGCAATGCCATTGGTTTGATAAGTCATATACTGAATATATTCTCAAGAATGACAAAATAAACTCAGATTACTGTATACATTTTGTATGTTCTGTTATTATTATTATCATTATTACCCGTTCCTTTTCTGTCCTATTAAACGGTCTTTATCTCAACCCATGAGTTATACCTTGTTTTTCCGAATCTCTCCCCCATCCCACTGCAGGGGGGCAGTGAGAGAATGGCTATATGGTATTTAGCTGCCTGCCAGGTTAAACCACACCACCTATACTTCAAGTTATCATCAATGAAATAGTTGTTACATAGGTCTAGAGTCAAGGCACTCATCTGGAGCAGGACATCTTAACCAACCTAAGCCAAGTTTTACAGTAGTACCTAGAATCGTAGAATGTTTCACAGTATCATAGAATGCTTTGGGTTGGAATAGACCGTTAGAGGTCATCTAGCCCAACCCCCTGGAATGAACAGGGACATCTTCAATTAGACCAGGTTACTCAGAGCCCCATCCAACCTGGCCTTGAATGGTTCCAGTGATGGGGCCTCCACTACCTTCTGGGCAATCTGTTCCAGTGTTTCACCACTCTCATTGTAAAAAATTTCTTCCTTATATCTAGCCTAAATCTACCCTCCCTTACTTTAAAGACATTACTGCTTGTCCTATTGTAATAAGCCCTGCTGAAAAGATTTTCCCCATCTTTCCTATAGGCCCCCTCTAGGTACTCGAAGGCTGCAATAAGGTCTCCCCGGGGCCTCCTCTTCTTCAGACTGAACAGCCCCAACTCTCTCAGCCTTTCCTCACAGGAGAGGTGCTCCAGCCCTCAGATCATCTTTGCAGCCCTCCTCTGGACCCTCTCCAACAGCTCCATGTCTTTACTGTGCTGAGGGTTCCAGAGCTGGACGCAGGGCTCCAGCTGGGCTCTCACCAGAGCGGAGTAGAGGGGCAGAATCACCTCCCTCGACTTGCTGATCACGCTTCTCTTGATGCAGCCCAGGGTACTGTTGGACTTCTGGGCTGCGAGCACACCTTGTCGGCTCATGTTCAGCTTTTCATCCACCAGTACCCCCAAGTCCTTCTCGGCAGGGCTGCTCTCAATCCCTTCATCCCCCAACCTGCACTGATAACAGGGGTTGCCCCGACCCAGATGCAGGACCTTGCACTTGGCCTTGTTGAACCTCATGAGGTTCACACAGGCCCACTTCTCCAGCTTGTCCATGTTCCTCTGGATGGCACCCCGACCTTCTGGTGTGTCAACTGCACCACTCAGCTTGGTGTCATCTGCAAACCTGCTGAGGGTGCATTTGATCTCGCTGTCTATGTCACTGACAAAAATGTTAAACAACATTGGTCCCAGTACAGACCCCTGAAGGACACCACTTGTCATCGGCATCCATCTGGACATTGAGCTGTTGACCACTGCCCTCCGGCTGTGACCTTCCAACCAATTCCATATCCACCAAACAGCTTACCCATCAAATCCATAACTTTTCAATTTAGAGTGAAGCATGTTGTAAGGGTACGTGTCCCAGTCTCTGGTACATGATTTTATTCTATTAGTTTGTTTGGTCAGTGACAGAAATTATTCAGATATCTTCAAGATTTACAACTTTATTTCACTTTTTTCTGTGTGATTTAACCTGAAGTTACAGGGCAGTTTGCTGAAGTATTCTTGTGGACTTATCCTGAATAGTTGTCATTCTGAATAGCTCATGGTGCTGTTTTCCAGATTAATACCCCTCAATCCAGAAGTGGTGCTTAAGGAGAAGAGGAGAATCCCGAAAGTGCTGTATAGCCTCTACTGAGGTCGAAAGACTGTATCAGAACTGCTCTGAAATTAACTTTTTTTCAGTGCTTTATTTTAAGAATTTTCACCATAAAAGCTATGCTTTTTTATTGCACTTCCCAATTTCAAATGTCTGTGACCATTGTTGTCAAACAATACTTTATTTTGCAGTTACCGTTTCACTCGTTTCCTCCTCCACATTTCTGTAGCACCAAACAAATGGATCAAAACTGTGCTCAAGCAATTTATTTGTGTAAGAAAAGACAGATACAAAACAAAGTCACCTTTACGACCTTTAAAAATCTTCTTGGAAGCATAACAGAAATTTCCTGTGCCAGTTTACCATACAGATGTGATAACTGAGGTGCATTTGTTCTAAACGGTGAACAGTCAAAGTGTTTTATTTATTCTGTTCAAAAGGACTATTTATCAAGTAGAAAACTGCCCTTCTCTTAAAGTTGGAACTGAATATGTAACACTAAAACTGCACAAATTCAGTACTCACTAATCTAGCAGAAATGCGAGAAAGTAATGTTACACTGTGCTGTAAGTGTACTTATTATGTCTGGATTAGGAGTGCACATGTAATCAAACATTATAGCGAGATCTGAATAATTTATTTTAATCAGTCATTCAAGCCTTGTGCCAGCAGTCAGCAGATAGGTGTATATATATGTATTACCTCTGCAGCTACTATATTGGTTTCTAGATTCAGGGTGGGTTTTTTTTAATTGGAGCTGTGTGTAGCAATTATGAAAGTAAGCACAAAAGCTGGCTACAGTCCAGGGGTTTGCACCTTCTGAGATGTTTGATTTGTTGGCTGGAAGCTGAAAATTGAAACATGTTGGTGCTGTCAAACTGTGATGGAGCTAATCCCTCCTCCACAGGACAGGCTCTCAGCAATGTTCTCTGGGAAATGCAGTCTAGTTTGGGAGCTTACACCATGTAAAACAAATTTCTAACATGTCCTAGATGATGGTTACATACCACATAAATCCTTTCTCCATCTTGTTCTTAATGGTGGATTCCCGGTGGAAAAGGACCTGGGCGCGTTGGTTGACAGCCGACTGAACATGAGCCAGCTGTGTGCCCAGGTGGCCAAGAAGGCCAATGGCATCCTGGCTTGTAACAGGAATAGTGTGGTCAGTAGGAGTAGGGAGGAGATTGTGCCCCTGTACTCGGCACCGGTGAGGCCGCACCTGCAGTACTGTGTTCAGCTTTGGGCCCCTCACTACAAAGAGGAAGTTTAGGGGCTGGAGGATGTCCAGAGAAGGACAACGAAGCTGGTGAAGGGTCTAGAGAACAAGTCTTATGAGGAGTGACTGAGGGAACAGGGGCTGTTTAGTCTGGAGAAGAGGAGGTTGAGGGGGGACCTAATCGCTCTCTACAACTACCTGAAAGGAAGTTGTAGTGAGGCAGGTGTTGGTCTCCTCTCCCAAGTAACTAGTGATAAGATGAGAGGAAATGGCCTCAAGCTGCATCAGAGGAGGTTCAGATTGGATATTAGCAAAAATTTCTTTACTGACAGAGTGGTCAGGCATTGGAATAGGGTGCCCAGGGAATTTGGTGGCGCCACCATCCCTGGAGGTGTTCAAAAAACATGTAGATATGGTGCTTCAGGATATGGTTTAGCAGGCATGGTGGTGTTGGGTTGGACTTGATGATTTTAGAGGTCTTTTCCAACCTATGATTCTATGATTCTGTGATTCTGTGATTATGGCAACATCTCTTTACACTCATTCCTGGTTGTCCTACTGTGATGTGCCTTGTCATATGACATATTGTTACCTTGCTCTTTGTGGTGCTTTATGGTGAAGACATAGGCGCTAATAAAATACCTAGTTCACTATTAAGACTTCCGGTAAAGTCCTGAGGAGGCAGAGGTATTGATTTGGTGCTGCTAAGAAAAAGAAGGGGGTTGTTTATTCAGTTGTAAAAGATGCTTTTTGCATTATGATCTGTATTTTGCAGACAGTTTCCTACCCAAATAATAACCTATCCACGTTTCTTTAACTTTTGATTATCTGACAGTTGACTGACTATTGTTTGTGACAGACCAAACTCCAAATAGAGAAAGCTATGAATCCCTTGTATTTGTTTTCCTCTCTCCAACAGCAACATTTCAGAGAACATATAGTATCTGCAGACCAGATTCACACTTCTCCTCTGATCACTAGTCACTCTTCCTGATGAATAAAAGGTACTGGCACATCAATAAAACCATCAAAAGGAGTAACATTGTGCTCTAAAGTGCCAGTTCTGTGATGTGTTACTGATAACCAGGAGTAATAAAAACAGAGAAGAAAGTGAGTGAGGCTATGCTGTGCTTAGATTTGGTCTTACCTAATTACATAACTTTAATGAATTTCTCCTTGATTTACCTCCAGGTGCACCAGAAGTAAAGCAGGCCTAGTCCTTGGCAGCAAAGAAGGAGGCTTGTGAACAAAGCTGGCTCAAAGCTTTCCAGCAGGTTAACGAAAATCAAATCCAGTCACCCCAGCAGTGAACAGAAAACAAGATTTCTTTACTGTGCAGGCCTCCTCCTTCCCGGCTGAAGGCTGGAGCTTCCTACCCTCCTGTCAGGCCTGCCAGGCTTCTATATAGCACACCCAACGATGAGGTGCTGTGGCTGGTTTGCCCCCATCCTCCATCCTGTATCCCGCTGCTAAGTCTTGTCAGAGGCTGTGCTGTGTGAAAAGGGTACGGTGTGTGCAGGTGTGGAAGGTCAACACCTCTGTTAGCCCTGCTCCTGCTTCAGCTTCAAAAACCCTCCACCACATTCTTTCTGTGCAATTTAGAACAACTTTAAATAAAGCTGAACTTTTCATACTATAAAATATTAAGAAGACCCTCACACATCCTGAAAATTAGTCAGTTCTTTTTACTTTGATTTAGTATTTCCTGACTTTAAAAAAATCCTCTGTCTATATTTATTTACTTGAGGTATGCTTTAGGAGAGACATAAAGCATAACTATGGAAGACCTTTGTGATTAACTGTGGGTTAGCTATACAAGAGTTTCCCAACATTGTTCCCTTGCTGCGCAATAACTTACAAGTTCAGCTTTAATAATACAGTCTCCAAAATTAGCTCTTGTGTGTGTCAGGAATGCCTTAACAATAACTGTAGTGCTCTTGGTGTGCTGCAGTTATAACAACAGCCATTTCTTAGGTATTCCTCAAAGTTAAAATGACTCTGACCTCTACATTCTGCCTGCTAGACAATTGCTAGTACCTGGAAAGACAAAATCATGTCACTATACTGTCTTTCTTCCCTGCTGGCCTTTGTGTCAATTCTTGGAGATGCAAACTAGCCAAAAAACTGATATCCCCATCCAGATATTTCCTTGATGTGACAGTGTCTTCTTGTTGGGCTTGAACGGCTTTGATGCATCCTGAATGATCCGCAGGCCAGACAAGATCCTGAAAGAGCAGTAGTGGAAGTGCTGCTACCATGTAGAAATCAGTAGCAGACAGAGGTCTCTTCAAGGGCTGTCTCCAACCTCCGGGTCCTACTGAAGCTCACAGGCTACCTCCATCCATAGCACAAAATCATCAGCACCAAACAGGTTTGCCTAACCTTAAAGCATATGGGGTGAAAGTATCTGCCAGAATAATTCCTGTGCAAACATTTAACAGTGTCAAGCATTGGTAAAAGAGCCGCAAAATCCTGTCTTTACTAAGACTGAATGTCCTTGTTAGGGAGCCTGTGCCATGGGGTGGATCCAACTGGAGGCCAGGCAGTTGTGGAGTAGGAGGCACTGTGATGAGCTGCAATGGCACTTAGAGTATCACGTGTTTATTGTCTGCAAGGCATTGCACTGGAAAGGAAGGCTTCATACAACTAAATAGCTGAGAGATAGACCTGCAGCTAGTGTAAGCTTGGACTGCTTCAGTTACCCCAGTGGGTCCCTGCTCAGTTTCTAGATTTGCTAATTAGCTGAAGATTTCAGTATTTATTTGGAATAAAAAGATGTTGTAGTAACTGCAAGAAGCTTTGGTAGACTGGACTATACAAAAAGGCAGCCTGGGTGCTGAATGATGACAACAAAAAACACCTGGTACAACGTTCATGCAAGGAATCTCCAGAATGCTTACAGGCGGAATTTGTATAAAAAACCTGTCTGGTGCCATCAGGTAAATATTTGTAGTATCACACAAAATGTTTCAAGAATCGTGGTAATGGCACAAAGACTTCATTGTTTTTGGACCTTTATGTATGCTACCTAGCTTTAGTGGTGCTAACAGACCTAAAGAATTGTTTCAGAAGCCTGAGAAATAAGGTCCCTTCCACAAATGACTCACAAATAAATGAAAAGCTTCATTAAGAGTCCTGGACGTGACTTCTCTTTTCTTTTGAAACCTGGAATGATTTGTGCCAAAGTTCCCCTTTTGATTTCCCTCCTGAAACATTAGGAGGAACACTAGTACCCAGAGGGCAAGATAAAGACAGCTGTGCTGACATTTCAGCTGGCAAAACACTGCATTGGGAATGCAATGCCCTGGAGAAATGTATGAAATACGCATATCCAGATTAAGTATATCCTTTTTATTGTTATGGACTGTCTCTGAAGCTGTTTGAAATGTTTAACTGCTTACTATTAAATGAATGTGCTTGCCTTTGGGGAAGGAGTCACATGAAACCACAGAGCCAGCAAATAAGGAATTCAAAATAAAACTCAAGAAAACTCTAAGCATTTCATCAATATATGTATTAATTTATTCCAGTTTTCCTAATCAGTCACAGTAATAGCAGCTGCATGTGTTAATATCTTATATCCCTAGTGCTATTTGTACTCACCGGAAGTATTTTATGGATATTGTCTACTGTTTTACTAGTTATTATATACACATGAAATTAAACGTGCTTTCCAGGGAGTGTCCGTCCATTGTAAGAGCAGACATTCAAGTAAATGTGTTGAAAGTTGTTTTACAAATGTTGGTGATGTGACATGTTTGAGGTGATAAAAGTCCAATCTGGTTTTATTGTATGAAATTGTTGATAAATGACAATTGGTAGGCTGGAATTTACTGGACCAGGAGAATTAAAGGAGGTGATTAAGAGCTATTGTCGTGCCACTGAGTTGCTGGCTGGTAGGACAAGTTGGAAGACACTAGAATTGTAAGAAAATATATTTAATTTGTTGAATTTTGATTAGCTGATAGTTAGAGAAAAATGCTGTAACCTTTCCTAGGCAGTGTACCCCTTTGGGTCACAAAATGGGAGTACGTGGGATGATTGTGCTAGAAGGAATCAAATATACTGTGATTGCAATTACTTCAGAATCAGCAGACATCTGTAAATAAATACTGTGACTTCACTAGGCATTCATTAACATCATTATGGGAGGTATTCAAAGTTGGTCAGATCAAACAGAAGAGACCACTTCTTCCAGCATCTCCACAAGCTTTGGGTGATTCCCGAGCAGCTCCTGGAACATCAGCCTTTGACTGCTGCTTTACCTTTTTCTTCCAGATGTGTTATTTTTTTCCTCCTTTTTGCTAGTCTTTCTCTTCGTCTTCCATTTCCAAGGCATCTGGCTTAACTGCTCTCCACCCAACCAGCCAGCAGAACTTTATCTTTGTATCCCTGTAAGTAGAGGCAGTTAAAATAGGTGTTTTCCACTGGGACAGTGCCTGCAGTTTTAGCCCCACCACCTTATCTGCATGCCTCCTGCAGGAAACATACAAAAGAGACTGAGCACTAAAGAGAGAACGAGGCTTTTCCCAGCTTTCTTCTTTTCTCTGTTTCTTTGTGAGTACTGAGCTTGTGCTGTCTCCTGCTAAGCAGGAGGGCACTCCGCTAACAGGACTGAGAGTTCCAGATCAGATGTTTCCAACTTGTGCACTGCAGGATGCTGGGGATTGATAGAGTACTTTCAAGAGGTCTGGAAAAGTGCCTTAAATGAGATTTTCATCTCCAAACATCAATTTCATTGTCAGTGCATCCTTACCTCCTCTGGAAAATTCTGAGTAGGAATTGCTATTAGAAGAATGTTGCTCGCAGTAGGCCTTCAGTCCTTGACTCCACCTTGTACCATTGAAGGATGAGAAAAGCCTTATGTGAAGGTCTTACCATTTAACCTTCAAAGATGCAGTGGCAAGTCTAGATGATCTTCTTTCTGAACAGATTTACCAAAACTGAATGGTTGTCTATTCATATGACAACACCTTTTGAGGGCACACCTTGTCATATATGCAGAAGATGGCCATGCTTTAGGGTGAATATTGCATAGGCAAGACCCTGTAATGCTTGGCCAAGAAAGTGGGTTATTTACAAAGAAGGTAATTTGTTCTGGAATCACGTTTAAACATCCCTGCATGAGTTGAAAGTGGGATTGTGTTTCCTCAGGTCAATCTGCTTTCCGTGATTCAAAGTACCTTTTTCTTCTGAATATAAGAAATATTCCCGACACATAGAGGCTGGGGAAAGGGAACTGTACCTTCTTTGTGCTTTCTCTTCCTCTCTCACGTACTTCAAATGCTCCTATATCCAGGTGACATGCCTTTGTCTCCTCCTGACCAAATACCCGGATGGGCTATGTTCTGGTTGTCCTAAGATTCAGAAGTGAATCCATCTAGCAGAGAAGAAATCTCAGTAGTTTACAGCAAAATACTGCCATCTGCAATAGCATTGAGGAGCAAGTAAGGCATACACTGCCTGCCACTGACTCTCAGTTTTCTGTATGGAGGTTAGCATATGTTATTTAATCTGATTTTCTGTGTGTCATCTGTTCAGAAAAAGGTGTTCATTGACAAAACCACTCACATACATTTACTTAAGACAAAGGTCTTTGCCATTTTTCTGTTTTATGAAGAGTAGAAATGTATATAATCTAGGTGAGTTGTTTTCATTTCTGTGATGATATTGTTTGGGTTTTTTTAAGACTAGGCAGAAACAAACAGAATGATCACTTAAATTACATGCACTTTCACATGAGCATTCTGAAACACATTAAAAGTAAATGTTATTGTTCAATCTTGTTTTAGATAGCTAATTCTTGTGCAATATTATCAATAATGTATTTAGCTTCTAGGATAAGATAATGTCCTGTAACATTAAAAATTCAGAATTTTATGTTTGAGAATTGGGATTTTACAGCTGGCTTTTTGGCAGAAAGGGGCTAGGGTTTTTTTTGCAAGTAACAGCTCAACAATATAATCTTCGTAAAATTAAGGGATCCCATAACTGTTCACTTGCTTGAGCTATTTCTAATATCCTTGAACTTTATCTACATGGCCAAAGCAGATGTGATAAGGAGTAGATTGCAGTATATCAAAAAATGGCAAACCCTACTTAGTCTTCAAAAGTTGTTGAATACATGCATAACACAAGAAATACAAAGCAATGGACCATTTCTTTACGAACTGACAATGTTTCATATAGCCCTTTTTTAACCTCTCAGAGGGAGAGCTAGAAACTGCCCAGTGGTGAGATGGTCGAAGGCCTTTGGCATGAGGACAAGTTAGACAAGCTCCTATCAGGAGCCTGGGTAGTGTCAGGAGAGAGGGAAAGGGAGATGAGCTGTGTCACAGTATGCTTGGTCCTAACATAGTGCAAATACTTCAAGGCTCACTTTTCTGTGATATAGACATTGACCTGTGAAATAGGCTCAGAAAATGTCATTGAAAACCAGGGAGCAATTGCTATTTACCTTACCTACCACATCATCTGGCAGATATGGGGTGAAGAGAATGCTTAACTGGGAAAAGGTGATTTTAAAATAATTTCCCCATACTCCATTTTCTCCCTTTGGTAACTCTTCACTTACTTCGATATCTTGTGCAATACACAGATTTTATGTTGATGTTTATGCCAATTTGATGTGGTTATCAAGGCAAACCTGGGCCCATAACAATGGAGGTTCTCCCAGTTCTATGCTTGCATGCAGTCCAAAGGGACTCACAGCTATGTTCAACAGCAGCTGGATCTGTTTCCGTGGTCTTTTTGTTTATCTGTTTGTTCGACATAAGCACTACATTCTTCTTTCCTTTTTCTTCCTATCACTCAGGCTCACTTGCCGAGTCTTACCTCATTTCACTTCCAACCCTGTGATTTAATCAGTGTGAACCGACCCCTGGATTCGTGCAGAGCTGGACTGGTCTCAGTGACACTTGACTGTGCCTGACCGTGTGTGCCTGGCAGATGATCAATGTCTTTGATCAGACGCTGCTTGGGGCAGGGATGGTCACCTTGGATAATCCTGTGCTCTCTCTTGTGGCAGGAATTCGCTCTAAACCAAGCTCATATGCTGAGAACACCACTGGAGCCCACCTCCCAGTGCACCCAGTACATGACAACCATGCTTGGTGCATGCCTCGCAGACAGCCATATCCCACCAGCAAGCAAGGCCAGTAGCAAACCCTTGGGCAGGTGGGGGGAATCATGCCCAGAGCACCTCCTTGACAGGCCTTGTCTGCAGACATAGATGCCTCTGAGATTCTGTGAAGCCTCATAACATGGCTCCTGGCTGCAGCAAAGATGAGGCAGCCACCAAAATCTAGACAGGTTTTGGCTGCTCCTCTAATCCATGGGTCAGCTGGAGTGATCAGAAAATGTTTGTGTGACTATGGAGTCTTCTAGGGTGTGGATTTAGGAAAGAATGATAAAGTTTTCAGATATGAGTTTTATCTAGCTCTAGTAGAAAGTGAATTTGGGAATACTCTTTTGCTTTCTTTTCTTGTTTCAGTTTTTATTCCTAAGTACTAACAGAGGCAGTTAAATGAAGAATTATTTTCAAATGTGAAAGCACATAGTTTGCAGTCAGAAATAAGCTTTAAATCATACTCCCATGCAAAACCAATATTCAGAAAATTCAGATAATTTTTTTTCTTCTATAAAACTTAACTCTCAACCCAAACTAGAGATTATGGAACAACACTGCCCTCACTCCCCACCAAAGAGTGACTTTTTCCTGTCCTAGATTTAATCTCCTGTTCCTGAAAAATGGAATTTAATGGTAAATAGTCTTCAAGAGCATAACTGTACACGATTCAGTCACATATTTTACTCAGTCAAAACAAGATATTTTTGTTAATCAGTCATGCAGAATGTCTTAGTTAAGACATAAGAAATTTATGATTTTGTAAAGAAGAGAAAATGCTTCCACATTTCCTGCATTACTAAAATGTGTAAAATATACCTTTGCAAAGCATTGTTCCTTTATCAATTTTTTTACCATCAGGACACCTCAGACATGGTCTAAATTAATATGGACCTGTCCGTGAGTATCGGCATTTTAGGCTACCTGTGTTACCCATGATCTGTTCTCCCTGTGGACACTGGCTGTGAAGGGCACAAGCTCGGGCTGCCTGCAGATCCTATACAGACTTCCCATGTCCTGCTAGCAAGGAATGTGTCAATGCTTATCTTTGAGCTGTCAGCAGACATCACTTAACACAACGTGGGATGCGTAGCAGAAAAATTTTTGCAGCCCATCCAGAGAAAGGGCTACTTAGTGAAAGGCTAACAAGAGCTCAGGTGTTGCCATGTCCCATGCTCTGGGGCTGGCTTGGCCTGTGGCATGAGGACCTCAAGGAGCAAATGATAGAGTAATGCTGTCTAATACTAACAAAAGATAATAACAATAAAGATTAAAATGATATCGTTAAAAGGAAATATCAAGAGATTGAAAAGGCTCTCAAGCAAACTTGCCTAAACCTTTGAAGGAATATTTGAGGAAATTCAATGCAATGCTAATTTATTTCTAGTTCCCAGAATGATTCCTGCAAATCCACCTGCAGGTCCATTGAGTTTATAATAATGAAATGAACTGTCTTTAGCCTGATTGGAAAGACAGACGGTTTTAAAAAGAAGTTATGTATACTAGATATTCTAATGATGTGATGTATACTGATATAACTCTCTGAATCTGTTTTTCAGTTTTCTTTTTTGCTAGAACATACTTCAGTCCTTAGACTAACTAGCCAGGATAAATTTATAGCGGACCAGAATTATACTGCTTTGAAGAAAAATCCACATGGAGATTTCTATTAAAAGGAAAATGTATTCTCAACAATTGCAGTCTGAAGTATCCCAGCCTTAGAAGTGTTAAACTGCTGGTGTTAGAAAGTGCATTAATAGAAAAGGGATACACCACTGTTGTGTGGAGGGTTATGTGTTCTGGTTATGCACATGCTTTTACTGTACCTCCTTTAATGTCAGCTCCAGTTTTACAACTTCGCCAGTTGGCTTCTTTCACTTTTCGTACTAGGCTTTATTTATTAGGCAAGGTGATGCTAACTAATAGCTCGTCACTTAGCAAGTATTTATGCTTTGGTGTACTTCTACAATCATTTAAAAAAACCAGTGTGAACTGAAAAAACTTCATAAACTTTTATTCAAAATTATTTTGTTGAACCAGTCATGTTCAACAGAGAGAGAAAGAAAGGAAAGAAAACAGACAGAAGAAATGCTCCTCTGAAAGTACATTTTTTGAGTGGTCTGTTGATGCCACTTGCTTATACTCTGCAACACTAAGATACTGAGCTGTGCTGGTCTTCATGTACAGCTTAGTCTAAAGATGTATTTATTCTTCTGTTTAAAATCTAGAGGGCTTAAAGGGCAATTTTCATGATGAAGGAGGGTATGAGGCAATAAATGGCTCATGCAGGCAAATATGTGCTTCCTCAAGTGAAGCTCACTTAAAAGTGCATTCACAGTGCCAGATGTATGACAATAAGTAAGAGAAGATGCAGAACAGTGTAATTTTTTTCCCTCTGGTATTGAAATGCTGAACTTACTTTTTTGCTTTTGATGCATTGTCACAGGTTTACAGAGTTACGCCTTTCACTTTAAGGAAATTGTGTCTGGGCATGGCAGAGTTCACCACAGCTATGCCAAGGCTGGAGTCAATGATGAGGAGTTACTGTGTGAAGGTGACTTTACTCAAAATATCCATCTACACTTGCATCTATTCCAGTGTTCTCTCTGTTATTTTAATTTCTCCCACCTGGAAGTTGCTTATCTTTGTCTCCTTTTTCTAAGGAGAGAATTATGTGGTTAGGGCTCTGTGTTCATCCAGGAGGAAACGAACAAAATGCATTTCCCAGCCATGTGCGAGATCTTTCATAGTATGTAACTGCAGTAATAAACATGAGGCTCCTGTTTGTCAGATCTGTTCAGCATGCAGAGAGAGAGGGTGGCAATGAAAGCGTGCGATAACCTTTGACTAAGGCAGAAGCCTTTGCAATCTGTGTTTTCTGACAACAAAGACTCCTGTGAAGATGGAGGGAAAACATTGAACTGATGTGCCGAAAAGCTCCCTGTCAGTAAAACTACCTGTTGGTAAAGTGTCTTCCCTATAACTGGGCATCTACACTCATTCCCATTTTAACAGTTTTTATGATGCTGCCTTTCACGTGCAAGGATTCTTTTCAGATGCGAAACGGGCCTAAAAATTTTTCAGTGTCTCCAGCAATGTCATCTAATTCATACTCCATCTGCAGACCTGAATTTCCAAGATCTGTTCTCAGGATGGCCAAAAGTTGCACCACTGAGTTTTCCTAGGATTTGTCAGGAAAGCCTGAACAAAATAATGATGATTACCAGAGTGGCGTGTGCCTAATAATTCATTAATAATGAGATTGCTCTTTCAAGAGACTACAAAGAAAACTTGCACTGAGCTTAGCATTGCAAGGTTCTCTCTGGTGCAATATCAATATAGGACCTTTAATGAAGGACTGCAAATCCACAACTAACTGGCCAACTAATGGATGTCTCCTGAAAACTCTAGTAACACTGTCTTTCTGTACTTTCCTACTTATCTTCAAATGCTCAAAAAATTTCACTCAAAGTTCAAGTACAAGCCAGTCACAGCTTGAGCCGTATATCAGCAAGTTTCAGTACTAAAATGT
>Ga0065711_1011578_pt1 | contig 17666 bp, 12 predicted proteins | sample Hoacrofraction12_FD_59098 | JGI IMG/M metagenome (GOLD analysis project Ga0065711, IMG submission 59098) | Hoatzin crop microbial communities from Cojedes, Venezuela - Epithelial fraction 12 v2 (version 2) | ecosystem: Host-associated > Birds > Digestive system > Esophagus > Crop | place...
TTGTTGCGAAAAACTTTTGCTGTGATGACTTTAAAAGAGCATTTGCTGCAAATTTAAAGATGTATCAGTGCTGACTAAGTAACAAACATACACTTACAGTTTTATACTTGAGAAGTTGCAGTATATTTATATCATATCATATTATGTTATGTTGTATTACGTTGTGTTACGTTGTGTTATGTTATGTTATGTTATGTTATGTTATGTTATGTTATGTTATGTTATGTTATGCTATGCTATGCTATGCTATGCTATGTTACATTGCAGCCCTGATTCAGGCCTACTGAAGTGAGTAGGGAAGCTTCTCTTGACTTCAGTGAAGTCAAGCCTGAATTCCAATGCCGGAAAGGCAATATAGCCAGCATGTCCTGCCAGATACGCATATCAGAATAAACAGTCCAGAATAATCCATGCTCAGCCTCGCACAGGTAAATGAGAAGTGTCTTTATGCGGTTTGGAAAAGTCTTCCCTGCACTGCCTGCTCCTTGAAACACCAAGGTAAATGTCAGTCCATGGAACAGTTTTGCCCCACCTGCCTCAGAGCTGCAACCCATGCCCAAGGCGAGCTTCATGGCAAAACAAGCCCTACACCCCCAAGGAGGAGGGGAATTCCCTTTTGGGATTCATGGCTGCACACCCCACTCATGCCTATGCCTCAAACTCGCAACTTCAGCCAACTGCATTCAACAAGGAGTCTTGTCTTAGGGAGGCATTAATGCAACTTTTCTAAATGTCAGCCCAAGCTTGGAGCAGCCCAAACAAAGCAGGAGGAATGCTGTGTCATGGCAGGGGCTGCAAACTGGCAGAGCACGCTGAAAATAACAAAGCGATTTCAACTGGAGTTTTTCAGGAATGTGTTCCTGGGGAGGAGCAGGGGAGGGAGGACTGGTGGACTTGGACGGGAGCTGGCTGTTTGAAAACCTGTCTTCTGTAAGATACAGCACTTTCTTGTTCTCCACTTTTTAAAAATTGGAGAGCAAAATGGGAGATTCCTTCATTTCTGTGTTTATTTAGAAAAAAAGTATATTGCAATGGGTGGTGACTGATGTAGTAAAAGCTTTGTGTGCAAGGAGATTTTAGACCAAACTGAGTACCACAGAGAGCTGAGCTGATGAATTGCTGCTACACATTTTGCCATTTTGGTCTCAAAGCTCTATATAAATAATGTTTTAATTGAGTAACTGTTCATCCATTGTATTTTCTTTCTATTTCTATCCTGGGGTAAATACGACAGGGTAATTAACCACAGGGTATTTACCTGTGTTATTCACCAAAGGGTGTCAGGGTTCTAACAAGCTCGGATATGGACTCATTGAGCTGCTAACTGGAATATGAAACTCACTGCTTGCACTGTCAGAGGAAGGAAAGATAGCAAATGCGGTTCTTGCTTTCAAAAGGGCTCAGGGGAAGACCAATCAAACTAGAAATTAATAAATAATTTTCACGGGGCTCCTTGTTTGAAACAATGATGAAAAATTATTAGCAGCCACGAGGATAAAAACAAAAGAGTGGGCAGAATAGCACAAAGATTTTACAAAAGAAAGTTACACCTCAACTCTGTAGTTTTGGACAAGTGCCCCTGCCAAGGCTGCTGTAGGGTAAGAGGGACATCTCAGAACTCCTGTTCCATGAAAATACCAGAGTTGAAGTCATGAGTGGTCATCAAATAATATGTTATTTCCATTATAATCTATTGAGTACAATGATCCAGATTTTAACCTTCCTTTCACAAAGTCCCTCTGACAAATATTGCCAGAGGTGGAAGAATGACTCTACATGGTCCTTTTTATCTTGTCGTGTTGTAGATAGCCAACCACCACCAAATTGGCAGGATCCTGGACTAGACTCATCTTCAATCTGACTCATTCCAGCCATGCTTATGTCCTTGCAAGCCTGTCCAGACATACTCTTGCAGTTACAACGAAATACTTGCAGGATGTTAACACCATGGTTCTGGATTTATCCAATCCCTAACTCAGATAGCTCAGCATGAAACCCAGTCGGAAAGCAGGGAAACTGTGAATTTGGAAAATCCTTGGTCTTCTGTCCTAAATAGCAAACTCTTCTGTTTAACATGGCAGTCTTACAGCCGCAAACCTGCTTATTCTTGCAGTAGGTAGCTGGCACCAGGCAGCATGACCAATACAGCACTTGCTCCTAGAAGAGCAACGAGGCTGGTAAAGTGCCTAGAGAACAAGTCTTATGATGAGCGGCTGAGGGAACTGGGGCTGTTTAGTCTGGAGAAGAGGAAGCTGAGAGGAGACCTTACTGCTCTTTACAACTACCTGAAAGAAGATTGTAGTGAGGTGGGTGTTGATCTCTTCTCCCAAGTAACTAGCGATAGGACGAGAGGAAATGACCTCATGTTGCATCAGGGGAGGTTCAGGTTGGATATGAGGAAAAATTTCATTACTGAAAGAGTGGTCAGACATCGGAACAGGCTGCCCAGGGAAGTGGTTGAGTCTCCATCCCATGAGGTGTTCAAAAAACTTGTAGATGTGGCACTTTGCGACATGGTTTAGTAGGCATGGTGGTGTTGGAGTGATGGTTGGACTAGATGACCTTAAAGGTCTTTTCCAACCATGATTCTGTGATTCTGTACCTGGGAAGACATGGCCAGCTCTTTAAATCAAACAGTATCTCAAACGCAAAACCATTTTTTGCCAAGTCTTTCAAAAAGTAATGGTGTTTGCTCCCATTTCTGGGTAAAAATATGCATGCTGCTTTTGAGCTGTGACACTAGGAAGTTTTACACAGTCACTGCTTCTATGAAGCAGTTTTTGAATGATGACATTTTGTCACTCCTTATATGTACTCTAGTTGAATCTAGAAGTAAATGGTAAATAAATATAAGTCTAGAGAGACTGAAATGAAGAAGACTTGTGTCTTAACTGACCCTGCCACATGTTCTTTGATTGACAGGATATCCTCAGCTCTTTCACAGTGGGCTGGAGGCACTCAGCACTGTAGCAAAACCTTCACACCTTCCTCAGTGGGTCTTGAATCGGCTTCTGACAACAAATGCCGGTCCCTGGTCCTGGCTATTCCTATGTCAACACAAAAAAGTCTGTGGGGCCAGATTGCTTATTCTTTGAAGGTGAGTAAAAAGCAAATGAATAAAACAATCACCAAAGCAAGTAACAAGTTAACAACATACAATTTCAAGCAAGCTAAAGGAAAAGAGTGGCATTTGTAAGTGATGTGCATCCTGCTGATCTTTTGTAAAGCCAGCTGTGAAACATAGCTGCGATGTCTGTTTGTAGCTAGGTGTGCAGGCTTCCAGATGTGTGAGTGTAAAGCCTGCAGACATCAAAAGGACTGACATTCAAAGCCATTACCTGAACACCACCTTTACGTATTTCAAAGGGAAACCAGCTGAACTTTCCCTGTAATCACTATCCCGCTGCATCCCTCTAATGAACCAGCTAGTACAGAATCATTGTGTCAGCCAAATAAAGAGGGTACTGGCATTTTATTTTCTTCTACTAGGAGCTGCTGATGTCCCTAGGATCCGTTGCAGCCCTGCTGTTCATATGTGGGATCCAACGGGATTATACAGCAGAGTCAAGTGGGAAAAGGCACACTGAGCAAAGCCATCAAGGGGTACGGTGGGCAAAATTTGTGGTCGTAAACTGGAAATGTTGGAAGAAGGCCAGCGCTCCAGTCTCAGGATAAGGGGAAATATGAGCTGATAAACCCCTCACGATTGCGTTTGGTATTTTGTAATTTGGTGACTTTGCTTTCTGGAGCTGAAGAAGTTATCTCCGCTTAGGATGGTTGAATGTGCTCTGACAGAGACAAATGGGACTTCTAAAATTGCCCACGAAGAGTTGATTACTTTTATTAATTATTTAAGCTGTGATTGTGACTGGTACCCATTTCAAAGAGCAAAACTGTTGAACTTTCTATGTTTAGGCTGTGCACAGGCATGGTATTTCCTACCCTTTTGGGCAAGCAGCTCCCTAGTTCATACCCTTGCATTTCTGAATCTTAACTAACCTGTGCATTTAAAGATGACTCAGAGTTGTGCTTCCAAAACATTCCTGATAACTGTCCAAATGAACAGTTTTTTTCCTCCATAGTGTTCACAGAAAATTATTTGGCGACTGCACTTGTAACGGTCAATAATTCAGTGGATAAAAAAACACGAATGGATATCTCTTTGTCATTTTATCCATCTTTTTCTCTCTTACACTACTGTGGCAGAGAATCAAGAAGGGACATACATTTTGTGTAGACAGGCGATATAAGACCCACATGAGTTACATTGTTTAACAAAACCATTAAGGAAGTCTCTTATCCTGTGATCCCATGGACGAGAAGTTCATTTCAGAATCAGCTCGTACTCGCTGCATTGCTTTCCAGATAGGAGGTTTATTCTTTAAACTCTACCTTCTGTAGTCCCAGAACAAATCTCAGAACTGTAAGCCAGCTGCTAACAGGAGCATCTGCCCACGCTATTTCTGAGATATGTGACCTGCCTCATTTCCCTGTCATGACTTTGTGCTATTTGTAATTTTCTGGCAGGGAAAACTGGCATTTTCCCAAGAGGAAATTCAGGGGTTTTGCTGTAGACTTCATCCCTTTTGATCCCTATTTTGGTGGTTTGATTTTTTTCATTCTAGCAGCCTGCTTTGCATAGCTACCTTGGTAGCTTTCCCACAAGTAAATAAGAAGCCGATGATAATCCCTTCCATAATTCCTTAGACTTACACTTCAGAAACCTGAGAACAAAGAGCTAGATATCACCTTGTAAACAGAGATCAGCTCACACCAAGAGCAGGCAGACTGATATAAAAGCTCAGGTGTAAGAAATCACTGCAGTTTGGTTCACACTCTTCACTTTGTTAGCCTAAGCTGGCAGGGCAATGAATTGGGGTATGAAGGACAGAGTCAAAGCATCTAAAGTGTGTAATAAAACATTACCATGTTTTCCACTGAGCAAATAAATGAAATCTATGGTAGAGTTTACCAGATGCCATGTCAAGATTTGGAATTACTGGACCTGCTGTCTGTCTTGCACAGAAAAAAATAGTATTTTTTACGAAAACAAAAGACGATATGAATATCATTAATTGTCCCGTAATTGTCCCTATGTGCTGAGGACCTGGCATCCACAGTGGACACAGGTCAAGGGGATTGCTTCAGGCAAGGTCTAATCTGGTCCCAAGGACTGAATGGCTGTTAGCAGTTAAAAGCATGTCAGTGGACTCTATTGAGCACATATTCAGGTTTAGTTTAACCCAAAGAGAATTCAGTCCACATGCTCTGATGCCACTTGCTCCAAAAAGAAAACTGAAGCTCAGCAAGGAAGGAAATCAGTTTTCCTTCAAACCATTCATCCTGACTTCAGCTTAAATGCTGCTGCAAACTGACCCTTTTTCCACTGACGCACTGCACACTGAAAAAAAATCTAGTGATTCAAACTGATTTTCTTCTAAATCACTATAGCCAGTTAATGGAACGTGGTGTGTACGGATATGTACATCTGCAAGCAGAAAGTACACCTGCAAAGTGCACAGGTCCGATAAAATGCATTCAGCCACCTGCTCCTCTTCCCTACCACGAAGCCTTCCAGACCAAGGCAGCCGCATTTGTTTCCCTCTTCAAGACACCTTAATTTTCCTGTGACATCCTCACTCTCACAACCAGCCGTGCTGCTGAAGGGCTGGATTTTATTTCTCACTGGCAGCCAGCAGAAGTGAGATGGGATTCCAAGGTCACCGGCCACATCGCAAGGGTCAGGGCACCCTCCCTCCGCAGGGCACCCTTGCGCCGGAATCAGTGCGCGCTGACGAAGATGCTCACAGGCACAAGCAGCTCTCCTCCCACCCTGGGCTCAAAGGGAAGCCTTGCAGAACGGAACCATTGCCAGTCTTCTCATGATATTTCCAGTTTCTTTGCTTTACTCAGTTTGATTGATAATGTGAGTGCCACAGAGTCGATCTGGTTTAGCTGGGCTGTAGAATAATGCCCCGCACTTGCTCGCATGAGCAGCTAAGTGGAAGCAGTTGATCCGCCCTTCCCTGTGAGGATCAGTCCTGAGAAACAAAAGATTATTTATTTTCCATCGTTTGTTCACTCCTTGTCTTTTATTTTTTTAACTAACACTATCATGAGTAATAAAATTTGTTTATTTTTTTACTTTCATTTAACTTAATTTTTAGGAGTTGAGGAGGTGGCTAAAGACCACCCATGGCTCAGCATTCATATCAAAATTATATAAACGCAGTCTGATAAAATATTTAAGTTCTAAGCACTCCTTGAAAACTATGGGAAGAGCAAATGTTTAGCTCTATACGAGCAGCCGCTGGCTGGCTCATAAGCAGGCCCACGGTAGCCTATTTAAAGAACATTGCAAACACTTTGGACAATGTGCATTTTATTAGGAAAAGGAAGCATTGAGGAATCAACTGTAATACACACAGCAGGAAAAAGTAAACGCATTAACTAACTTTGATGTGGAGAAAAATGGCGGCGCAGGGAGAAATTCTGTTTCAGAAAGGTCATTCATTTGCTTCTGCATTCCTTCCCCACATTTACATGCTGCTCGCTGAATTCATCAAAGGTCTTCATTATTCGTTCTTGGCACGCATAAAACAATCACTTTCAGATATAATGACCTAATTACTCAAACAAGACAAATGAAAAAAAAAGGCAGTTATTTACTTCAGATGTTAGCATTTAGCAGCTCTTCAGAGAAGAGATTTAAGGGACTTGTAACACGTGGTTAAAACCTGAGAGGCAGTGTCACCTAACAGGGTGGGTTTTGATGACTACAAGCACTGGTGAGGACTGCTTTCCACTGTGACTCTCCTAGACTGCCCCAACTTATATTTCTCACACTACCGACCAGGTAGGTGTGAATAATTGCAGAATGAGGACATTTTCGCCATGCTTCTCCCCCAGCTTCCCCATGGTCAACTCCAGCTCATCCTGCACACCCAGGGCCAGGCCGGGTGTTTTTGGTGACACTGGGACCTCTACACAGCCAGGGAAGCCCCATCAACCAAACCTTACCTTCAAAGGCCATACCTGCTCCCTCTTCAACCTTTTTCCACTGCCTGAGCAGCACACAGATCAGCTGTAACAAGGGAAAATTTTAGACCGAACGTTTGTAAAACAATGCAGAACCAGCGTGACTTCGTGTTTAGAATTGCTGTGCCTGAAAAAGAGACATGGTTCAAAAGGTGGATCATCATGGTTCTTGTTTATTTTGCGGTGTTCTGCAGGATGGCATAGTAGTAATGATGTAATCACTACCCGTAAATGCCTCAGACAGGCAATGGCTCCTTTAGAGATCATATGATTATAGGAAAAAAAATAGATACCGGTGTGATTATGATGCTTATCTGCGCTGTGTCATACACAGAACTATATTAATTGTCTCAGTTGAAAAGAGTTGATTCTGGGGGCAAGAGTCAAAGCGTGAACTTTTGAGCCTCTCTGCACTTTCCCCCACAGAGAGGTATTTTGTTTGCTGTCCCGGTACCTCTGCAAGCGCAGAATAAGTGTCCTTGTATTTTTCCAGAGTAGCCTGCCTACCCATCCACCTCACTGCTTTGCCAGTGTTAGTAAATACCCACAAATATTACGTAGCGGTTTGCTTGAGCCTGTCATATTCACGTTAATAGACACCGTTTTAGAAAGATCTAGCTCATTTCCTAATTACTAAGCATTTCACACTGGATGGCAAATGAAAGGCTTAAGCCCTGGTGGGAGCAGATGTGTCTGACCCACAAATAATTGTTTGACATCAGAAGGTTTATTACCTCCTAGCAGGAATGAGAAGCATATTTCTTAATAGGTTCCCCACCCTGGGCAGTGCAAGCCTTCCTTTGAAGAGTGTCTCTATGGTAATTGATGTTAATGAGCAGCAAGCTAAGGAGAAACACTGGGTCACCAGGTAGGAAGCCCCCCAAGAGATAATCTAATTACTCTCCAAAACAAATTACTTTCAACCAAAACAAATTACTTTCAATCACTCTGCAACAGATAAGATCAGTGGAGGGAGCTCAAAGCTGATGACAGCTGGAGACTGAGGCTTCACGAGTTTATGGATTGATCGCTTTTCTCTTTGGGCCACTTTGTTGAATGACAATGGAGTGACAGAAAACTGGAGCCAAGAACTGAGCTCCCTTTCATTTCATTCAGATGAATGCAGAGGACCTGCCAACTCAATGCTCTTTGCTGTGTGGCTCATTGATCTAAAATTGGAAAAGCTGTAGCCGGGCATGTTCACATCTGTAACATGAGCAAAACTCTCCAGGAATAAAAGCACAGGGTGGGAGACTATAAAATCCACTCATTCTGTGCATCATTATGTTAGGAAGCAGAAAAGAAAACATTACATTGTCGCTTGTTTGTCCATGCACATAAAATGTGAGGCAAAATGGAGCCTTCATTCTCATGAGGACTTCACAGGCCTCATCTATAAACAATAATCTACTACCAAGCTTGTTTGCCAAATGGCTGACTGCTCCCACTGTGGTAAATGATTTTTTCCCACAGAAAGCAGAATTGGGCCTTAGCTCCTTTTCTTAACAAAGTATGAACAATATTGTTCTGAACATTAACTTTGTTGTTGTTATTATTACTGTTTAGTACCCTACGGTGAAGTCAGACTGAAATACAAATGACCCATGACAAACCACGGCATTAACCAAGCCGTAAGAACTGTTTCAGTGCAAAGTGGTGACTAGAGATCGTAACTAGAAAATTCTACCTAATGACATTGAGAAAGGAACTTAGGTAGCAAGGGTTATAAATTGCCAGCAAAAGCTGTAGCTGATATATCTGTCACCACCTTTATCAGGAAATTGAGAGCTAAAATGCAGCTTTAAAGGAAATGTAACTAAGGCAGGTGAATAATTAAGCAATAATTTTTTTATATCATTGCTATTTGCTATGATGGTGCAAAGGGTTGTCATTGCTCTTTGTGTGTGGATTGGAGGAAAAAGTAAATTTGGGGATTACTGTCTTTTGAGAATGCGATGCTGGCATTGCCACTGGAGCCATGAATAGGAAGGGTTTGTGTAGGGTCCATTTATGGTTCGGTTGCTCTTCATGTCATTAGTATTGGCTAGTTCCTTCTACAATATTTTACAATCAGTGACACATCTGCCTAATCTAATCCAAATCACTCTGATGCCAATATGTGACACATTAGTTGAGAAAACGGAAGAAGGGACATCTACTGCCTAGCAATAGCAGGTCTTCTGCAGAGTGAGGCCACAGTAACAGAGATCGGTAGCTGTTCTGTTGCAGGCTTTATCTGCTAGACGCCTCTGATCAAGGGTAATACATAGGTCTCGGGGAGTCTTCACCAATGAATGAAACCTTGGTGCCCCACGTAGAGATGTGAGAGGGACTCCTGCCCTGCTCCGGAAATCTTCTGAAATGGGTTGAATCTGGAATTAACTGGGGGGCCTGTCCTTGCAATTTCCTTTGCAAAATGAGTGCCTGAATCAATAGATTCATATTGAAAAGTGTATGAGCTGGAGACCGATCCATATGAGGGAGACCCCGTGACTCCTCTTTTTCATCCTCTCCACTCTGGTCTGTGTTGCTCGCCTCAAGAATTGAGGTGCCCCTGCCTCTTGTCATGCAAGCATCTTCCTGGTACCTCCAGGCATGAAAGAATCAGAGGTAATTTGGCTCTCACTTTTGGCCCATAATGTTTAAGGACCTTTGTTTCCAAGAAAATCAAGAAATTTGGAGACGCATTTAACATAAATATTTGGGGTTTAAAGATGGTAAATTACAGTACTTCTGACCACTACATGTCTGATCACAGTTGTAAATACACATAAAAGAAATACTGAGTTTAATTCTACTTCTTACATCAGGTCAAGGTACAGAACATACACAGCAGGCAGGCAGTGGGGTATTTTACACTCCGTTTAATGTTTGTTGCCATGTTTGGATAGATAAATCTCTTGTTTTAATGCAAGTACTTCACTTCACTTGTTCAGTATGAGACAAAATCTGAGGCATCCCTGAGAAGTGGTTTAATGAATCTGAATATTTTTTGGAGTAAGGCATCCATTACCTACTTGTTTTATCACTAGATGTGTAAAACCTAAGTAAACTTGAATTACTTTCCAAAGACCATCCAGGCTTTTTCCATGCTGGTTTGTTCTGCTTGTCTTACTTTCAAATGGCCTTTGAATTGGCCATTAAACTAGGAAATTATGGCTGATTAGGATCAATCCAAACGCAATGTTTTGGATGGACTAGCTATTTGAATACCATTCTTTTAGATTCCGGGTTACTTCTGCTTTGTCAAGTAAAGGTCACTTTTAGCCGCATTGGTGGGATGCTTCGGTAACCTTTGCCCATCAGTTCTTGACCCCAGATGTCCCACAGCCGGGTTTTGTGGTAGCAGACGTGACTAGTTAAGAAGCCACAATAAGGAACATCAGGGAAAGTTACTTGGTTTCACGATTCATGGCAAATCGTGTAGCTGCTCCATGGCTGTGGTATAGGCTTCCTTTCAGCAGGTAATTATTTCCTGCGACCTCCACATAGAACAGTTATTAATAATATTCATCTCTTACCTCTCAAGGAAAGCCACTGTAAAAACTTTCTACATGACTGTCGCCTGTATTAAGGATTGAGTCTGGGTGTCTTGTGAAGAGGGAGGCGAGGTATCTTCACACTTTTTAAAATCCAGCTGAAGTAACTCCATCTACTGAACATATTTTGGAGAAGCTGCACAAGAATATTATTTCTTCTGAGCTATTTCTCCATGGTTTTAGGACCAGAATATGGGCTGGGGTGAAACGTAGACTTCTACTGATTCAGGTGAATCACTTTGTTTTCCAGAAGCTGAGGATATGGCTGTGAACAAAATGTTCTTAACAGCCTTAAATGATGCCATTACGAAACATTGTACTTTTTGAAGTTTACATTTGTTCAGAACTGTTTCATAAAGGGCTTCATCATTTCAGTAAGAGTTCTTCCTGCAATATCATAATAATCAAAAGTGATGACAGGAGGTGAATAAGCCCTTGTGGGCTGAATTGACACTTTGACACAACGTTCACATGCTTTCGCTAATCATTTACATTTCTCCAACAGTTTATACGGTTCTGTTGGTGACTTGTAATTCCTAGTAATGATAAGCAGCAGAGTGTCGCATGATATAACAGGCAGCAAGAAAAGTGTGAGTCAGCCGGCTTCCTTCACTTCCTTTCTACCTCTTCTACTCCACAACACGGTAAATTCTTGTAATGTGTTTAGCAGAGACCTCAGACTCATTTTTCTTTGACCTTGGTCAATAGTTTGAAGCCCATATCCCAAAAACCCCCACAACTACCTGCAGCGCAATATAAGCAGAACTTCCCCAGACACATATCATTCTTGCCTGTCACATCCTTCAATTCTAACAGGACTGAGGAATCTGGAACTAACCCACATAGGCGCAGTCTGAAGCCAGGCACTTCTCCACCTCAGTCCTCCAAGACAGTCACTGTGCCAAGTATCTGCAGATCTTGCAAATATATTGGCAAGTGTAGGACGCTTATAGAAAATAAGTAGTGCTAGCTTCATCAAACCATGGCTGGACTAGAAACCTTCCTCATCTTTTAGAAGAATACAATGGTGATTTAACAGCAAATAAAGAATGGAGGTCTCCTGCTCTGCAGCGGTTCAGACCCCTCACACCTCCCCTAAGCAAGCACAAAGATAAGCCTAGCAAGTAGTGTGAGCCGACAGCAGCTACGAGAAAACCAAGCTCTTTGTTAGCACAACTGCTTATATGTACGTCTGATCCACTGACTCCATGACTCGGTTTCATGGAATCATCCTCCTGAGACAGTGACAGTATATAAATTTTACATGCTGTAGAGCCTCAGATAAACATCTCAAAGGCATCTTACCTTTACGGGCCATCAGGGGCAGCTACGGGGTAGTCTGATCCTCAGCATCACATAAGCCGTAACAATTCTACCACAGGTTCTCAGTCAAGCCTAGCAGATCCTAGCTGAAATACCACTCTGATGGTCATAAGCCTATCAAATACTATTAGTGACATAATTTACTATCATCTTCATGACTGAAAGGCTTTGTGGTATCAATTTGACAAGAAGTCAGGATTATTATTGTTGGTGCTCTGAGATACAGAGGAAACATCTGTCCTTAAGAAAAGTTATAATCACATGCCTTGATACCTGTCAGACCGAATAGGATTACCTGGTCAATTCTGGCTCTCCAGGGCTTTGGATGTGTTTGAATAGGACCACAGCTCTGAGTACCCACTCTTGCAAGTTTGAAGCAGAACTTTGGTATAAAATCTGCTTCCTTCTTTTTGCAGTATATGTTCTTCTACTGGCCCATTGTCTATCTATTAAAGGAAAAATATTTCCAGTGGAGTTGGAATTTGGCATAAAGGCAACATTACTTAGCCACTGACAAGAAAAGAGTACAGGTAAATGCTCTGTGGACACCACTTCTGACTGAGAAGCTGGTGATCTAGAACTACGCTTTTCTGAAAAAGCTTTCCTCACTGTTTTCACAAACACGCTGCATAAACAAAGTCCAGGGGCGTTACTCCCTCAGTCAAGCTAGAAATGAAAATGTAACCTGCTGGCAAAGTAACTTGCAATTATTCATTACTGCTGTGGGATGCAGGTTTACTCAAAAAATAATCACAGTGCAAGATCCTTTTAAAGAAGAAATCACCATCCATAATAATCCAATAATATTGCACATTTCTTTGTTAAGTCCAAAACAAAAGTAAGAAGAAATTAGGATAGCAGCCTTCATAAAGAGGCCAGATCACAGTTGCCTTGGATACTGAAATATTTTAATTAAATTAAATGTTTAGATTATGTGCCTACATTTTCAAACTTTTGTTGATTTAGTGTGAGTAAGGTGCTGGAGAGCTACGATACCAAATATATGCCCAGAAAATCGGTAAGGCTTCCTCTGTACCGGAATTACAAAGGATTTCATAGCACATAGAGAAGATGGGGATGATTACATATTTCCAAAGTATAAAATAATGACTTACAGTGAGGAAAAAATACATGTAGGCCATTTGAAGCTGACAGGACTTTTGTGAGCTTTAGAGTAGACTTAATCAGAAGCTATCATTTGACCATGAAAGCTTCCAGTCAATTCCAGGCTGAGCATCGCTCTCAGGAATGCGTTGACTGATAGCAATAGTTAAGAAAGCATTAGATAACAGAATGGTGAGAGATATTTGAAATTAGTTGTTGAGCTGTGTTCACTGGAAAGAACCAGCAATAACACATGCAATGACAAATGACGGTAGCAACGATCTCTCCAGCGCATTGACCTGCCTTAGCAGAGCAGTTTTAGAGGAGGAACCCCTCCGGAAGCTGATCGTTTGAAAAATCTTTGAGTATCATCTGATGCATTTGGATCCTGCAAATTCACTCAGGACTTTTCTACCGGTGATATCTGGGGAGAGCCTCCGTGAATGCTTGTCCTGTCGTACGACATCCTGTCAGTGGGCGCACGCAGCGGGAGCTGTGGAATCTCAGTTCTGCACTCATTCACAGCCCAGGGAGAAATATTGTCACCTTTATGCCTCTTGGATTGCAGAAGCAGCTGGGCAGCAGAGCAGTCCTTGACATATGGTGGAGTAACCTCTCCTTCTTAGGCAGGTTTTTTAGCTTGTGCTGTGCTGATAAGGCTCTTTATAGAACAACCCTGTGCTCGAATAACCGCATATCACAGTGTACAATGTCTTCACTTCTGCCTTCCCTCGTTTGCCTGATGTGCTCTGCTCTACCAGAAGCAAGAGAAAGGACTGGACTGTTCTGCTGGCCCTCTGCCATGGGGGAAATAAAGGCTTTCTTTTTGCTGTCACCTCTGGGGTGACATGCAGGAACTACAGCAGAAATCAGAAACCAAAGGAATTAGCACTAATATCTCTAGCTCTGCTTGGGACCTTACTTCCCTCAGAGTATTTACAGCCCCTCTAATTCTCTCACTTCCGACTTCAGAGACAAAGTGAAAGGACTTACAAATGTCTTCTCAAAACTAATATTGAATCACGTTCATGTAATTCCTATTGCTAAATCTGCAGGAGGTCCCAAAAATACCCCAAAGAAAAGAAAAAGTCTTTGAAGTTTCTGTACTATTTTCCTTTTTCTGCAATGACTTCTATATCCAAACGTTTCACCACGATGTTCTGTAGATATTCTGAAGTTATTCTACTTCTGAGCAGATGTCTCTTCATCCTAGACACATCTAGCTCATCACATTGTGACCCTCAGTCAGCCTTGGATGACTTGCTTACATAAATTTTGCTTTGATCTGCACCACAAGGTAGCCTGCTATGACCCACCTTCCACTCATGGGTGACCTCTTGCTCTATTTCTGATCATTATTTGTGGAAGTTTTCCTTGATTCCATTGCAGTTGGTTCCAGTGATGTTATTGTCCAGTTAGGCACAAGCCCTCTGTTATCTTTTTGGCGTGTTCCAGGATCTCTGAATGTTTGACTTATCAGGTGGTTACGTTCTTCCAAAACACATTCGGTTCGGCCTTAGTGTTACAGAAAGCTGAAGCTCTTGTTCTGCAGAAATTACACTGGGACATTGAAAAGTGTAGTGGAAATAAATGATTCATTACAACAGGTGAAAATGCTTTTGCAGTTGTGTGCTATTTGGTGAGGAGGTATTTTTATTCTACAAGACTTTCCTCTTGGATTTTTTTTTTCCCTATCCCCATTAAAAAAAAAAGTCCTGCATACATTACCAGGTTTTTTTGTTGAAGGCTCTGTCTATATAGGGAGCAGGTCCGGCACTGGAAGTGACAGTGTGATTTACCCTGTAATATACTTGTTCTGCAAATCATTTTTTTCTGCTATATATTTGTAGAAATATGTAAAGACATGACTTTCTATTGAACTTTGGTAAAAAGATGTCAGTAAACGATAAAGTTCAGTGACATAGATAGGAACTGAAGTGTAAATCACATGTTGCAATGCTTTTGTTTTGAAAAGAGTGAGCTTCATTCGTTTATTTAGCTCTAACTAAAAATAAGGCACTTTATCTGGGTTAATCATCTAGGCTTTTATTCCAGAGCCAATAAAGAAATAGGCACTTCCAGAGATTATTTAACGCATATCTCTTAGGCAGCTGTTCTGAGATAGGACTGGTACTATCCAGTCCAGATAAGTACCTGGAGGCACTTACTCCTGTCACTGACTACGGAGTTGGAGTTGGCCAAATGATTGAGATTGGACGCTTCCTACAACAAGAGAGGCCATTCCAAAAAAATGTGTGAAGTGCTTCATTTTCATTTTAATTGGATTTGGTATGAACCTTTAAACATCAGTCCCCAAAACGTCAGCAACGGTAACCATGCCAATAACGTTTAAAAGCTCTCTATCAGTTGTTAGGAAATTCTCCCTTACAGCTAGCTTTTTCACTGATTTGAAATATCATTTAGTGCAAATTATTTGCCCTTTCTGCCTCAATTTTTGACCTTCACTAGGGAATAATAAGGCTGTCAAAATGAATAAACAAGTTGCAAGGATAAAGTCATTGCCACTTGAAAGAAGTTTGACCTCTTGATGAACAAAATGTATACTTATGATGGTGAATATTATTCACACTATAGTATAGCAGAAATAGTAATCACAAAATAGCTTCTATTCACTGAGATGCACAACAAAATGAACTAAAAAAGCCTTTCAGATCCATTTCAGACCATAAACTCTGTGTGTGCGGTGGGTGCTAGATACCTTGAAGAATGCATATGTAGCCAGGATGAGTTACGTGCACAACTGCTGTGGGGCCCAGGGTTGCAGGGTGGTGAACTGCCTTTGTAGCAGTCATCTAATAAACATTGCAGAATTCTGTAGGGGGGGAAAAAATTAGGGTCTCGGATGCCTTAGTATTATTTACCGGGTTCATAATGTTGTGAACTTCTGTGACGTTTGAAAGGCCAGAATTCCTCAAATCAGACAATGATTTGGAGAACACAGCAGGAGACACCTGCAAATGAAGTTGTCCTGACTTTTATTCGTTATTCATCAACCAGGCAGAGAAAACCGGGCTCCTTTCTGGGTGCCTCAATCTGGTCATCAAAAAAAAAATAGCAGTCAAAATCAGTAGCTGCTTTTGAAATGGTTGGTGACATACAATCCCTCGCTGCAGGGAGCTGGTGATGCAAGACCCCGACCATTCTAACACTGATTAATCAATGTGATTAACTTCAGCACCTAAGCTACACATGATAATGAATATTTAGCGTTATACAAGTGCAGACCACTGTCCTACAAGACTCTATTTTTGTATGACTTCTATTTGCACAACCTCACTGAGCTAAGATTGCTCATAAAGAGAAGTTACGTGTATGAGTTTACATTATTTAAACATTACATTAGTATTTTACATTATTACAGGAGGGAGACGCAAGTGTACAGACAAAAGGATGAAAGTCAACAGGTAGCAAAATATAAAAGCAGTGCTTGAAGCACAACTTTGTGGTTTCAGAGAAATTGCTGGGGGCATGGGGTTATATTTTGCTTAATTGTTATTTAATGTGTCCTATGGGGGAAGGATTTTTCTTCTTTATGAAATCCCACCGGTACCCATTTTCCCCCTCGAGATCTGAGAAAATTCCTTAAATGCTTGGTTTGGAGGGACAGCAGAAAAGCCAGCAGCGATCCCCTAAGTGCCCCTGAGATGCAAAAAGCCCGGTACAAACCCAAACGCGCGCCTCCGCTGCTTCCCACCTCTTCTCCCGCACTCGCTGAGCGAGCTCCCGCGAGAGCAGCCCGCGTGGAAATAACCCACGCACAGACCAGGAGAAAATCTGCTCGATGCTTAGGTCGGATGCCTGGCTGGGAGTAATGCAGTTTAAAAAGAAAAAACACAGTTTGTTGATTATTTCCCACCCTCCATCTCTTCGTGGACACGGAGAAGGGGAGCTGGAGACCCCCCCCCCGGCAGCTCCTCAGGGCCGAGCCCAGCCCGCATCCCGGGTGCCCGGCTCCATCTAGTGACACTGCCGGGGATGGCCGGGCGGCGATAGAGCCCGGGAGCAGCGCCGGCTCCCCCAGAAGCCTTATCGGGCCGTACCGGGCCGTACCGGGCCGCCCCGTCGCGGTCCCAGGGGACGGCGGCCCCGCTTACCCCCCGGGCAGGGGCCGTGCGGCGGGGCCGGTTTCCCTTGGCGAGGTGTAAAAAGCATTCCCCGAAGGCGAGTTTTATTTCTGGAAAAATTAAAAAAAAAACGGGAAAGCAAAGGACGGGCGAGCGCTAAGGCGGGAGCCGGGCTGCGGCTGCCTCAGCCCGGGCTGGGTCCCACACCCCCGCGGAGCCGCGGGATGGGGTCGGGTCCACCCAACGCCCACCCCCGCCCCTTCCCGGCTCCCAGGGCTGCGGGACCGGCTGCCCCGGGGGGACGGGACGGGACGGTGCGGCGGGAGGTTCCGGCCGGGCGGGGAGAGGCGCGACCGGGGACTCGGGGAGGGGGAGGAAGCTCGGAGGTGCGGATGGGGAGGGAGCGACTTCAGGGTGTCCCCTGCGACGTGATGTCACCCGATCAATATTTTCAGGGGGGAGTGACCAATTCCCGCTATGAAATGGGCTCTATATCGGAGCTGGACGCGGCCAGATCGATCGGGCTGATAACGCGGAGCTATAAAAGGCCGGGGGGCCGGCTTCGCCCCGCGCTACA
>Ga0065711_1006336_pt1 | contig 17665 bp, 16 predicted proteins | sample Hoacrofraction12_FD_59098 | JGI IMG/M metagenome (GOLD analysis project Ga0065711, IMG submission 59098) | Hoatzin crop microbial communities from Cojedes, Venezuela - Epithelial fraction 12 v2 (version 2) | ecosystem: Host-associated > Birds > Digestive system > Esophagus > Crop | place...
CCACCCCTCTTCGAGTCTGCGCTCTCAATTTTTCGTAAACTATACCTTTAAACGTGAAGCGAGAGAATTTTACACCAATCATGATAAAAGGTATGTATGACTACAGTCACTCAAACTCCACCTTAAAGGCAGAAAGGATATAAAATAGTCAGGGAAATGGGGGATTTTCAGAGAAGAAGATCTTCAGAGGAAAAGAAGATAACACCATGAGCAAGTCAAGGGAAACTCCATGTCAGACTGCCTCCAACAACTAGGATTGGCCGACGGGCTGAGCCTTGCTTCTCCCCTCCTTGGGACGCCTTGGGTGAGACTCAAACTAAGCGCTTTTCCTCGGTAATAGTTACTCCCTAATGTTTATAGCCAGGCTGTATTATTTATAACCTTTTCACGTGTTTTATATTTGCACATGCTTTCTTGCAGACAGTCACTATCACCGGCAATTCAAAAAACCCGTATACCTGTTGCACAAATAAAACTGCACTGGTTAAGTAGCCAGTTGTCACAGTTTCTCACTGAACGTGACCAAATGCAGCCGTGCTAGTTCATGAGCATGACTGGACTGAAGGTGCAGACTGCTATTAGTGTATCCAGAATCGTGGTAGTTTAATATACATATTAAATGCGACTGGACTGGTAGTGGCAAATTGGACATCACTCAGAATTTAAACCTAGCTGCACCTGGCCTCCCACTCCGGTGAAGAGAGTTAGAACACAAGGGGGTTTATTTTCTGCCAAATTAACGCGACAATGCACATTAATAGAGTTTATGAAAAGAGACAAACTAAAAGAAACTCTCTAGAAGAGATTGTGGTGTACACTTACACCAGCAGGTGCCAGGCTTGCTTTTTTTTACCACTATTTTTTCTTTAAACACTTGATCGGAAGCTCCACCCCACGTCCAGTTTAATCCCCTGCTCCTAACTCCCAAACCCAAACTCTGGAAGAAGAGACTTCTGTATGTGACCAGCTTGTCAGGGATCCCAAGCTGAAAGGTCCTTTCAACTCGTACATTTTTCTTCGATTTTCTAGGCATGGAGCTCACCCTCATCGAAAGGCCAACGGTCGTGCAGTTTTCTGGGGCACCCGTTGGCAGTAAAAACGCCGCCAAAACTTCTGCACTTCTCCTAAGTGATCTTAATTATGTTTTGCAGGCTCTGCTTAATGTTTGGCTAATTCTGAGCAATCATTTACTCATCCTTCTGCGTGACAAAGAATGTTTTAAGGAATGAAGCAATTGCTTTTGCAACCTCTATATTTAGACACTGGCGCTCTTAGAGGATTTCACGCCTGGAGCTCGCAGGAGCAGGTTCCCAGAAAGAGACAAAGATGGAGAAGAGTGTTAAGAACTGAACTGATAACTTAATCTTTTGTCTTGGGTTGCTCTTGGCTATGGGAAAACCATGACCTTCCCCAGCAAGTCAAAAAGAAGCAAACCCTTTCTGCATACATAGAGTTCCCATCAGGAATAATGTGTGTTTCTGTCATGTAACCGTATTGGGGGGAACACAAATCCTGTACTAGAAGAGGAAAAGAGATGTTTCCAGTCAGATGAAGTCAGAACAGCTCCCTTGGGCTAAGTGTGTGTGTTACTGCATGTGAATGTTACCCATTTAAATGGAGACCTCTAAGGGTGGACTAAGACTCTGATGGGTTGAAGATGGAATCGTAGAATTATTTAGGTTGGAAAAGAGCCTTAAGATCATTGAAGATTCTCCTAAGTAAGTCTGGGGCAAGGCACTGGAGCACAGAAGAGCTGTAGGACTTGGACACAAGCATCCAAGGAAGATCTGGTGATGCGAAAAGGGCACTGGCTCTGCAAAGTCCAGGTCTACCATGTCAGGTAGTATTTCACCCACTACCTCTTCAACGTGCCTTGACTTCTCCATTGACTCTGCACAGAGGGCAGGGATAAACATCGTACAGGACGAAGATCTAGACCAGCAGCATCACATTTATCTGACAAAGGTCAAGGTGGGATCATTGAAATAGTTGGCCATACCTCCCTCTCCAGGATTTTTAGCTGTGGCTGGTGATTTAGGACCATGTCCTTCCGACGGGAGACAGGGATCAACCTGAAATTCTGTGAAGGAGATTGTGGGGAAGAAAAGGCCCTCAACAGCTTCTGGAAAAAAATCAAAACTCTTATGTTGGGCATCCCATAACACTATTTATTTCTAAGAAAAAAGAAATCAATCAAATAATAATAAAGGTTTTATTCTAGCTCTATTGGCCCTCAGAGCTGGAAGGAAGGATTTGGACATTCCCTTTTCCCCCACACACTCCTCACTAGACAGCACCCATCAAACTGATTGGGATAAAACCATGCAAAGGAACTGAGCACAGCTTTGGGGCGGATTTTTCTCTGAAACTGAGAATGACGTTCACTAATGCAGCCTCTCCTACCTGCCAATGGCCGTCATCATTTGCACATCGGTGATGCTGTCATCGTTGGTTAGGTTTCTTACAACACCATCCATGAGCTCCAGAGGGACAAACTGAACCACACTGGCCAAGGCGTTGGATGGCGCTTCCTGCTCCTCTGCAAGACATGGAAGAGCACCAGCAATGAAAATGTTAGTTGCCGGGAAAACCAGACACATGAGGTCATTTCTCATCTCCAAAAGCCAAAATCATTTCTGCCTACATAAATGGAGCGGATAGTCAGCTGCTGAGCAATGTGCAGTCCGCACTCACCTGTGCTAGGAGGACAATTCCCCAAATCCCAGCGTGGCACATAACGAGGTTGGGTCATCGCAAATGGGCTGTTGCATGAAGCCGTACACAGCCCAAAGGGAGGAAGAGACCACAGGCACAAGAATGTTCTTGGGCCAACTCTGGGTCCCAAATTTCCTCTGCATGCTCCCTCAATACTAAGTACTGCAAATAATTGCAATGGGATGGAACTGTAGACTTGCTTGCCTGGAGCACCTTCCAAAGGATGAGGGCACTGAAAGACCCATCGCCTCATGGGCTTAGAAACAGCTGGAGCAGGAGCTCACCTTCCAGCAGAAAGTCCAGCCCTTCATGGCACTTCTACCTCCAAAAAACTTCTGAGACTCTCCGCAATAACCTAAAGGCCTTGGAAGTTGGATGAATATCTTCTGTCCTACCTTAAGATGCAACCACCCTCTAGAGAGATAGTAGGGCTTCCTACCTCTAGATCGGTGAGAAATAACTGCTTAGCTTTGTCCCTAGCTTCTGGTAAGGAGCAGGCTGTGGTGTCCCATCAAGTCAGCCATAAGACAGTGACATATCTGAAAGCTTTCAAGTCCCACTCTAAGCAGCTGCAGATAAGGCGCTCTCCATTAAGCCCAGCTGATGCTGGAAAGTGCTGAATACACAAACTTGTGCTGCAAATATTTCAACCCAGTTAACAACTCCTGTGTACAGACTCTGTGTGGTTTCAGGGGATATTGTTTTCCTAACTTAAAGCCCTGGGTAACTTTTAGGGACGCTTGTTTATTATGTTTCAGCTATGGCTGCATTTTTGGAGTGGATGAAAACCATGCAAGATGTCAAACTAACTAAACTTGACTTCATCAGAGCCAACATTTACATTCTCAGACCTTTTTTCCTTTTTTTTTTTTAAATACCTGTTGAAGAAATGATAGTGAATAGCTCCTTCAAAGAGGGCAGGATGGCTGAGGTCTGAGTCCTCCAGATCCTCTGCAGCAGACTGCTCACTTTGTTCACCTGCTCCAAAAACTCCATGATGTCCTCTTCCCCCTCGGAGACGCACTGGAACTGCCCGATGCACCGGATCAGCTGCTGACAAAACAAGACCTGATGTTTGCCTGTGGGAATGCACTGAGGATGCTGGGTTAAGAGTTTGCTGATCTTCGCACACTGCTTGGGGCTGGGCCTCTCGCAGACTTTCCGGAGCACCTCGATCCTCAATAAGCTGAAGATGCTGTTTGCTGACGGGCTTTCCAAGATGAACTGCAGTCCTAATTGGATATAATCAAGGACATAATGGCTTCTCTTCCCCAGAGGTCCATAGCCTTCCTGGAGAAGACTCAGCAGGAAGCGGACATTGAAGAACTCCTCAAATTCCTCTGGGTGGTAGTGGCCGTAGACCTCTAAAACCTCTTTCCCAATCTCTCTTTTATACTTGGTGTCCCCTGTGAGATAAAGCTTGGTAGACAGCTCCAGCATAGACCAGCATTGCTCACTGTCCATGGGCTGCTTCGCTGCCTCAATGACGCGCCTCACAAGCCCTTGCTTCACTTTGTTGGGGTATGAGGACATCACCACGGCTTCCAGTATCTTATCCATCTTCGCTCCAAGCTGCTGAAAGAGAGGAACAGAGCAGCAGATTAGTTCGAGCAGGGCCTGCTGAGTTTTCAAGCCCAGATTGGCAAGGAAGGTCAAAGAAGAAGAGCTTCAGAGCTGTCTGGGACCACTAAGAAGATGATAATTCTTGTGCCCTTTTCACGGTAGCATTCAGAAAAGATTCCACTCTGGTGATGCCTGGCTGAGACTAAAGCCCCCAGACTGAATGAATACACAAAAATACAGAACTTCTTCAGGCTAATCAAACATTTGAGCATTTCTGTCTTGTAAACAAGCAACTACAGTCTTACACTTGACCCTAGGGATGGATAAGCTCCCTCTCCTTGATGGGTTCAGCAACCCAGGATGGTGCCTCATGCATCACAAAATCCAATCCCCACTGCAGACAGCCTGCCGTAGACCCATGGAGCGGCTGGGTGGGGAATTAGGGGAGCCAAGGACTTCCACTGGTGTCTGCTGGGTCAGGTGTCCTCAAGAGGCAAAGATACTCCCAATGATTGCCTTCACATTCAGGGAAGGAGGGAACAGCCCCAGGAAGCAGAGATGGGATTGCAGCCTCCCCGTGCAATAGCAGGGGTCTATGTTTCCCATTTACACCATGCTGTCAGCCACCCCGGCTGAGTGGTGCAGTCTTGGCTGCTCCCCCGGGACCGGCCGCATTTGTATGCAGGACCAAAGCGAGAGGGAAAACTGCAGAGTCAGGCAGTTTCCCATTCGTCACGGCTGGAATTCACCAGCAATAAAGTATTAGAGGAGAGAGTGCTTAAAAAACACCCTAAGGATTTCCCTGGAAGAGCTCAGAACAACATTTCTAACCAGGTGTTGGATGCACAAGAATCCCTGTTACAGAATGATACAATTAGACAACCAGGATTTCTTAAAACACATTACAGGGAGTATACAGAAACATAGAATAGTTTGGATTGGAAGGGACATTTAAAGGACATCCAGTCCAACCTCCCTGCCATGAGCAGGGACATATTCAGCTGAATGCACCCAAAAGCACCCAGCTTTTGGGGTCATGGTTGGACTTGATGGTCTTTTCCAGCCTTCATGATTTTATGATTCTATGGATCACGTTACTCAGAGCCCCATCCAACCTGACCTGGAATGTTTCCAGTGAAGGGGCATCGACCACCTCTCTGGACAACTTGTGCCGAGCCTCACCACCCTCACAATAAAGGATTTCTTCCTTATATCCAGTCTGAATCTCCCCTCTTTCAGTTTAAAACCATTACTCCTTGTCCTATCACTACATGGCCCTGCTAAAAAACCTGTCCCCGTCTTTCCTATAGGCCCCCTTTAAGTACCGGAAGGCTGCAAGAAGGTCTCCCCACAGCCTTCTCCTCTCCAGACTGACCAGCCCCAGCTCTCCCAGCCTTTCCTCCCAGCAGAGGTGTTCCAGCCCTCGCATCATTGCTGGGGCCTCCTCTGGCCCTGCTCCCACAGCTCCAGCTCTGTCCTGTGCTGAGGGCTCCAGAGCTGGACGCAGGACTCCCGGGGCGGGGTCTCACCAGAGCAGAGTAGAGAGGAGAATCACCTTCTTCAAACTGCTGCCCATGCTGCTGGGGATGCAGCCCAGGGCACGGTTGGCCTGCTGGGCTGCCAGCGCACACTGCCAGGTCATGGCCAGCTTCTCATTCCCCACCACCCCCAAGTCCTCGGCAGGGCTGCTCTCCATCCCTTCATCCCCCAGCCTGTGTTGGTACCGGGGGTTGCCCTGACCCAGGTGCAGGACCTTGCCCTTGGCCTTGTTGAACCTCATGAGGTTCCCACAGGCCCACCTCTCCAGCTTGTCCAGGTCCCTCTGGATGGCACCCCGTCTCTCAGGCATGTCAAGGCTCCCCCGCAACAGGTCCCCTTCAGTGTGATGCGCTGCACAAATACACATTTGGAGAATGTCCCTTCCTGCCTATAGCCTGAAACAATCCATGGGTGAGGAAGAAGGAAGGCACACATCATCTTCATTACCTAAATGAGGGATCAAGGCAGGACAGATCTATCCATGCTCATGTGTGTCTGACCAGAAGAATAATCACCCCCTTTCTGTTCCTCAGTTTCCTAATCACTGAAATAAGGACAGCATGTAGCAATTCCTAGCGGGGTTGGTTGAAACTTCCTTCCTTAACACTTGGAAAGCATTTGCAGCTTGTCAAGTGGGCAGTGTTATATGAATGAAAAATATACACGCAGGCAGCATGTACTCCAAGTATGGTTTCCAGAAGGCACCTCAGAGGATGCAATGCAAGAACCATCCCATCCCTGGAGTAAACCTGTATCTGAGCCAGAGAGCATCTTCTCTCCTGGTAGACAGTTGCTTGATGGTGAGGAAAAACATGCCAGATGCAAACCTCAAGCTCTGTCTCACAGCTGCTTGACTGGGAACCCTTCCCACTGAACCACTCAACCAAACATCACCTCTTCCCATCGTTGCTTCCCCCAAAATCTCACAGGATGAAAAAAAACCCATGATACATGCATGGCCACCTCCCCACCCAGCAACGACAGCAGCCTACACTGCAATGGGTCTCCAGGCACCACTTTGGCCTTTCTATCTCCTGCCTGTTGACTCATATGGTCCTCTGTTCATGTGCTGGATTTATTTTTCCCCATCAAGCACCACTGCTGCCTTCCCTGCAACAAGCTAAGGCAGAGCTGACGCTCCTTGTCGCATTGTTTTTCCAAGATAGAAGACAAAGGCAGGACTCTTGAGGGACCAGCCTGCACTAAACCAGCAACAAATGAGGACAAGGTAAGAGCAGAGAATAAAAGCCCACAGGAAATGTCTTTTCACCACAGTGACAGCAAAGACTAAAAGCCAACCTGGAGAGCAGATGGGGCTTGCAGACAGACCAGAAAACAGGAGGAGCAGTTGTCCTAGCTGTAGCTCAGTGGTCACCTTGGCCATACAGAGACTGGCACAGACCTGCAGTCAAGTTGGTACCCCTGCACCTCCTCTCTGCAGCCTCACAGCCTGAGCTCTGACACCCCGGACATCTGGCAGATAGACAAGGGACCAGGAGGAGACAGGAGGTTCTACAGCCCTCACTGGTTGTGTCTCACTATTACATGGTTACTTCCCTGGAGCAATCCAAGCTGGGCATGCACAGTGGTGGGGTACACCACACAGGCAGGATGGTCAAAAAATGGCTACAGAGCTTTGAGACCTAACCCCATAAATCACCACAATCCACAGCTCACTGCTGTACACGGTGTTGGGTGGCCTCGCTGCCCCTCTTGGGACTGATGCTTGCCCACTGCTGTCCCCTGTATGAATGGGATTTTAGCTACTTTAGCATTGCCAAACTTCATCCACATTTTCCATGCAAAGAGTCTGCTTCCATCTGAATTCTGAGATGAACTTGCAGCTCCTGAAAGGGCTTAGCGCTTTCTCAGGCTGGTCACAGAAGGGGACATGAGGATGAGTCACCCCAGCCTTGCTGCCTGGAGTGCAGCTAGGTCTTGTCTGACATAGTGTGGTAAGGACAAGGTTGAAAGAAGCTCCCTCCATAGTCAATAGACAAACAAGTCCCAGTGGAGAGTATCTAAAGTCTGTAAAGGCAAACCATCTCCCTCATCAGGAAAAGCCTTAATGTCTCATACTGACATTAGGACCTCGAAGACACATAGGAAGAACTAACTTGAGTTGACCTTGTGGCGGAGGGTCCATGCTCTTCTCACCAACTTTCAAGACGTTCGAGTACATGGTTGGGCTTTAGGCAACACAGTCCCATCTACCCCTCTCTACCTACCCTGGTGTCAGCAGGAGGGGACAAACAAGCCCCCGTTTCTGCTGTGTATCAGGATACACCAAGCTTCTCCCTGGGTGTGGGCCAGCCAAAGCCAGGACAGGGGATGCTAGCCAAGGAGCCCCTACACAGGAGACGTGTATAATACACATTACAGTCTTACAACTATATTAAAACAGCATTCAAATTGCTTTGCAATATGTAACAATAAATATTAGTCTTAAAACTACACTAAAAGAACACTCTACACTAAAAAATCATTCATGTGGCAAAGGTTAGGAATTAAGATGGCTAATTCAACCCCAGCACAGCTTCAGATGCTTTCAGAGAGATATTATTTAAAGGATCTCTTATTGACCTTTTTTTTTCCTGATGACCCGCCTGGAGTATGAATCAGGGTTTGCAGTGAAGGAGACTGTTGACTGTCTCATTTGTTGTAGAAATTGGTAGTGTGTCATAAATAACCCAGGGAACTGCAGGAGAGGGAAGGACAGTTTCATTGCTGGGCAGCTGAATGCTGCCTTGGACATCAGGTCCCTGCCTCTCTGTTTGATACTGAAATAAAAAGACTCCATATTCAGATAATCAGGCTTCTATAACGAGTGCTCCTAAAGCGGGACAACCTTTCTGCACTTCATCTTCCTCACTGGCAATAACGACTCATGGAAAAGTTGGGAGGATTGGCTCATTCCTGCTTGCCAAGAGAATCAAGTTCCTGGAGCACATGAGGATGTCGTAGAAGGTCAAAGTGTTAATTATTAATCTGAAGAGCCGCTTTGAGGTTCCCATCTGTTACGTAGCTCACATAAAACAGGAAGAACACAATATGAGGTTTGCAGTGAAAAAGAAAAAAATCCCATAAAGTGGCAAAACTGTTCTGCTTCCCTGGTGAACGACTGGCAGGAGCAACACGAGTAAAGTCACAGGGTCAGGAGAGAAGGGACCTTGGGAGGTCTCTAGTCCCACCCCTGAACAAAGATGAAATCAAACCAAGCTGCTCAGGGTTTTGTCCATTTGGGTCTTGAAACATCCCAGGATGGAGATCATATAGCTGTGCAGGACAAACTGCCCAGTGCTTAATTAACTCATAGTGGGAAGTTTTTCCATACATCCAGCTGGAAATTCTTGTTTCTATTTAGGTCTGACTTTTTCTCATTCTACTGCCATGCACTTCTGTGAAGAGCCTGGATCCATCTCCTGGATAACCTTCTTGTAGGTACTGTGGGGCTGCTACCTGTCAGTCCCCAGCCTTCACCAGTATTAGTCCCCCCTAAATGAGTCAATGATGGCTGAGTCCATGCCAGGTGAGTCCGTCCCACGTGCAGGACTTTGCATTTGTCCTTGCTGAGTTCCACACGGTTCTTGTCAGCCCCAACATCTATCCTGGTCCTCCTGTTTGGCAGCCCTGCCCTCAAACATATTGACTATTCCCCCAAGTTTGGTGCCACCTACAAATTTGATGAGGTGAATTTCATCTCCTCCTCCAGGTTGTTGATAAAAATATTAAAAAGGAAAGCTCCCAGGATAGTTCCACCCACTTTCCTACCCAATGAGCAGTCCACCTGTCTACACTTCAGTTTCTGTTCTATCTTGGATATAAGGATGCTACAGGACACCATCTCAAAAGCCTTATTGAAGTCAAAGAAGGCAGCATCCTCTACTCTCCCCTCATCCACAGATCTACTAGTCCATCCTTAAAAGCCATCACATAGATCAAGCATGATTTACCCTTGGTAAATGAATGGTGGTCATTCCCAGTCACCTCCTCCTTCATGTGCCCAGGCACAGCTTCCAAGAGGATGTGCTCTACAATCGTCCCAAGAACCGAACGGAGGCTGACAAAACTAGGTTCTCAGATAGTCCTTCTTGATTTTCTGGAGATGCGCTAGAGAGGGAGACGTGCTTTGGAAGAGGGAGGGATGTCTTCCTATCTCATCCTTGTCATGCAGATGCTCAGACCTACAAAACTGTCCTGAAGTCACTCTCTGATCCAGCTGGCAGATCAACGAGTGTTGATGGCATTAGGTACCACACACTGCATTCACAAATACACACCAGGGTCCACAGTGCTTTCTCACATGCCCCCTCAAAATAAGAAGGAGCTGTAAAAAAGATCATCCCAGGCTCCAGAATTAAATTCCATCTAAATCCACAAATATAATGTATTTCATCAGCATTTGCAACAGGTGTTGCTGACCATGAGATGTGTCCCTGCAAGGACAGATACCCAACCATGCTCTAGAAACCAGAGAAGGAAAAGGAATTTAAACAAAGAGCAGCATTGACCACCTTAGCTTCAGTGTCTAATCTCAGCAAACTGCAAAAAAACCCCAAACCCAAACTCACGATGAAAAGTCACCTTGGGTTTTGCTTTGGTCTAATCTTCATAATCTGTTCTGTGCAGAGGTGTCCTTTATATTTCTCTTCTGCCTGGGTTTTTTCTCTAACGAGGATTCATTTCAATTCAAGACTCTCCAATTACTTCTAAATCAATTCATTCCCCTATCGCTGCAAGCAGCAGATTTCCAGTAAAGGTTCCTTAGTATTTTTTGCAGAATGAGTTCTCACACCCCAGATCTTACAAAGCTCTGAAAACATAGATCTGAGATGTATCTTACCTTTAGGAAATCTTGCTAATAAATTCAGCACATTTCCTACAACGGTATCGTATGTCGTTTGATAAATACCACTAAAGGAGAAAAAAAATCCCACCATCCAGACACAGATGGATAAATAAACTGATTTGCTTCTTACTTACAAAGAAGAAGAAGAAGAAATCATGATCTACTTCCCCGAATTCTCTAGAGGACTGGAATTACCGAAATGAGACTCACCTTTTATTGTCCTTAACTCCTGCTGAAATGATTTCTTTCATGTCAGCCAAGACATTACTGTTATTCTTGCTGCATCCTCCAGGCAGCTAGGCAATTAGGGCTCAATCCAGCAGCATGCTGAGCTGCTGCAGGATGGAAGGCAGCGCACACAGGGCCTTGCTAGAGCACGAAACACTGCACAAAAAATACTGTGTTCTCTAAAATTTGTACAAAATTTGCCATGACTTGGTACGCAGCTTCTTAAAAGGACCCGCCCCTGTTGTCACACACCTCTCTAGGTCTGTTTTCCAGGAACATCATAGTAATTGTGTCCTAATGATTTTTTTTTTTTTTTTTTGCAAGGAACAAAATGTCCCCTTAATTCATAGGCAAAGGGGATTTTTTTTTTGGTCCAAAGTACCTTCCTGCTCATCCAGCCAAGGAGGTGAAACCACAGCCTGCTCAAAACACGTGTAGATGTGGCACTGCGTGATATGGTTTAGTAGGCAGGGTAGTGTTGGGTTGACGGTTGGGCTTGATGATCTTGGAGGTCTTTTCCAACCTTAAAGATTCTATGATTCTACGATTACCACATCCAATAGATACAGCCTGACCAGCAGGTATTGGACAGTCACAGACAGTCATTCTTATCACTTCCCTGTGACTACTTTTCTAAAAGGCTAAAAAGCCCTCTAAATAACTAGGAAGAAATTGCACATTCCCTACAAAGTTGGAAATCATCAAACAAAAGACCACAGCTTGGCCTCAGCCATCCACTGCAGCTCCTACTTCTGCCTCCCTGTGATCTAGTATAATTTACACATCTGGTTATACTCACTGGACAAAGAACTGGCTGAATGGCCGAGCCCAGAGAGGGGTGGTGAATGGAGTTAAATCCAGCTGGCGGTCGGTCATAAGTGGTGTACCCCAGGGCTCAGTTTTGGGACCGGTCTTGTTTAACATCTTTATCAATGATCTGGATGAGGGGATTGAGTGCTCCCTCAGTAAGTCTGAAGATGACACCAAGCTGGGTTGGAGTGTCGATCTGCTTGAGGGTATGAAGGCTCTGCAGAGGCATCTGGACAGGCTGGGTCAATGGGTTGGAGTGTCGATCTGCTTGAGGGTATGAAGGCTCTGCAGAGGCATCTGGACAGGCTGGGTCAATGGGCCAAGGCCAAGTGTATGAGGTTCAACAAGGCCAAATGGCAGGTCCTGCCCTTGGGTCACAACAACCCCATGCAACGCTACTGGCTTGGGGAGGAGTGGCTGGAAAGCTGCCCAGCAGAAAAGGACCTGGGGGTGTTGGTCAATAGGCGGCTGAACATGAGCCAGCAGTGTGCCCAGGTGGCCAAGAAGGCCAACGGCATCCTGGCTTGGATCAGGAATGGTGTGCCCCGCAGGAGCAGAGAGATGATCGTGCCCCTGTACTTGGCACTGATGGGGCCGCACCTTGAGTACTGTGTTCCATTTTGGGCCACTCTACTACAAGAAGGACGTTGAGGGGCTGGAGCATGTCTAGAGAAGGGCAATGAGGCTGGTGAGGAGTCTAGAGAACAAGTCTTATGAGGAGCGACTGAGGGAACTGGTGTTGTTTAGTCTGGAGAAGAGGAGGCAGAGGCGAGACCTTCTCGCTCTCTACAGCTACCTAAAAGGAGGTTGTAGTGAGGCAGGTGTTGGTCTCTTCTCCCAAGTAACTAGCCATAGGATGAGAGGCAATGGCCTCAAGTTCCTTCAGGGGAGGTTTAGATTGGACCTTAGGAAAAATTTCTTTACTGAAAGAGTGGTCAGGCATTGGACCAGTTTGCCCAGGGCAGTGGTGGGGTCCCCATCCCTGAAGGTGGTTAAAAAACATGTAGATGTGGCACTTCAGGACATGGTTTAGTAGGCATGGTGGTGTTGGGTTGATGGTTGGACTTTATGATCTTAGAGGTCTTTTCCAACCTGTGATTCTATGATTCATTTAGATGATCTAGTTCTTCCGACTACACAACCTTAATTAATGTAAGGGATGTGATTCCAGCTCAATGATCTTATGTGTATACGTCAAGCACTCACAGCAATTTCATGCTGTGGTTTCTATCTTGAGCCTTCCCAGTGACACAATTGCTGCTTCTCTCTCTGCTGCTTTCTTAATTATTTCACATCCAACTACTCATTGTTCTCTAAAGCCTTAGCCTCACTTATATATTATTTCCACTGTAATAATGCCTGGATGTTTCAACTGAAATAGAGCCCACGGGCCTACAAACTCTCTATATGAATATAGACAATATATATGTAATATATCTCACTCAAGCGACATGGCAGATAGCATTCATGCTGTTGCAGCAATGTAAAATATCAAGGCACATCCAGATCAAACCATTTCCTCAAGGAGGTGTGATAGGTTGTGGCAGAGCCAGCAGCCAAACCTCTCCAACCTTCGGATACATTAATGGCAACGCTCCACCTCCCTTTGCTCGCTTCAGCCGCCATCCGAGTTGTACCCAATAAAGTACCATGGCAGAGCAGAGGATCAGGTCCATTTTTATGAGATCTGAGCAGAAACTCAGAGCTAACAACTGCAGCAAATGCTCCTTCAGATACAGAACTGGGACTCTACCCATCTGCGCTCATAACAGGGAAAAATTGCCAACACAGAATCCTGGCCAAATTTTTTGCATGTAATTACAATCTGCCTTTCTAAATTCACCTTATCCTTTCAAGGAGATCACATATTCTTCGGTTCCTGTCCCAAATTGCTTTCCAGTGACAGATTGCACTCGTGTTGTGTGTCTGCTACTCACTAGAGCTAATTAATTTTGGCTGGCAAGGCTCTTCATGCTTTCCTGTCCTCTGTTGCACTGAAGCAGAACCGCCCTTCAGTACAGCACCGATAGAGATTCCCCTTCAGCCATGGGAGGTAGCAGATTTGGAGCACGAGGTGGTCCCCACGCTCTGCAGGAGCTTCCACCCTGCTCGGCAGCTTTCTGTCCTCTCCAGAGGATAAAGATATATGTAAGCATCGTCACCCAACTGGACTGTCGGCATTTTGCACGGCTTTGCTGCGCATCAGGAGCTTCATCTTGGGAACAGCGAGTTTCTCTCCTGTGGCCACACACTTTTCTAAGGGGTCCCTAAAAAGTGACCTGCCAAAGGACATCTATTTGTGCAGGGGGGTTGGGCTAGGTGACCTCTAAAGGTCCCTTACAGCCCAAAGCATTCTATGATTCTATTTGCAGTCAGCCTAAATTTACCATACAGTAGTGGCTACCTTCACTAAAAACTAATGATGTTTTATATCCTCCTACGGCCTACAAAAAAGCTGGAGAGGGACTTTTGACAAGGACACAGAGTGACAGGACAAGGGGTAACAGTTTTAAACTGAAAGAGGGTAGATTTAGATTAGATATAAGAAAGAAATTCTTCACTGTGAGGGTGGTGATGTGCTGGCCCAGATTGCCCAGAGAAGCTCTGGTTGCCCCCTCCCTGGCAGTGTTCAAACCCAGGCTGGACGGGACTTTGAGCACCCTGGTCTGGTAGAAGGTGTCCCTGCCCATGGCAGGGGAGTTGGAACTGGGTCATATATAAGGTCCCTTCCAACCCAAACCACTCTGTGATTCTATGATCCACAGACCACTGTGGACCCTTTTCCTTTCTTCTGCAGTACCAAGTACTTCAGCATTCATTCTTTCTCTAAAACATTATAAACATGTTTGGCCACACCATGCAATTTTATCAGCCATCCCCAAGTGACCCACCATGGCCTTAATTCATGGATGACAGCGCTGGGCTGGCTGCCCTACCTGAACCCATCTATCTTAGCTACCCTGCTCTCGTATTACTCCAGTGCTTCTTCTTTGATCCCTTTGGTGCACACAGCTCCCTCAGCCTCTTCTCTTGCTCTGCGTTTCTTGCTGTTAGGCACTCAGACATCAAATAAAAAAAGGCTTTTGCTGGATGTCAAAGCGATCAGCGCAAATACCAAATAAATACCAAATAAAGCCCAAGGCCGTAACATTTCATCCTCTCTTCTCCAGGCTCCTCCTCCCAGCTCCGTTCCTCCCCTCCAGTCAACAGCTGCCTACAAAAATCTCTAATACCTACTGGTATCATCTTCTAACAAAACATCTCGAAACCATCACTAGCGTATTACCAGCCATCCTGGTCTGGGTGCAGAAAGCAAGGAACGAGGAACGAAATTCCTCTCTCCCACTGCTTTGAAAACCAGCAGCAGAGAAAGGCACAGAAGGCAGGACTTGTTCTAGCCACTAGACCAGCAGTGACAAACCACAGGCTCTGTGGCAAAGCTCAGCGCCAACCACAGGCAAAAATAACCCACCCCAGCTGATTTTTAATTTTCTGAATGTATTTGGTACTGGATACCCGAAAGCTTTGTCCTGCCCACCCTAGGTAAGTTTTTCCCAGGACAGCCACTCCTCCTCGAATCCCCCAAATGAACAGATCTTCCTTTTCTTCCCCCAAAAGCCTTCTGCTTTCCTCCTTAGCCAGAGCCCTCAGCCAGGGCTGTGCTACCTTTCTTCCACGGAGCTTGATGCTCGGAGCGCCCGGATCCTGCACTGACCTTCACACCGATGTCCTTTCTGTTATCATCCCTGGAGACTGTAAATACATCTACTCCGGAAAGCTGGTTGTTTTCTTGAAGGTATTTATAGCATGAACATCACTCTCCTTTCTTCAGATTTCTGTCTGCTTTTATCTGTGTATAGAAATTAAACCCCTGGGTATAACCCAAGGAAAAACCACGTCCTGTTCACCAAAGCGTGCCAGACCAAGGGCCGACACTGGCTGGGATTCATCAGGCACTGCCTCACTGCCTGGCGATACCAAGATCTCCAAGTTTTTGGTGGTTCCCTCAGAAAAAATGGAATATGACCCTCATTTGAGAGCTCAGTTTCCCTCCAGTCCCCAACGTATTTGGTTTTGTATCAGGCAATCCAGAAACCAGGCAGGTGAAGTGAGACCGTGGCAAACTTTACAGACTCCACCACAAAATGCCCAGGGCCTTCTAAGCCCTCTCCCCAGGTGAAAGCTCAGCCCCTCGCCATATCCTTTCAGCCTGAGGTAGGGGATAAAGTTGAAATTTCTCTGCCATGAGTTCCGTGATATGGATACAGAAGGGTATAGCTGAGTTCCCAAAGCATTTTGAAACCCTCAGAAGTGGCAAACGTTCCAACGTCTGCTTTTATCCTTCGGTAACACCTACAAAGTCCAGGCCAGAGCAGATTTAACCTGAACGGGGTTTGGATCTGGGCTGCTCTGAATATGACCCTCACTTTTAGGGGTTTTTGGCTCCCTGTGATATAGGAACACCCGTGCGTGTCTCTCCCCAGGTCAGCTTCCCTGGGGAACACCTCAGGCCATCTTGGCCAGTTCCTCATAACAAGATGCTGCCTTGCAAACAGGTTTGCAAAGCCATGCAGGCACCGGGAAACGCATGCACACCCACTTGCCAATGATGCTCCCGTATCCCTCCCTCCAAGCATCCTTCTGTAGCCTGACCCTCAAACATCCAAATCCTCAAGCATCCCTCCTTCAGGGTTCCCTCCTGCATCCTGACCACAGAGCATCCCTCTCACTGAGCATCCCACCAGGAATCCCAACTCCTGAGCATCCCTCCTGAACCCTTCCCTCCAAGCATCCCTCCTTCAAGCATCCTTCCTGCATCCTGACCCCTCGAGCAGCCCTTACTGCCAGTGTTCCTCCTGTTTGCCTCCCTCCAAGGCCTCTCCTACATCCTGACCTCTCAGCATCCCTCTGAGTATCCCTCCTGCACCACAACCCCTGAGCATCCCTGCCTCTGAGCATCCCATTTCCTGAGAATCCCAACTGAATCCTGACCCCCAAGTACTCCTTACTCCCAGCGCCTTCCTGCATCCCGAATCCCAGACACCCTCCTGCATCCCTCCATCTGTGTCCTTCCCTCTGAGCATCCCTCCTGCATCCCTTCCGCCCTTCCCTCTGAGCAGCCCAACCCCCAAACACCCCTCCTGTACCCCTTCCCTCGAGCATCTCTCCCTCTGAGCATCTCTCCTGCATCCCTTCCCAAAAGCATCCCTCCCACACCCCTTTCCCTGAGAATTCCCTTCCACATCCCGATCCCCGAACATCCCTCCCTCTGAGCATCCCGACCCCCAAATGCTCTTCCCTCTGAGCAGCGCTCCTGAATCCCGTCTCCCGGGCATCCCTCCCCCCGAGCAGCTCGAATCTGCTGCATCCCTTCCTCGGCCTCCCCTCACCCTGAGCATCCCTGCTTGCACCCCTTCCCCTGAGCATCCTTCCTCCACCGTTTCCCTGGGGCATCCCTCCCTTTGAGCAGCTCAAACCCCGAAAAATCTCCTGCATCCCTCCCACAGCCATCCCTCCTGCACCCCTCACCCCAAGCATCCCTCCTGCACCATGTTCTCTGAAACTTCCCTTCTGCATCCCGACCTCCAAGCATCCGTCCCTCTGAGCATCCCGACGCCCCAACAATCTCCTGCATCCCTTCCCCTGAGCATCCCTCCTGCATCCCTCACCCCAGGCATCCCTCCTGCATCCTGAAACTTCCTTCCTGCATCCTTCACCCAAGCATCCTTCCCTCTGAGCATCCTGACACCCAAACAATCTCCTGCACCCCTCACCCCGAGCATCGCTCCTGCACCCCTTCCCCTGAGCATCCTTCCTGCACCCCTCACCCCGAGCATCCCTCCTGCACCCCTCACCCCGAGCATCCCTCCTGAACCCCTTCCCCTGAGCATCCCTCCTGAAGCCCTTCCCCTGAGCATCCCTCCTGCACCCCTCACCCTGAGCATCCTTCCTGCAACCCTC
>Ga0065711_1039604_pt1 | contig 17665 bp, 24 predicted proteins | sample Hoacrofraction12_FD_59098 | JGI IMG/M metagenome (GOLD analysis project Ga0065711, IMG submission 59098) | Hoatzin crop microbial communities from Cojedes, Venezuela - Epithelial fraction 12 v2 (version 2) | ecosystem: Host-associated > Birds > Digestive system > Esophagus > Crop | place...
GTCGGCTGGCAGGGAACCAACCCCCCCCAGCCTCTCCACGGAGACCCGCGCACTGCAGCGGACCGGCACGGCCCTCGGGGAAAGGCGGCAGCTGGCTCTGAAGGCCAAGGCCGCGGGGGCCGGGCCGGGCCGGGCGAGCTGGGCGGGGTGGGGGTCCGTCCCCCCGTGGGAGCCCCCAGCCCGGCTCCCCGGCCGAAGCCCGGAGCGGGAGGCACCGGCTGCGCGCAATCCCCCGGTGCCAGGCTCCCCGGGGGTCCCGCCCGCGCGCCTGGAACGGGCAGCTTGGGAACGCGGGGTGCCGGGCGGGAACGGCCGGAGCTGGAGAAATAAACACTTGTTAAGAGAAAACTGTCACGGGTGGGGAGTGCTAGCCGCCCGCGCCCCGCGTTGGGGAGCTGCCGTCCCCCCTGAGCGGTCGGTGGGCTTCCCTTGCCCCTCGCGCATCTCCCGTCGGCGTTTTTATCGGCCAGGGCACGTTCTCGGCCCCAGCTGCGGCGGGAGGTGTTGGCACCGGTTGATAGGGTTGGTTTTCCCACCAAGCGGACCTTTCTTCCCGTGAAAAACGCCATATGGAGCCCGCAGCCTCGCTCGGCTGGGCGACCACCTGGCCAGGTGAGCGCGTCCCTCCCCATAAATACCGGCACAGCTCCGTCCCCCGCCGGAGACCTTGGATGACGCCGGAGGTACGTCGCGCTCCGCTCTCCGATGTCGCTGTCTCTGGCTTGGCTTCGTCGCGCCAAGACGCTCTGCGGGGACTGAGCCTGGGTGCAGCTCGGGAGCGTCGCCCGGGATGGGTCCGGTGCTCTATAGGTGCCTGTGCCTGGGAGGCTGCAGGGGCTGCTGCGTCCCCCGGCACCGGGGAGGGCTCGCGGGGGTTTGGGCGTTTTGCAGCATCGCCAAGTCATGGCGTCGCCAAACGCGGGGGACTGCGGCGTTACGGGTGGTCGTGCTTGCAGCCGTAGCGAGGGTGCAAGTGGCAAAAGGTGGAGATTGAACTAGAGCAGCTGCCTTGGAAGGAAAAGCAAGCTCCGGGACAGTGAGCTGCTCCCCACGTCGGGCGTTTGGGCATTTGCCGGTCCGCTCAGCCCATCACACCAGGGCTCGGGGCAGGGCTCGGATCCCACCCGCCGGTGAAATGTCACTCCGAGGAGCCGAGCGCCGCGGGAAATGCTGCCCCAGTGCCTCTCGCCATGGGTGGGAGCCGGCGCGCTGCCTCGGCGAGGGGTCCCGGGGGACCCCAGCTGTGCGAGGATGGGGCAGGGGCAGTGCTGGGGGGCAGCGGAGGAAGCTCCAGGCGGGGAAGGCGGTGAGCGGGGTGCCGGTGGGGGGATCCCTTGCTCTGTCCCAGCACAGCTGCTGTGAGATATTCTGGGTTCCCAGCGCGGAGCCGGGAAGGGGTGGGAGAGGCGCAAGCCAAAGGACCTTGGTGTCTCTGGCCGCTGCCACCCGTCCTGGGCCAGGAGAGATGTCCAAGCTGAGCATGGTGAATGAGGAGGTGACTGCTCTGCGTCGCCATGAAATGGTGTTTGCTCCTTTGCCGGTGAATGATCCGCCCTGGCCTCGCGGGCAGCCCAGCCTAATTCCAGGAGGGACCGGCGGGATGAGACCCCGCACGAGGCAGGGGCTGGATGGCTGGAAGTCGGTCCTGGTGGTTCACTGGGAAACAGACATCTCCCAGCAAAACCAGTATGGCCAGTGGGAGTGCCCCAGTCACCCCCGTTGTCTGTGCCAAATCTCCCTCCCAGCCAGGGGGGCTGAGCCCGTCCCTGCCCCTCTGCGCGCAGGATGGCATCCTCGAAGCCAGTGCTGTCGCTGCTGGTTGCAGCTCTCCTGCTGCACGTGGCCACCACGCTGAAGATCAGCGCCTTCAACATCAAGACATTTGGGGACTCCAAGATGTCCAACCAGACTGTTGCAGATATCATCGTCTCTGTGAGTGCGAGGGGGAGAGGAGCAGTCCTGGCTGTGCTCTGGTCTCTGGGGTGCAGCCAGCTTGGCGCAGCCAGACACCAGCTTTCTGCAGGCATCCATCCATCCAGGTGTCCATCTGTGTGTCTACCCACCCATCAATCCACTTGTCCACGCAGCCCCCCCATCCATCACCAATGCCTCTATCCATCCACCCCACTATCCGTCCATCCATCCATCCATCCATCCATCCATCCATCCATCCGTCCGTCCGTCCGTCCATCCGTCCGTCCGTCCGTCCATCCATCCATCCGTCCATCCGTCCATCCATCCATCCATCCATCCATCCATCCATCCATCCATCCATCCATGCCTCCATCCGTCCACCCATCTGCTCTTCCCCCATCGGCATCTCCAACCTTGGGCCGTCTCCACTCTTGCCTGTCCCCAGCCAAGGGTGGGCATTGCTTGGTGCTGCCCAGGTTCCTCACTCAGAGCATCCTGTGAACAAGGAGCTACTGGGATGGCGGGTGGTAGACAGACAGGGTGTTAGAGGACACTGTGTCACCCCAGGGTTCTTCCAAGCCAGAGGATGCCAGGAGAGGAGCTCCCTCCCTGGCTCTGGGGTCCCTGCTCACCCGCTGCTGCCAGCCTGGGAGCCTTTGCAGCCCAGCCCAGGCACCCACAGGTGCCCTCACGAGCAGCTCTTGGCCAGAGGCCAGCAGCTCTGAGCTTCTCCCCCCAGATCCTGTCGGAGTATGACATCACATTGGTGCAGGAGGTCCGGGACTCTGACCTGAGCGCTGTGCAGAAGCTCATGGACCAGCTCAACAGGTGACCCCGATGGTGCAGGGCAGGGGGGGTCTGCAAATGGGATGCCAGGACAAATCCTGTTTGGCATCTTGCCATGCCGGGGCACCTCCGGCTCAGCCGCGGAGAGCGCCACAGGTGCTGGGCAGCACCGGGAGCCTCCGCTCACCCTCTCTGCGTCTCTCTCCCAGCGCATCCTCGCACCCGTACAGCTATTTGGACAGCATCCCCCTGGGTCGGAACAGCTACAAGGAGCAGTACGTCTTCATCTACAGGTAAGGGATCTCGCGTCCCTCATGTCACCCGCTGTCCTCCCCAGCATCCCCCAAAGGGTGGTGGGTACCTCTGGGCACCCTGGCTGCGGCAGGAGCCGTGCTGGGGGCTGCCCCACTCTCCTCCCTCAGGTCAGACATGGTCTCTGTGCTGGGAAGCTACTACTACGACGATGGCTGCGAGTCCTGCGGGACCGATACCTTCAGCAGGGAGCCTTTCATCGTGAAGTTCTCCTCGCCCACCACGCGTGAGCAGAGCCGGCATTGGGGGCTGCCCGGACCTGGCACAGGGTCCCCTCCACATGGGGCTGAGCCTGGAGCTGTGCTTGCCAGGCGGGGGAGCTTGCACCCCAGAGCCCAGCTCAGGGGCTCCGCTGGGGTACCTCATTGCTGTGGGGCCTTCTCCCACCTGTGGGTGCCCAGGGGTCCTGGGTACCTGCCCAGCATGGCTGGCACTGCCTGCTGTTTCCCACCACGTGCCATCTCCTGTCACCTCCCACCGCCTGTTATCTCCCACCTTGCTCTCTCTCCAGTTGCGTGATGTCTCCAGCTGTTTCGCATCGTGTCCCACATCCCTGCTGCTTCCCGTCTTGTGCCATATCCCACCATCTGCTTCCTCTAGTTGGGTGCCATCTCCCATCACGTGCCATCTCCCATCACGCGCTGTCTCCCATCACCTCCCATTTCCCACCTTGTACCCTCTCCTGCCCCATGCCATCACCTCCACCTCCGTGGCAGCTCCCCAGGGCACACACATTCTCCCATCTCTCTCCCACTCCCGTCTCCCTCCCAAAACCACAGTGGCTTGGAAAAAATGATGGGAAACAAGCAGCAAACCCCAAACCACGTGCAGAGGGATGCAGCTCCCTGCTGGAAATTCCGGCCTGGAGGACAGGCAGATGACACCAAGCCAACTGACCCTTTCCCTTCGGCAGCTTTTCCCAGCTGGTAGCTGGGGCTTGGCCCAGGGTGGTCCCCTGGGGTTCCTGCTCCCTTCCCGGGTGCTGCACCTGAGCAGGGGGCTGACGGCCGCTTGTCCGGCAGAGGTGAAGGAGTTCGTGATGGTGCCCCTGCACGCTGAGCCCAGCAGCGCGGCGGACGAGATCGATGCGCTCTACGACGTCTACACCGACGTCGTCGACAAGTGGGCGACTAATGTAAGCGGTGGCAGGGAGCTCGGCCCCTCCCTGGGGCAGCTGGGCAGGCTGGGGTACGGCCACCAGACATCCCAGCAGCCGTCCTGGGATGGACGTGTCCCGCAGGAGACCTCTCGCACCCGTCGGAGCGGGTGCCACCCCGGTGATACCCAGGCGGGGAGCTGCTGGGCGGCCCCGCTGCCATTACTGGGAGCTTGTCCCCTCGTGCTGGGGAGCCCTGGGGTGGTTTCTGGCTGCCCCGTAAGGTTTTAGGGAGCCCTTGGTGCCCCGTAAGGTGCGCGGGCAGGGACACAGCGCGCTGGCCCGCAGGAAATCCTATTCCTGGGCGACTTCAACGCCGACTGCTCCTACGTGACCAGTGACCAGTGGCCGTCCGTCCGCCTGCGCTCCCTCAATGCCTGCAAGTGGCTCATCCCCGACAGCGCTGACACCACCGTCTCAGACAACACCGACTGCGCCTACGACCGGTGGGTGCTGTGGCGGGGGGCAAAGGCTGGCTCCGGGGGGACCGGCGGGCGCTGACACCCCCGTGATGCCCCGGCAGCATCGTCGCCTGCGGCACCGCGCTGCGCCAAGACATCAACTCGGGCTCCGCCACCGTCAACAACTTCCAGGCGGCTTTCCACCTCCAGAACAAGGATGTGAGTGAGGGGCTGGGGCACACGAGCCGCCTGGCACCGGGATTCAACCGAACACCCCTCCTGGGAGCGCGGGTGGGCTCCCTGTTCCCCAGGGTACACCCGAGGGGTGGCCCAGCCCCAGCCCTTCCCCAGATGCAACCCCTCAGCGTAAGCGTTTTGGGGCATGCTCTGGATTTTGGGGTTGGAGCGGAATGTTGGTGTCCCAGCCGGCCACGACAGCAGTGGCTGGTCCAGATGAGCTCAGCCACCTTTCTGCTTTCTCCCCACACCCAGGCTTTGGCCGTCAGCGACCATTTCCCGGTGGAGGTGACCCTGAAAGCCAGCTGAGCCCATTCCCACACCGGTGGCTACCGGGACATCCTGGCACGCACCCGCGAACCTCGTGGAGTCCACGCAGCCCCAGTGCCAGCCAAGCTGCCCACTGTCTCTGCAAGGAGCCGCTCTTCGGGGTCTTACGGGAGTGGGATGCTCTCCGCTTCCATTAAATAATGAACCTTTACTAGCCCTTGCAGCTCTGGAGGAAGGGTCCCTTCACCCCCTCAGCAGCCCCTCACACCCGAAACCCCATCCCCCTGCCAGGGGCAGCCCCACCAAGGGCTGGAGCCAGGGAGGTCCCCAGGGCTGGGGTGCCCTCCTGCCATCGAGAGCCCCAGACCTGCAGGGCACCAGGCGCTGCTCCCCTCTGAGCTGCCAGTGACACAAGCAGGTACAGCGGGAAGGGCCTGGGAGGCTCCGGGTGGGATTCAGCCCCCTTGCCGGGTCGCAAGATGCCCTTCTGCCAGCTCGGGGGCCGCATCGTCCAGGGCCCGCCTGGCTGTGGGGCAGCTGGTGGGGCACTGATGGTGAGGGCTAGGAAGGCGGAAGACGTGAGTCAGCTCCTGGGAGCTTTCGTGCCTGCTGACGGGGTTTTGGTGCCGGCATGGGGACGGGGGACTCATCCCATGACTGGGTGTGAGGATGGGAAACCCAGCGGCACACGTAAGAGCCCGGCAAGCCCCGGCACGAGCAGCCATTGCCTCACCGCCTGCCTCACCGCCGGCACCCGGGCAGAGCCGCCGGCTGCAGCAGCTGGCACGACGCCGTGTGCCGGAGTGATGCCATGCGCCGGCGCGGGGGATGCCAGCTCCGCTGCGGCTGCGTTGGGTCACCAGTGGGGCTCTTCTGGATCATGAGCGGGGCTGTTCTGGGTGACCGCCGGGGCTGCTGCAGGGGTCTGCAGCCGCCCGCTCTCGCCGAGGCAGGTGGTGTTCAGCCTGCCTGACCCAGACACCCCGCCGTTTCCTTCTCTCCCCTCTAATTACACCATCTGAATCACTCCCATTAAGGCCACTGCCCTTCGCCGCCGTGCCCCACGCCATGACCTGGGGCGGGGGTCACACCGGCTGCAGCACCCCGAGTCCCAGCACCCAGCCAGCCCTACCGGGATGTCCGGCACCGCTGCGCTGCCCTGGCTGCCCTTTGGCACATCAGCGCAGGGGCGGCTATGCCGGCCCCACCCTGCTGCCTCGCGGTTGTTGGGTTTCCCAATGTAGGAATGAACCGAAAGCCATGCCAAAACCCCCACGGGGGTGTCCGACTCATCCTGTTTTGCCGGCAAATCCACTGGGAATAAAGCTGCCCGTCCTGCTGCCGGGAGGGCAGAGGTGCTGCGCACTTGGCAAGGTAAGGACGGATCCGGGCTCGGCACCTTCAGCTGCGAACTGGGAGGGACTGGGATGAGCTGGGATGAGGAGTAGCTCCCTTACTCCGACCATGGGGGCTGCAATCAAGTTTAAGGATGTGGAGCAGCCCGGGGTGCCAGCAGCAGCAGCTGGGGCTGGTGGGTGATGGAGATATCCCAGCGGGGAGCGGAGCTGGGAGATCCCGGGGGCTGGCAGAGGCGCTGCCAGGTGGATTCACCATGGCGGGACAGGGTTTAGCCTCCCCTGGGACCGGCAAGCCGCCAGACAGCCCGTGCCAGCTCCACAGGCTGCTCCAGGCAGTGCCCACCACAGCACACTGTTGAATGCCAGGACTTAGGAAGGACCTACGTGGATTATTTTTTTTGCTCTGTCCCCACATCTGAAGCAGTTTCCCAAGTTTGGCTCCCATCGCTGCACCCCTGCAGCTCAGCATCCCTCCTGGCAGGATGGGGACCGTGGCGCTGGCACTGTCCCTGCTGACCACCACTCTCCTGTGCCCGGCCACTGCCATGCTGCGCGTCGGCGCCTTCAACATCCAGGCGTTCGGAGACACCAAGATGTCCAACGAGGGAGTGGCGGGCATCATCATCAGCGTGAGTGCGGCCGGGGATGGGCTCTACGCTGGGGCAGACCCAAAATGTGGCTGCCGTGCCAGGGACACGTGGGCACGCGGCAGTGGATGGGATGGCATCCCACTTCCAGGGATGCCGGGGGTGGATGAAGGCTTGGCGGGGACCAAGATGGGATGTCAGGCACACCCCGTGGTCCCTCTGAGCCCTCTGTGGGGACATCTGCCCTGGGGACGAGGGATGTGTGGGTCCCCGCGGGGCTGCACCCAGCACGGCCTGGAGATGGGTGGGAGAGGAGAGGGTGGTCCTGAGCCAGCAGCTCCCTCTCGCCTTCACTGTCCCTCTTGGCCCCGCAGATCCTGCGCCGCTATGACGTGGTGCTGGTGCAGGAGGTGCGCGACTCCGACCTCAGCGCCGTCACCGAGCTCATGGAGCAGCTCAACAGGTAGTGTGGGGCCAGGGCTGAGAGCACCTGGGCTGAGACGCCGGCGTTAGCACGGAAAGCCAAGCTGCCTGAGCAACAGAAGGCCAGAAAAGGTCGTCCATCAGCAGAGGGTTTGCTTTTGGAGAGGGGAATAGGGGAAAAGTGCTGGGGCTGAAGCTTTGAGCAGGCACTGAACAAGCCACGGGGAATGACCTGGGGAGGGGAAGGGGGATACAGTGGCACAAAACCCCCCCGAAAGCCACAGTCCCACCCGAGCACACAGGATGGAAAGAACTACAGCTCTGGCCAGCTCCATCTCCAAAACCCAACAGGACGGGGCAGAGGTGAGACAGGGGATGACAGGGGTAGGGGCAGGCAGCCCCCTGCACCCAAGACCCTGTTAGTGGCAAGGGGACCCCGGGACGGACCCAGCAGCAGATGATGCCCTGAAGCAAGCGGCTCAGGCACCCCAGGAGGAAAAGGGGCTGCTGGGTGGGCTAAAACTGGCGCCAGCTGGGTGCTGACCCCATTTTGGGTGAGGGCAGCGGCTGGGCTGGAGCCTGGCGGACGCTGCTGCCGCCCTGTTGAAAGGCAGCGAGTGCTCCTGAGCGGGTACACCCAGCCCGCGTCCTCGCCCCTGCGGCATCCCCTCCAGCACAGCCACAAAGCAGCCGCGGCAGGGCAGGTGACGCCAAGCTCCGTGGGGCCTCCGGCTGCTCGTTAACCTAATTTAGCTTTGCTGCAAATGATGGTGGGGAGCATCCCTGCAGAGAAAGGGCTGGCAGGAGCCGCCCCGCGTCCTGCCCATGGCCGGCTGTGCCCGAGCAGCCACCCCGGGGTGGTGGGAACGGCAGGGTGGCTCGGAGCCGGTACGCCCCATGTCACCCCACGGCCGGGGCAGGGTGACCCATGGGGACAGCAGAGCAGGATCAGCCAGTGCCAACCCCACGGCCGCCCACCTTGGGCCATGCCGAGGCCACTCCAGGACGGTACCAGCCATGTCACCGGTGCCAGCCATGTCACCGTCCTGCCTTTGCGTCTCCGCAGTGTGTCCACGTCCCCGTACGACTACGAGATCAGCAGCCCCCTCGGACGGGACAACTACAAGGAGATGTACCTCTTCATCTACAGGTAACAGGGCTGGGCACGCTCCTGTGGTACCATGGGGTCACCAACACCGTGGAGGGGATACAGGGGCCATGCCAAGCCTCAGAGTCATCATCCCTTTGGTCCTGCAGGACAGATGTCGTGTCCGTGGTGGACACCTACCAATATGAGGACCCCCAGGACATCTTCAGCCGGGAGCCGTTCATCCTGAGGGTCTCAGCACCCCAAACCAGTAAGCAGGGGGACAAGCGGCCCTGGGTGGTGGCACGGGGTGGCCATGGGGCTGACGTCCCTCTCCGCTGGCAGAGGTGGAGGAGTTTGTGCTGGTACCGCTGCACTCGGCCCCGCAAGATGCCGTCGCCGAGATCGATGCGCTCTACGACGTCTACCTGGCCATCATCAGCAAATGGGGGACCGACGTGAGTGCCGCTGGCACCAGGGGTGCCACCGAGGGTGGGCGCTGAGCCCTGGGCACAGTTCGACCCATGCTCGGTCCCCACCCCGAGGCCAGCGCAGCTGGTGCACAGGTGGTGGGATGGGGACCTGGCTCCCACCCCATCCCCTGCCCCTGGGGCTGCCCCGGCACCCAGGGCCAACCCCCACGGGAGGGCTGGTGTCGGGGGCAGCCCCGTTCCCCAGCCGCCACGATGTCCCCATCTTCCCATCGCAGAACATCATGTTCCTGGGAGACTTCAACGCCGACTGCGCCTACGTCCAGCTGAGCGACTGGTCGGCCATCCGCCTGCGCACCAGCGACATCTTCAAGTGGCTTCTCCCCGACAGCGCTGACACCACCGTGGGGAAGTCAGACTGCGCCTACGACAGGTGAGTGCCGCCGCGGCACGGCTGTCCCCCTCCCCGGCACCGCAGGACCCCCTGCCCGGCCCGCACCACCGGCAGCCGAGAGCAGGGGCAGGAGCGGGACCCACCGCCTGCGCCTCCCCGGCAGGATCGTGGTGTGTGGCGCCAGGCTGAAGAGAAGCATCGTGCCAAATTCAGCTGCCATCTACAATTTCCAGCGTGCTTTCCAGCTGGAGCAGGAGGAGGTGAGCCGGGCTTGCAAACCCGGGGCTCGAACGGGCACCAAAGCTGAGCTGCCCTGGGTGGTGCTGGCTGCGGGACCGTCGGGATTAGGTAGCCTGGTGCAGCCACGTAGCTGCCGCGTATCAGCTCAAAAATGAGTTGGAGCAGCTCCAGCAGCAGCCCAAGCTGGCTCCAGCCACGGCATGCGTGCCCCTGCCCAGCGCCTGCCTGCTGGGATGCCAGCACAGCCCTGTGTCAGGCACGTGCCCCTCCTGGGACACGGCAGCCCACCGCCGGGTAACGGGGAGCTCGAGGTGACGAGGGACCCACGGGTGGAAATTGCCTAGAATTGGGGTTATCGCCTGTCCCCATGGGGAAATGAGACACATGGGGGTTTTCACGGCCTTTCGCAGGCAGGCGTGGGCAGACTCCACGCCGTGGGGCAATCAAAGCCAATTTTTCAACAACCCATAGCTGGCACAGAGCTCTCAAGCGAGATACGGGGGTCTGGGATGGCAGGGACCCCCCTGCCACTGCCCGCCCCAGCTACGCCTGGGCATCTCTCCACGAGAGGTGCTGAAACTGAGCCTTGCGCCTGGAGTGTCTTGGGGCTGGGGCCGCTGCGTTCCCCCCCAGCAGGCAGAAGGTTCTGGCAGGGTGATCGCAGCTGCCCTGCCAGCCCCATCAGCCCCGTGCGGGGCCTGGGGCTCGCTGAACCCTTGCGTTACCCCTCCCCACCTCTCGCCCTCCTCCAGGCCCTGGCAGTCAGCGACCACTACCCAGTCGAGGTGAAGCTGACAGCGTGAGCTCCTCCTGCGGCCGCAGACCACAGTCCAGCTCCAGCTCCCACCACCAGTCCCTGTGAAGGCGCTCCCCGCAGCCCCGTCCATGAGCCCTGTGTGTGGGCTGCTCCGGGTCCCGGTCTGGAGCAGGGCTGCAGCCGGCCGCCGGCCGTGCCCAGACCACCCCAGCCCACCACGAACCAGAGCCCGGGGACAGGCCAGCAGCCAGCTGCCCCGTCACTGGAAGCGGTGACCACAGACAGGCTGGGGAACAAAATATACACCTCCTACCTCATCAAAGACTTTATTGACAAATCTCTATCACAATCAGCTGTTGGACAGGAGGGAGGACATCCAGGGACCGCTGGGCTCGGGCCACAGCAGCATCAAGACCCTCTCCCTGTCCGTCCCTCGCGGGAGCCGAGCAGGCGGCCGTCCCCGCTCTCAGGAAAGGCAGCAGTGGTGTCAGGCACTCTATGGGGACTAAGGGGAAGGGGCGGTCGGGGCGGCCACAGGAGCAGGCAGCACATCACCAACTGGTGACACCACAGATGGCTTCGCCGTAGAGGTCTACAGCTACAGCAGTGTTTTGGAGGGCCACTCCAGCTCCTGGGACCAGGCCCCGGCCAGATGGCTCCTCAGCTCTTCTTCTTCTTCAGCATCTCCATGTACATGCGGAGTGACTTCTGGATGGACTCTTTCGAAATGAAGCTGATGAAGTTTTGAATGTCTTCCTCTCGGTGAGCTACCAGGCGGTCCAGGATTGCCTTCCTCATCATGGATTTGGTGAGCTGACGGGCATGGTCTGCGGAGAGGAGAGCAAGGATGGGGAACGCGTGCGGTCCTCGCCCCCGACCAGCTCTCAGCCGCTGCTGCCATGCGCAGGTCCCTCCGTAGGGGAGGTACCACACACCAAAGGGCTCTTTAAACCAGCAGGGAAAGGTGGAAGAAAAACCCACCGGCTGGAAGTGAACTGGATAAATTCTCCTATAATAAATTATGATCTGTACCGCTCAGTGGGGAAACGACTGATCTACCGCGACAGATGACAAGAAGTTGTGCACCTCATCCTCTTTGCACCCCCCGGAGCCCAGTCCCCGGCCCAATACACACCACCGGGCTCAGGACAGCAGTAACCCAACAAAACTCTCCGCTGTTTGAAACTGCTCTGGCTCTAAGCTCCCTCAGCCCAACCCCTCTGACCTCTGGCAAGACAGTCTGCCCATGCCAAGCATGCCGTACGCAGGCCAGCAGCACTGTCCCCTCACGCTCTTCCCAACAGCAGGCTCTGGGCCACTTCCGTATGGATACGCGGACACCGCCGGAGCAGCGCGGGCTGCTGGCGCTGACCGAGGCCCCCAGCACACATCTGCTCGCACACACGCACGGGCGCAGAGCCACGTGCCGTGATGAGGCAGCACATCCGCTGCACAGAGGTCACACGCACGCTCTCCGTGTGCTTCGGTCGTGACGGTGAAATGACGACCAGCCGCCCCACGCCCTGGGAACCCCGAACCGCTCCAGCACCTGTGTGTGCTGCAGACACCTCCACCCCTGGCTCTGACCCAGGGCTCTGGGGAAGGACCCACACGGTGCCTCCTGGAAGTCAGGAGAGAGCACAGCTGAGACATGCTCCTCGCTCTGGGGGGCTGAGGTTTCAGTCTAACGCCAGGACAGCAGGGCAGAGAGCTGTTTAGGGACCCTCTTCTAAGGCTGGGACACCAAGAGACAGTCCTGGGACCTGTGCATTTCTGCCCAGTTTGATTCAGGTGTCTACAGAAAGAGCAGCTGAAGACCGATACATAGCTGCACCTCCCTGCAGTGCTGTGGAGGTGGCACAGGATGGGATAGCTCAGGTCTAGCTCTGGCTGGCATAGAGTCCTCTCCCTGCCCAGAAACCACGTGCTGCCAGCCACGGAGCAGCCCAAACATGCACGTGAAGTCATCGCTTGCTGCCTGTCTTCACGCCCCCATTGCTATCCCCCACTCAGCGGAGGGCCGAGAGTTGATCCAGCCCGCAAGGCAGACCAGCCCAGGTCTCCCGCCCAGGCTGTTCCCTCAACTCCACGGCAGCTTCTTTCCTGGGGTAGCACCTTCACTGACAGACACAGGGGATCCGTTCGTACCTGGAGCTCTGGCACCTCTGGGCTGGGCTGGCAGGGCGAGCCGCACTGGAGCCCCATGCCCTGCACGCCCTGCACGGTGTCCTTCTGCGCGGCGGCACGGGCAAGCACGTCTCTGTTAGCCCAAGGCTGCCTGGACTGCTGCGCTGAGCTTTCCTACCTCCCAGCCACCCACATCTTCCCTTTAAATGGAAACATGTAGCATAGATTGCAGTTACCAGCCCCAGCACCTGTCCTTCCCACCCCGACCAGACCCCCTCATCCTCTGCCGGAGGTGCTGCCCTTACCGGGAAGGGCCAGCCACTGTGCCATTACGGCCGCAGCCTTCTCCTGCAGCTTCTCCTCTGGCACCAGCTCGTCCACGAGCCCAAGCCTATGGGCCTCGGGTGCGGGGTGGAGGGAGCCCAGCTGGAGGGAGCATTCAGCAACTCGGTGTCCCACAACGTTCACAAACGTGTCCTTAAACCTAGAAGAGATGGGAGGAAAAGCCACAGTCAGGGAAAGACACCCAGCGGCAGCTGCACCCAGACATCGAGGCTACGAGCACGCGCAGTCCCACTCCCCGGGCGCGGGTCTCTGAGCAGCAGCTACAGGCTCAGCCGCTCTGTGCGAAGTCAGGCGAGCAGAGCCATTTTCGGTACCACCCCAGCAGAGCTCACCCCCCTCTGCACGAGAGCTGCTCTATCTACCCTCAGCGCACAGGTCCCAGCTCTGCCCACTCACTGCGATGTGAAAGCTCCTTCCCAACAGCATATTGACACATTTTTAGGGCAACCAAGGGTCCATTCCTCAGTATGTCAGTGCCCTTGCGCTTCCAGACATCTCCACAGCTATGAGATCTTGCAGTTACACAGCCTGCACCCACAGAGGAGCCTATTCCCAGACTGAGCCTGACCAGGGAGATCTCCCAGCACTCCCGTTTCGGAGCTGACTGCAGAGTCAGAACTGAGCTCCTCACTAGTGAAGGATGCGAGGACATTCTGCAGCCTGAAAGCTTTTCGGACACCTGCAGAACAGCACAGGAAAACGAGGTGCTGTGTCCTGCAGCTGCAACTACCCAATCACTGACACATAAAACTACATCTCAGCAGCCAGTTAAACTGACTAATAAACTCCTTGAAGATGGAATTCTTTTTAGAGACCTACAGGTGACACTAGAAATGCCTACCAGAAGGGAGCCACAATGCCCAGCTGGGCTTCGTTCAGCCCGATGCTGAATTTGGGGTTCTCCACCATGATCCTGTAGTCACACGACAAGGCAATGAGACAGCCCCCCGCCGGGCTGGACCCCTGGCAAAGAGAGGGAAGGAGAGAGTCCAGGTCAGCCCTCGTGTGCTGGTTACAAACGTGCCCCGCACCCCCAGCCGCGCTGCATCCTCCGGAGCAGGGAAGACACGGGGTGACAGAGCTGCCCAGGACAAAGCAGACGTCGCCCCAGGTCTCTGACCACCTAGTTCAAAACAGCCACTAAAGAAGACTTCTGGTACATTTACCAGAGTCAATACTTCCATTTTTCAATGCTCTTTGTTTCTTGCATTTTCCAGCCTGGAAATCTAATTAATTGATCTGCGTTACTCAGGTTGCAAACCCCGCAGTGGCGTTTTCTCGTAACCCTACCCGAGTTTTTAATCCTACTTGAGTTTGTAACCCTAGCTGCCACAGAAACAGGTCTGTCCAGGGGCTTTGTAACACTTTCCGTCTATAAAACTTCCATTTGTGGCCACCTTCGCCATGACTCGGTGCCTGCTTAGCCCTGCGCAGGATGCCTGTGGGAAGCCACTCGGAGACACAGCTGCATTCAAGCACAGTCTCCGGACAGACATAGAACCGCGAGCTGCCGAAGCGGCACTGAAAAACGAACACAAGACACCAGGTAACAGCACATCTACGGATGCTGAGATTCAGGCAGGAACTCCCTGCTGGCCAAGAACCACGGCTGGAGGAGCAAACCTTGCTGAAAAAGGGGCCTGTGACAAACCGCACCGCCCAGCATCCGAAGCATCGCTGCCACAGGGCCGAGGGCGAGCACTTCTCGCACTGCGTGGCTGCCTCCCACCTCCTCCCCTGCCGGAGCAGTGCAGCGGCCAAGCAAGTGACCCTGGGCAGCTCCTACCAGCTTCAGCAACGAGAAAGCAGCTGGTGGGCACGTGATGGGCGTCCTTTGGACTCCTCCTATGCCAACTGCTGGCGTCTCCGGCACTCGTCTGCCAGCGATGCCCTTCTGGGCTTCACCACTGGCCTACAGCCCCCCTCCTGGCGCTCCAGCCTGGAGGGTGGACACCCCGGCGAGGTCCTGGGGCAGGGTATGGCTCCTGCCGCACAGAACACTGCTGAGGGGACTTCAGCCTGCAGCGCTGTTACAGCCCAGCCACACCCACGGCTCCCACGGAGCCTCCAACAGCCCACGCTCCCATGCCTTCCCACACCCCAACGCGCCGGACCCAGCAAACGCATCCCCGCATTTGTTTCGGCGCTGACAAGCCTGATTTTTCAAGTGTCCCTGCCCACGCGGAGCGAACAAGCCGCAGCAAGGGACAGATGGCGCGGAGCGACGGGGAAGGCGGATTGAAAGGACGTACATTGACCGCGGCGACTGTCACCATGTTGGAGCCGTACAGCTGGAGCCACATCTCCTGCACGGCTCTCCAGAACTCGGCGTAGTGCTCCGTGCTCTTCCCGCACATCTCGGTGATGTCCAGGCCAGATGAGAAGATTTTGGGGACAGCCTGGAATTGGGAAAATGCAAACATCACTGAGAGTCGCTGCTCGGGGACGACCCTTTGGCCCTCTAACGCACTCGGCCTGGCAGCATGAGTAAAGGGCAAGCGATTATTAAATGTGACATAAACCAGGGTCTTCTGGGGTTCCAAAACAATCTTCCCAGCGCTCCCATGGCCTGGACTATCCCATCATCTCAGCCCGCAGGGCTGGGACTCGTTGCTTGCAGCACAATTTCTCATTATCAGAGTCCCTGTGCAGGTACTTCAGCCACGCAGGACAAAGCCTGTCCTGTCCTGTTCCCAGGCACCACCTCGTACCCGTACCACATCTGAAAATCAACGCTGGCACCTCCTAGCAGCTCCCTCTGGGCAGTTCAAGGGATGCATTAGGTTTGCAGATAAGCAGCTTTGATTTTAATGACAAATCACAATACTCGGTTGTTATTCTTCTGCTAGAAAAGGGCAGGGAAGCAAGAGCACAGCCCTTCCAAGAACCCCCTCCCCTCTTTCTGCAGCCAAAGCTGCCTCCTGACCATCCTGTGCCAGCAACCAGGGAGCCAACAGACCAAACACAGGCAACGCCTGCCAAACTGCCCCGCAGCTTGTGCCCCAGCTCAGGACAACACGTACGGATGTGAAGATCACGCCCCGGCAGGCCCGGTCGTTCTCCAGCTTCTCCAGACTTATGCAGAACTCGGTGAGCAAGTCCAGGCTGAGGCTGTTCACTGGGGGACTCTTGAACTTCATCGTGGCGACACCTGTGCCGTGGTAACCACAGAGACATCACTGTCTGCTGCCTTGCCCAAAGGAGCTTCACCGGCCTCCCTGTCTCCCCATGCTCACTCCAGATCTTGTCTTTCCACTCTTGGCTCTTCAAAAAGCCCCCAAAGCAGCAGGGCCAAAAGCAGGGCCATGCCTTTGCCCAAACCGGCCTGCAAGCTGGGCTCACGCAGCCAGTGGTGAACGTGGAGCGTAAACGAGCGTGGCACGCCGTGTGTCCCCAAAGACCAGCCACCCTGGGGTCACGTTGCCCGGTGGTTCCCTTCTCTCTGGGCTCACTGGATAAGGTCGAGCCTCCAGCTTCTGTCGCAGCAAACATGCCGAGCCCAGGGGGTCACACACCTTCCTGAGCCTGCTGCCAGCACTGCCACCCCGGCTCTGAGCCCTTGTCCCCTCCCGAATGGCACTAACCTACCCCAACAGGTCCTCACCGAGTTCTCAGGCTGTGCTGCAGCCGTGCCCAGGCTGGGGACAGCGCGAGGACGCGCCGGGGCCCAGCGGGCCCTGGGAAGCGTCAGGAAGGGGCACCCTTTGTTTGGTGTGGGGATGTGGACCTGTGACAGCTACTCCTGGCAGTCAAGACACAGAGATCCCAAAGAGCGGCTCCCCTAAGGAGCACCTGCCACTCTACCAGGTCCCCAAAGCAGGGACCCCACAGAGGGGACGAGGCATGGGCAGGGGACGGGTCACAAGATCTGCCCACGGTGACAGCTGGGGTTTGCCTGAGGCCCCCAAGCAGCACCCAGCCACCTGAAGTACCCATGACTGGTGAGACTCCCACACCCAAACACTTCTGAGGGTCCTGAGCAGCTGAAGGTGGAACATCTGGGGCTCTGGTGGTTTCCCACGCCCAGGGCCACAGGTGCCGTGGGGCAGGCACTGAAGGGGCCCTGCCTGTGCCCCACACTGTCCAGTGGGTTGAGGGTGACACCGCAGAGGTGCCACCTGCCGTACCTGAGCTCTCGTCCAGCTCCACCAGGATCTTGTTGTTGCTGAAGGCACAGCACGGGGCGAGCGGGAGGCCGGGGGGCTGCCGGGCAGCTCTGCCCCATGCCGGCGACTGGTGGCAGATGGGCAGCACACCTGGGGGGACAGAAGCAGGTAGGGCCAGGCAGGGCACAGCCCCCACGGGTGTGAGGCGTGCTCCCTAAAACTGCTCTGCATGGGCAGGGTGGGGACACGGGGACACCCTGACCTGCTGAGGGGGGACACGGGGACACCCTGATCCATGGTGAGGGGACACGGGGGGGACACTGACCCGCTGAAGGGTGACATGGGGACACCCCGACCCATGGTGGGGGGACACAGGAGACACCCTGACCTGCCGAGGGAGGACATGGGGACACCCCAGCCCATGGTGGGGGGACACGGGGGACACCCTGACCCGCTGAAGAGGGACATGAGGACACCCCGATCCAAGGTGGTGGGACACCCTGATCCACCACGGGAGGACGTGGGGCACCCTGGTCACGGCGGGGGGCCGCAGGGGGGGCAGGGGGACACGCTGACACGGACACACGGAGGGCCGCGGGGCTTCCCCGCCGCGGGGCCGGGCGCACCTGACCGGGCGATCCGGCGGACCAGGGCCGCCGCCGCCGCCATCTTCTGCCGCCGGGTCAAGGGGACGGAGCGGGGCCTCGGCCGCGCGTCACCGCCCCGTCCCGCCC
>Ga0065711_1039605_pt1 | contig 17665 bp, 13 predicted proteins | sample Hoacrofraction12_FD_59098 | JGI IMG/M metagenome (GOLD analysis project Ga0065711, IMG submission 59098) | Hoatzin crop microbial communities from Cojedes, Venezuela - Epithelial fraction 12 v2 (version 2) | ecosystem: Host-associated > Birds > Digestive system > Esophagus > Crop | place...
CTCGTAGCCCTCCACTGGACTCTCTCCAGCAGCTCCTCATCTTTCTTGAACTGGGGAGCCCAGCACTGGACACAGCACTGCAGATGGGGCCTCACCAGGGCAGAGCAGAGAGGGAGGAGAACCTCCCTCGCCCTGCTGCCCACACTCCTCTGCATGCACCCCAGGAGACCATTGGCCTTCTTGGCATCCAGGGCACGCTGCTGGCTCATGGTCAACCTGTTGCCCACCAGCACATCCAGGTCCCTCTCCGCAGAGCCAGTCCCTCTTCCTTTTGGACCCCACAAGCCTACAGCTTTTCCCAGGAAACCTTCCACTGCAGCGTCTGTCTTGGTTGCTTGATGAGGGCACAGAGAAAACGACTTTGCACGTCAAGCTGCCATGGTGAAGAGGGCCCTGATTCCAGCCCCAGCACACGGCCACACCACCCGAATGGATGGGGAACCAGCTGGCCTCTGATCACAGCACACACCTTGGGAGGGATGGCAGAGCAGCACTTCCACTAAGACTGTCTTTTTTAGCACTGTCTGTAGTGGAAACTTCAGTCCTACGTATGCAGCAAGCCTGGCCTTACACATCTGATTTTGCTCAGGGCTTCAGCGGAAAAATCCAGGCTGATGTATCACACAGAGTGGATGAAGCGCTACTGCCCGCGTCACCTTGACCCCATTCCCATCCACTTCAGCAGCCAAACAAGCTTTGGTGACCCTCTAGGGCACAGAAATTACACAATAGGACCCTTATCTGTCACCCTTTCCCCTCTCTTTAAAAAAATCACAACAAAAACAACCGAGAGTGGCTGAACTACAACTGTCACGTACTTGTAACTTAGTGAACTAAACAGGAGATGAAAGTTTAGTGATTAATCTCCAGCTTCTCACAGTGCAATTTATCCTCTTTGTATTCTTGACCTCCGGTCCACAGGAGCCAAACTGCCTGTATTTAACCAACTTCTATAAAGCCTATTCGAAATTTTTGCAGCCAGTAGCTCCAGCATTCACCTTTCCCATTCTGGGGCTGCTCAAGACAAAACTAAACAAAGGCTGCCGTTGTCATCTGATTTATGCTGGTCTGCTTCCCACCAGGCAAGAGGTAGACCAGGCCAGAACACAATTTCGACACTCGTTTCTAGTCTGTGTACACACATCCACTGAGGTCCTGTTTCAGGAAAAACAACTGAGAACGAGTTTTACATAATGACGTGTGAAGGGGAGAAAAAAGGAAGCTGGACCTGCTATAATTAGAAAGTGCTTACGCCCCCGAAGGTGGCTGCTTCGGCCCACGCATTTCATCACGAGTAGGTGCTCAGCTATATTTATCTCCTGTAAGAAATGTTTAACTCGAGATGGGACACAGAAAACCCCACCAGGATGTGGTAAGTGAGAAGGGAAGTTCACAAGATGTGATCTCTAACTGACATCATTTTGAGGCACATCTGAAACTCAGATGCTTTTTGGGTTTTTTTATGGGCAAGTTACTCATTAAAAAAAAAAAAAAGAGAGAAAAAGAAAAGAAAGGCATTCTTAAGAAAAAAAAAAAAGATGCATCAATAGCACAACGTTAGCTTTGGGGCAGCTCTGATGTTCGTTTAGCAATGAAGCCCTTCTGTACTGGAGCCCAGTCCTCATGCTGGTGTCTCAGCAGGGAGGATCTCCCACCTGTGAGCTGCACCCATGTGCCCAGCAGGCATGATGCTGCTGGACTGGCCTGTCTCACTGGAGCTGGCCAGATCCACCCGTCATTTTCCTCTTCAGCAATATCGTGACCACAGAGTCACCGGTCTGTGGGCTCTGCACAGCATTTCCTTTCACCCACGGCCACAGTCAGGCTGGGAAACACCATTAAAGTATTTGCTGATACTGATGCAAGGAGCGATATATGCATAGAATCATAGAATGGTATGGGTTGGAAGGGACCTTACAGATCATCTAGTTCATATTAGGAGAGCTGCCTGTACTAACACACCCAAGAGCTCCAGAAACAACAGGATCGGTGGTCTGGATTGGAAAGGAGACATCTCTTGCCCCATCTTTTCCCCCTTTTCCTCATTCTTCTCCTTTTTTTCACCGACCTTCTGGCCTCCAACTGATTTTCATGATTCATGGAGTTGGCGGTTCCCAGGACTGGTACTTGTACCACGTGCCTCTGAACCCATGCAGGCATGCATTGCCACCAGTGCTCATTCCTTTGCTCGTTTTATCACACAACATGAACTTTGAGAGGTGCCAAGTAGGAGCTGAACCTGAGAAACAATTTTCTGAGGTCTTCTGGTAGAGAAAAAAGGCTCATGTAGGACCCCACAGCCATTTGAGTGCTGTACAAAATATCTAACAACGACAGAGGAGGAAGAGAGGGGTCCTGGGAGCTGGGAGAGCACCAGCCAATTCCCAAGTTTCAGTACTCCTCATACAAAGCAGTGACTCCAAAGGGATGAGTATCACACTTTATCCTTGAATGGCTGGAGTAGGGATTAACAAGTGAGGTGGATCCAGAAGCTTGGCAGAGAAAGCAATAATTAAAAAAAGAGAAAAAATAGTACTTGTTCACATTGCTAATTTCTGGAATAAATGTGAATACAGTACCACCTTCTCCATTTTCTGGACAAGAATGGAGCCAACAGGGCACTGAAGCTACTGGCCTGCAGCCCCACAAGTCACCGATGAGCCAGGCAGCACCCACAGGTTCCCTAAAGCACCCCAAAAGCTAGTTGAAGTGATTCCATGAGTGCAGCCATCACTAAGGAGAGCTCGTGCCCCTCAGAGCTTCTCACCAACACAGGCTCTGCAACCATCTCTACAGCTTTCAGCAAAAATCCAAACACCCGCTGTGCCATGTAAGAGAGGGCAGTGGGACTTGCTGCAGTGTCAGCACCGACACTGCATGCTGCCAGGGAGAGGCCATCTTGTTCAGATCAAGCTTGTAGATGTCTGTCTTGGACTGTGAGATGCTGTGTCACTTCATGTGTCCATGGCAAGACCCCTTCCATTCAAGCTGGGTGTCTACAGGCTAGATACCCAGTTGAGCCAGTCACCCATCTGTACTCAATGACTACTTCAGGTGGAGCTAAAACACCTCTAGGAGCTCCATATTTCTCCCAACTAGCTATTGAGACAACCTAAAAATAATAACCTCGGCTTAAACTTTTAACTTTTATATATTTACAGTTGCAACACTAATTTCAACCCAACTTTCTATCCCTGTATGCACCCAAAAAGAACAATTTGACTTGGAAGACCTACGGCCAGTCCTCAACCACCAACAGAAAATAATCAGACGCACGGACAAACAAAAATGAAAAAGCTCTGGAAGTTACAGTGCCCTAGCTTCATTCATAATTTGGTTAAAGAGAGTAAGATCTGTTCTGCACACAGATCTCTTGCGGTACCAGGGAGCAAGGCAGATTACAGGCATCAGTCTCTTCAGTCTGGTGCCTACAATGCCAGAATGACAACCTTGGATGTGAAAATCTTCTTACTTCACGCTGTTGTGTGCTCTCATGTCCCCACTCAGTTTCATCCACATAAACACAACCACGACCCACGCTGTACCTACAACAGTCACCTCAACACTGACTCACAGATTCCTCCAAGAACCCGTATCCAACTACAATGTTCATTGTCTCTGTCTAATACACCAAGGGCACAGCCTTTCTACACATCGACGCAGTGAAAAGTCTCATCAGCTTGATTCTCACAATCACAGTATGCTTTTGTCCTTGACAAATGCCATCTCATCATCCAATATTCTGCTGCTGGTCTGGCACTTCGAGCATCTCACCTTCCACCTCCTCCCTCTTAACATCAGACAAGAACTCCTTGTCTCTGTTTCCAAGGCCCTTCCCAGCACACCCCAACCCAACCCGTCACTCCTGTATTTGCTGTTGCAAGGTCAAACTCTGTTTCTTGGATAGATCTGAGGAAATCTCTGCTGGTATTTATTGGTGTTACCAAAAGAAAAAAGAAGTCTGTATCTCCCTCTGCTTAGTGTAATCTGCTCCTTCAAAGGGAATGCAACGATGGAGTTCAGGCTGGGCCATCTATGAGAGATGACTTAAAAATACAAGTGAAAAAAAGATAGCACAGGCATGCTACAGTGTCAGTTATTTACAAGTAGCCTTCAACAACTACACGTTATCTCTTGATCAAGATCCTGCAGAGGAAATACTGAGTACCTAGCACTTTCTAGAGAGATAAAGAGGTGAAGGCTACAGAGTAACATCAGACTCACAGTGGAAAGTTCTGTGTTTAACTACAAAGAAACACGAGCCTTCATAACACTGCAAATTGTCTTCTTCAGGAAGAAACCAAAGGCTCAGCCACAGTCTGGTTCAAGAGATCTTTCTTTAAATATCCCTCATAGCTAAAAAAACCTCACATTCTGCTGTTTGCCAGAGCTATAGGTTTTACCCATGATGTCCCGATGAAAGCCAGAACCACACAAATATTTCCACAGCTGCTCAGAATATTTGCTGGATTATAAGGGTCACATACAGGACACATCTTCAATTTGCTCTTAGTATAGAGCCTCTATGCTGAAAATGAATTGTATGAGAATTTTTTTGGCACCAAGGGTCCCCATTTTCACTGATATTCCTCTACCAGCATCAGTATACAGGGTTATTTCATCCTGTCAGCTCCCTTTTGCTGGGTGTGAATTCTCCCTCTGGAAGGGCAGCACTCTCCCTCCATCCCAACCTTGCTATAGGAGATACCAGGAGAGTTTCTAACCCAGTCAGAGCTTTGCCCTGGGACCATTCCAACACAAATCGTTTAAGCACCCAATGAAAAAACAAACAAATCCACCCAAACCAAAAACCAAACACCAAACAAGAAAAGCACCACAAGAACTAAGAGAATCAAGCAACAAAACCTACACACACACAAAACCAGTGAAAAAATGCTTGGTTCTGCTGAGGAAGACCTGTTGTCCTTTCTCTCCCCTTGCACAGATCCACACAACCGGATCGGTAAGCAGGCTCTGCTCAGCACGGCCATCCAGCACCCCAAAAACAGGCAACCTGCAGAATTTCCTGATAGTCTAAACAAACATGAAAGCAGAGCAGTGCTCTGCACTCAGGTGATGCTTGGGGCTCAGAAAGGTCTTCAGCTAGAAAACAAGGCTCTCCAAGTGCAGGCTTCATCTCTGGGCCTCAAAAGCTCTCCCTCTGGCAGAGGAACTGACCAAGATCCACAATTTTGCAGCAAACATGGTTTTGTAAGGTGAAGGTGTCTCTAGGACAGTAGGATTCACCTCATTTAGATGCAGACCCAGTCCCGGAGCAGCCTGGCATTGCACAGCCCAGAGCCGTGGGGCAGAGCGGCTGCACTGTGAACCAGCTCAGCCACCCCGAGGCCAGAGGTTCAAAGCAGGAATGTGACACAGGTAGTACCAAAAAAAGGCATTATTCTTTATTAGTCACTTCCCCTCACTCCACAGTTTGGCTGGAGTTTTGAATTCTCCCCTTGAGAGTCTTTCAGCCTGCAGGAAGCTTCCATGCTGTGTTTGCCCACTCTTTGCAAAGACGGGAGTACGTAAGCTTCCTTCCTTCCATCCCCAGCTCACCACCATCCTATCTGGCTTGGAGGAAATGTTGTATGAGGCTAAATAATCCAAGACCAGAATTTTAAGACCTAATCAGATGCTAGCCAGTGATAGGTTTACATGAAGTCATTTGAAGCTTTTACCATTTATCTGGAAAAAGCCAGGACCTTCGCATTTTAATGATTGTCACCACTTTATCAAGCCTCACCTGAAGCTACCTGGAAAAACAAGTAATAGGGATGCATAAATAGTTGCTGATGAGCGGCGATGAATGCCGGGAGGGGCAGAAATAGAGATAAATCTGAGCACGTTCACAAAGCTTGGGCTGGCAGCGCTATCGCCTTGATACATTGGCTTAATTTTTGGCGTACGTCAAAAGTCTACAAATACGGTGCTTTCCACTCAGCCAACAAAAAGCTCTGAGGCTATATTGCTTTTGTCACACCAAAGAAACCAGAATACAGGTGGAAATAAATATTTCCAGACTCTCATTAGAGTATCTATTTCATAGATAAGCATCAAGTCTTGCCTAATCCAGTCTTCTTCCCGTTTTCCTGTAGTATGAAATTCCACAGTCACGGTTCCAAGAAGGTATGTACTGTGAAGACTTGAAATGCTCGGCCTTCTAAATAAATAATGGAGCACTTCATTTACTCTCATTTTATGCTAAAATGAAATGTAATGAAAACACACTGCTTGTCAGTGGGACAGGGAATTTGCCATTATCTAATACAAACTGGACAATACAACAGAGAAAGTTATATCAGAGGCACACCTCCACAGTCTCAATATCCTCCCTTACTGAAATGCAAAGTTTTTTTTAAAAAAAAACAGAAAAATCAGAAAAAAATCAGAAATCAGAAAATCTGAAAACCAAACACAAAGATGGGATTTCTCAATCCGATAACTGATTTGTACTTGGCTATAACAGTCATCTGAGTTTTTTCCATCTGTATTTGAAAATATTACTTTCTGAAAATCTTGTCTTAGTGCAAAAGTTACAGCTACATGCTAGATTTCAGAATGACAGATACCATGTCAGGCTTTAAAGTGAATGACACCAACTCGTTTCCTAGTTTTGCTGAGTTAGCTTTATACCTCAGTTAGGGCTTGAATTAAGTAAGAATGCTAATTTTTTCTTCATTAATTCTTAATGGTCTAGCACATCCTCTTTGAGGCAATACAAGGTTGGAAAGCTATTTTAGGATTGTCTAGGAAAAGTTCAATTGCATCAGAAGTACTGCAGTATCAGGTTATTCCACCTGCTCCTCCGCCTCCCTCTGTTTCCAGCCACACTGCAGTCGGCTGTTTGCACGTGTTGAAGACCACCTTGCAGGAGGGAAGGAGCCTGGGACCGACAAAGCAGGGCCCCTTCGCAGGCGGTGCAGAGAAAGCAGCTTTGGACAGCAAAGGGTGCAGGGAAGCCTGGTTCCCTTTATTCGACTCTCAGGAGTTTGAAGGGCAAAGACACCCTTGGTGAACTTTGAAGAATTTACATCCGCTTTGCACAACCCAAAATTTTTAGCCTTTTGGTTCTAATGTATCTGTTTTCCACCAAAAAAAATCTTCCTTCAGAACTGAGATTCCTCTCCATGGGATAACAACTGGACATGCTGAGTAAAAACTCTGAGCAAAGACAAATCATTGCAGAAACTCCTGGAGCTTTCAGCACAAGCGTGATTTTAAGCCTTTTTTTTGTTTTCAATAAAAGCTTAGTCTTTTTGTACAAGATTGTAAATCCTCCACAATCCATGTTGCACAGAAAAAACCTGTGCAGAAAATTAGTAACCTTCATATGCTCCGGCCATTTTACAAAAAGACAGGGCGGAAGGCAGAGGAGAGGTGAGGGCAGGGATGACCTGTTACGGTTCCTAGCCAGGAAAGATGCACCAACCAAGTCCCTTCCTCTTGCTTAAATTACTCTCTTCTTGGACCCTAAACGGCAAGCGTGCTGCAGCCAAGAAATACAGCAAGTCGTCATGTGTCTGCTTCCCAAGCCCTCACCCCAAGCAGGGAGGGAGGAGGAGGGGGACAGTTTAACTCGCACACCGCTTTGCTACACAGCTGCACATCTCCAGCTGAGCTGGCGCATCGCCGTAGATGGCAAACATTCACGCTCGCGTGCAGGATGCTGTGAGTTAATCGACTACGCTGTCTTATCTTCAGAGGTCCCCGATGCTTCACAGAACTGGGAGTATATCATTCTGAGGGAGGATGTAAGACTCAGCTTGTATTTCTTTCACATGCTTTTGTACTAATAAGGCCATTTGTACGAGAGAAGAATCCCCTGGTGTGTGTCCATCCGAATCCTGAATCCTCGCTGTGTGACATCCCAATTGGTAACTGCAGAAACCAACGTGCCATCATGCCCCAGGCCAGGGCAAGGTGCAAGCGCAGCTCTGTGCTGAGAAGTTACTCACAGGAGCTCTGGACGTGCAGGATCTCAGCAACCCAAACTACATTTCACCCATAAGTCGGTGAGAGATGAGTTTTACTCTTTCTCAACCAGATTTTTGTAACAGTGGAACAAAGACTCTCTGATCCAAATTTTGCCCTTCTGCCACCCAAAAGTCTTTGCAAAGATTGTGAGCAAGTGACAAAACCTGCCCAACAGTAAGGACATGTATCCTGATTTTCAGAAGCCAAAGAGCACATGCACCAGGATTTGAAGGTGCTCAGCAGCTCTGAGCATTGGGGACAAAACAGTGCTTATGAACCACGACCCAGTACGTCATCTCCTGGTGCCTCACTGGGTCCCTGGAGCTGGTGGGAGTAAATATCAATAAAACTTACTTTAGCTGAAGTTGGCAAACCAAAATCTATTGGAGATTCCTCGTATCTGATGATATCAATGCAACATTTCCATAAAGTCACATTGTAAGGTAGATTTAACTATTCAGCAAACAAGATCCAGCTTGTTCCCAAGCGTATCTATCATGTACAGCAGGACAACATGGAGAGAAAAACTAAGGATGGGTGAAAATGGGGGAGAACTCTTTCTGAAAGAGACATTTAGACATGAGACAATGTCTGAGCTCATATGAAGTACAGTGTGCTATAAATAAAATGTAATAGTATCAACACAGCCAAAGCTAGATTTAAAAGTCAAAACAGGTAGAACGCAATTCACACATCACTGGAAAAATCTACACAAAATACATCACACAAAAATACATCATTCTTTGGTAGCAGAAGAACATGCATAAGAAGCAACTAAAAATTTGCTTCAATCTCTCTGCTGCTTGCTGAAGTGGAAAGGTACAACACTGCTTAAAGCGGCTCAGGTGATGTGCAACCCAACAGCCTCCTATAAAACTTTAAGCACTCATTTAGGCTTCTTCTGATGGTTTTAGCTTTTTGGTAGAATTTTGTCCTGGCTTTAAAAGCTTTTGACCTGTGGGTCAGGGAGCAATGAGGGATCATGTGTTGTGAAAGAAAAGCAAGTTTATATAAATGGGCAAAATTCTTCGTAGAGTGTCCACACCTCTACTGGAAAATTCATGCAGGGAGCAGTGTTTTAAAATATATAAAAAAAAATATGGACAGCCACTCTTTTAAAGAAAAGAAGTCAGCAGAAATGTTCTCTGGGTGTTCATCTCGTAGGAGAAACCCTAATAAAAGGTTTGTGTTATTTATTTGCTAAATTCTGTATCAAGAAGGATGCAACACAAACCATAGACGAAGTACAACAGTGAAATAAAACTCTGATTAAAAATGCCCAGCTGACAGGATTGGGAAAGGTCTTATGAAGCTATGGCCAGGACCTGCCTCTGACACCCACACTGACACCAAGTATCAAAGTATTTAATTATCGAACCATTTCCTTCATCTTACGGAATAAGTTAGGCCCTTCCTGGAGAAAGGCACGAGCTGACACACACAAGCCCCTGTATCACCTGGAGATTTCTGCAGAACCATTTCTCTTCCACCTTTCTTCCCAGGCCCTTGTGCTCTCAGCAAGCCCCAGCAAACGAAGAGACAAGCACCAGGCACGGAATCCTCTTGTGCAGGCTGGAAGTGCCCCAGACCCGTGCCCGGGAGCCTGCTGGTCCCCGTGCTACACTGAGGAGTGGCATCACAGCCTGATGCGTGTGCTACACGGGCCTGTTCATCTCCTGAGTCTACCATGGCTGCTGCTGCCTGTAGGGAGGTCTGACTCGCCTGCTGTCGGAACGACATGAATTGGCACGACGTAGGCCCTTTGCCAGTCGGCATGAAAAATACTCAACAAAGGCGCCCTTGTGTCCATAGAGTGTATTTACTTCTTCCCTTTCTATTTATAATATTTGCGCCGAATGAAATAGTCAGTTTACATCCTCCAGGGGATCCTTTAGTGGCTATAAGAGATATTTTGGAATGAGAAGTTGGACTCGCATGGATAGCACAGTGCCTCAGGCGTGTGTTTCCCCCCGTCATTCACTCGGTTGTGTTTGTAGTCTTTGGACTACAGTCTGATTTACGTTGCAAGTCATCTTCTTTGATTTATTCCAAAATCGTTTTTTAAAATGCATCCCTGTGCACCTCTTGGAATTAAACTCTGACTTTTCTATATCCCATGCCTGATCCTAACAACCTGCGAAGAGCTATCCTATACCTGCCTTTTTTTTCCTCCATTAATTTATGAACTTCACAAGACAGCATGTCCAGGTCTACAGGTTTGGGAAACTGGGCACAGCACGGACATCTGAAGCAACTACCTTCTTACACTACGGTGAATCAACTGAGTTGACCCAGTATTTAGGAAATTCTGAACGAGTTTGAGGAGTACAAGAAACAAATGGTACTAGAAGAGTGAGGAATATGCCAGAATTTTTTAGACCTATCAATGTTATTAAAAGAAAAAAAGAATACTCAACATAAAATTCAGTTTTGAAATATGCAAATGTTTTATAATCCTATTTGAAAATTCAGTTCATGCAACTTTGAATGTGGCTGAAATATTTTATAACTGTCCTGTCCAGATGAGAAAACAGAAAACAACACAAAGTGCTTCATGAAGCAGCATGAAAGAAAGTTATGAGAAGTTCAAACAAGTTCCTAAATTTCTATAATTCTTCTTATGACTTTGAATCCACTGAATACCCTTGCTTCAGCTCACCGTAGTCACTGAAGAGTTAGTGGCCCAGTCCAGCCCAGGCATCCAGGCTCCCTTCATATCCAATGGAGAGACACAGCATTCCAAGGAATGCTTTTTCTCCAAGAGAGACATTTACTTGCAATAAATTGTCGTCCGGAGGTGCCACCATCCCACTGATGGCAACAGTGTGGTCAAGGTGACCAGTTGAGACAGCAGCTTCACGTTTTGCCTGAATTCAGGGGAATGGATGTCCTTCCAAAGGTGCTGTTTTCTTCAGTTCTCAGACCACCGTGTTTCCAGATTTATAATTGCAAAGTTAGAAATAAAAAGTCTATACCATGCTCAGAGCTTGCCCTTGTTTCAGATCCCTGAAAATAATGACCTGGAGAAGAGCATCTCCAGGCACCAGTATACGATGGGGGTCACTCAGCCGGAAAGCAGCTCCACAGAAAAGGACCTGGGGGTCCACGTTCACCAGGCTGAACATGACGCAGCAATGTGCCCTTGCTGCATAGAAGACAAATGATGTCCTGGGCTGCATCACACAAAGCATTGCCAGCAGGGCGAGGGTGGGGGTCCTTCCCCTCTACTCAGCACTGTTGAGGGCACGCTTGCAGTGCTGAGTCCAGTGCTGAGCTCCTCACCACAAGAAAGACATGGACATAGTGGAGAGAGTCCAATGAAGCACCACAAAGGTGATTAAGGGTCCAGAGCATCTCGTGTCCAAGGAAAGGCTGAGAGACTGGGACTGCTCAGGCTGGATAAGAGAAGGTGCGGGGGGATCTTATCAAAGTATGTAAACACCTGAAAAGAGGGTGCAAAGAGGATGGATCCAGGCTCTTTCCAGTGGTGCCCAGTGACAGGACCAGAGGTTGTGGGCACAAACTGAAACCCAAGAAGGTCCCTCTGAACATCAGGAGATACTTTCTGGCTGCAAGGGTGACCAAGCAATGGCACAGGTTGCCCAGTGAGGTTGCGGGATGTCCCTCCTTGAAGATATTCAAAAAACACCTAGACATGTTTCTTGGCAACTGAGTTTAGGTGGCTCTGCCTGATCAGGGGGTTGGACCAGGTGACTTCCAGGAATCCCTTCAAACCTCAACCATCCTGTGATTCTGTCATCCCATTCGTGTTGCTGCTACAGCAGTGCCCCAAGGGAAAAATGGTCATGTTTTGGTTTATTTTAACCAAGGTACAAAGCACCATCATCCCTCCTTATGACACTGTATTCTTACATCTCTTCCTTCCCCCTGAATTATAATTTTGTCTTTGAAAGTCAGGACAACATAAAAGCTACTGCTTTGTCAAGTTGGCGAGTTGATGCTGTTGATGCTGAGCACTCCCAGTGACGCCCAGCAAAAGTGACAGACCTGGTCTGCAGCAGGGACAGCATCTGCAGGGTTCTGGTGGCTGCTAGGTTTATTCTTACCACAGGAAAAGTGGTCTTCCCTGTCGATATTAGTGTGAAGCATGGAGTGCTGCAGTCTCAGACAGGGCAGTTACACTTCTCACACCTGAGCAACCGTTTTCTCCCACCCTTGTATCTGGTGACTAAGGCTGATTAGTGCAAAGCAGCTAAGAATTAGATCCAATAAAGGAATTAAGATGAGATCCAAAATAGTACATAATTACCTAAAGTGCAGTTTAGGAGGGTTTCAGGGCAAAATTCAGGAAAATAATACAAAATTCACTTAGCTTATATGCTTTAAACAGAAGAGGTCTGTGATTTCTAGAAAAAATACCCTTGGGCACCTGCAGCCACAACACTGATTCCATGAAGACAGCAGTTCAGGCCAACACAGAGCTGTCAGTCAGCAAAGCCTGCTACACGAAAACCAGACAGCACTCCAAACAAGTAGGAGATTGGTTTAAGATAGAGAAAATCAAGTATTTATTGGCATAGCAGGGAGTCAGTCTGCTGCAGCAGGAGGCTGGTGTGGCTGGTGAGACCAGCAGGTTCAAAACAAGATCAGACAAAACTTGTGGGCCAGAAGCAAACAGCAAAGTAGACAGACAGGGATGTCCCCCATCACCCCCTCGCACCCCCCAGATGACAGCCACACGTGCTGATGAGGTCGGAGAAGAAGGGACCACCACCAGCAGTCGGGCTGGGGTGCTCTCCCAGGGTGGCATCTCCTGTTGGAGCTGCTCATCTCTGCTATGAGCAAGGTGCACTCCTGCTGCAAAGGCTGCTTAACGTAAAATAACATGTCAATGAGAAAACAGATATTAATTAATTTACATATAAATATCCCAAGCTCCAGCACTCTACTTCATCAAATTTGTCCCTGGTCTTATTCCTATAAAAGTAAGAGTAGAGTAGCAATAAAGCACGAGCAGAGTAGTAATCAATAATAGAGTAGCTATAAAGTGTAAAATTTTTATTGCTTTCTATAGGAACAGGCGAGACAGTGATTTTCAACGTGAGTTAAATGGTGAACCTGTCTCCAAAAGGACATATCTGGGATGAGTCTGCGTTCACAGTGCTACCGATGGCATGGCCGTGACAGCAGGGCCAGCCGGGACACAGCTCTTCCACTGCAGCCCCACAGTGAGAGATCCATCACCACCCTCGGTACGTTCTCAGAGACCATAAGTGTCAGATTCACAAGTGTCTCAGATTCAAAAGTGTTTCAAAGCCACCAGGGTGCAGACGATGCAACACCCATAGCACGTCTGCCCTCGGCGCTGAGCGATCGCTGCTCCCTCCAGCCCCGAGAGCCCGCGCAGAGGACGTGGAGCATCCCCGCTCCACCGACCAGCTGAGCCTGGCATATGGGCTCCCGGAGCCGCGGCGGGTGCCAGTGCCACGCAGGGAGCGAGAGACGGGCAAAGCAAAGCCCCAGCCTCCCAAACACCACCTGGAGCCATGCCGGAGGCTCCGGGGCAGCGCTGCCCTGCAGAGAGCAAACACAAGCAGCTCACGCATCAGACATCAAGAGAGGAATCACAAGGCCAGACCAGAAAAACATAAAAAGATTGGACATTTTAAAGGATTTTCACCTTAAAAACTAGCTGGTTGATTCCAAGTATTCCAAGACACTGCAGGACAGGTGTAATTCAGAGACTAGTTTCAAGCCTATAGATGTGTAATCCTCTAGCAAAATCTCTGGAAAACAAATTCCTTTGTCAAAGTATTCCAATTTCACCAAAAATCTGTCATGCCGGGGTCCCCAAAACAGGAGCACAATGAATGAACCAGTGACCACTATTACTCTGATTTAATTTTTAATCAAGCGCTTCCCAGGGAAGTCGTAGCCCTTTGGGAGTCTGAGCAAACCCTGGTCTCAAGCCTTTCCCTAAAACAAAGTCAGACTTGTTTGTAACCAACAACAACTTTTGTGAACAGAACTTAGGAGGAAAAATAAATTATCCAAGAGAGGACTCGAACAAACAACCTGTGTGTCTGCAAATCATTTACGTTTCTGAGAAAGATTCCAACTGTTTTTATCATCATAGCAAGGTTCACCAAGTATTACCTGGAGAAATCAATTAGTTGCCTGCAGGAAGAATACACAGGGACAATATTTCTCTCAAGCTGGAGAACAGCTTCTCTGTCCAAATACCTTAATAAAGTACAGCCAGGGCAAATTATAGACTCTGCCCTGTTCTGTACAGCATTGCACTATCTTTTGTGATAAATAAAATAATTCTTATTAGAAAGATGATAAACAGAAATAATCACATGCAGAAACAGCCCTTATATGCGAATTTTGGAAGCAAGTTTAATACTTTCAGGCAATCCCCGCTTTTCTTCAAATCCCCTATCAAAACCTATTTCCCCCATCAAGTGTCACAGGGGTAATCCAGCACTAACAGCCAAAATACGAATGACCCGAATGTGTCCTATGATGCTCTTAACACTGTTTTTATCTTGCGGTCTGTAGATCCATCAGATACATTGACTGTGGTAGTGAAGGGAAGCGAGCGCACGACTGCCAGTGGATTTCAGGGTCAGAGAACTGCTCCTCCAGGGAACGGTTTTGGCAACTTCCAAATGGAAAAATATTGAACACTATTGCCACCAGGAATTACGTATGATATCCCCCTGCTAGCATGCTCCCTTCCCCTGCCATGAAAGCCCTGGGCTCTGTTGTCCTGAAAAAGACGGATGGAGTGGAGGGAACTCAGACTGACTGCCCAAGCATTTATCTCCATGGACCACACGGGCTCAGTGACACAAGAATATTTCAAATTAGGAAAGAAGAATCACAAAAAACCCAATGAGTTTACACAGGCGGTTCCTGCCTCTCCCAGCTGCTGGGGGTCAGCCCGGGTCTCGGGGAAGAGCCAGGTGAAAGCAGCGTTCATCCAGCCTTGCCTGGCACAAACCCAAATCCCTGCCTCCGCAGAGATGCTCACAGAGCTGGATTGGACATCCTGGATTTGAAGGGAAAGACTTTGGGAAAATCTTGCTTTGAAAGAACTACTGCTCCATGAAAAACAAGTAAAAGCTTGAACTCCACTTCATCCCAACTCATAAAGCCTTCCCTATACAGCTCTGCTGGCCCTAAAATAAGGCAGAATGCTACCTCTGAGAAGCATATCATGGAGACATGAAACGCACTGTCCTCCCAGGTCCTTACTACCGACAGGCCAGCCTTTTGCTTGGGGAAATACATTCGAAAAAGGAAATACATGAAGTGTAGCTGCAAAACGTGTGGCAGCAAGCAGTCAGCTTTCTTACAGTTTGCGACTTCTGTTACTCATGGATGTTTGTAAAGGGACTTTCCTGAAGAGAGGGAGTCCTTCAAGGGAAAAGGCAGAGATTCGTGGATCCTTCAGCTTGGTTACCATCCGAGGGTATCTGTTTCAGAAATTTAAGCAGAAAGTTCAGGGGCCACATCCCCAAACTCCCCTGTCCTGGTTTTAGCTGGGATAGAGTTCATTTTCCTACCAGCAGCTGCTGTGTTTTGGATTTAGTAGAAGAACATTGATAACACTGATGCTCTCAGTTGTTGCTCTGAAATCAAGGACTTTTTTCGAGTTTCCCATGTTCAGTTGATGAGCAGGTGAGCAGGAGCTGAGAGGGAGCACAGCCAGGCAGCCAGCCCAAGCTGGCCATGGAAATATGCCATACCATAGATGTCATGCTCAGTTTATTCACAGGGTTTGACTGGCGGGCAGGAATCTGCCCCTCTCGTTTCTGTAGGCTCAAACCCTCTCTTGTCTGAGTCTCAATTTTTCTGGGAGTTTGTTTTTTTCAGGAGTTTTGTGAAATTCACAAAATTCACGAGTTTGGGGTTCCAGGATCTCAGCTTGGGCACCAACTGCGAATCGTTCATCAGGTGGAGAGAAAACAGTATTGTATATTGTTTGTTTTACATATTCATTATTACCATTAGTAGCAGCAGCATTAGTATTAGCATTTACTTTGTTGTCTGCTTAAACTGTCTTTATCTGAACCCACGAGTTTTACCTTTCGTCCACTTCTCCTACCCATCCCGCTGTGGGAGGAAAGGGGAGGGGTGAGCGAGCGGCTGTCTAGTGCTTAGTTGCGGGCTGCCGGGTTACATCACTTTTTTCACATATGCAAAATTCCTGCAATTCCTAACCTGAAAAAATTGCATTATCCCCCCTTCAATCTACATTATGCAGTCATTTTCTGTGTATATTTGTTCACCAAGCCTAGTTGCTTGTCACCTTGCTAGATTCTGCATGAATTCATTAACATGCAAAATTGGTTTTTCATCCATAGATTAAAGAGGTTAAATGAGGGCAAAATATTATTATTCACAGGATATCCACCCAAAAAATACCTTCCACCCCTTATACTTGCACAGCATTATTCAAAATTTAGTTCAACTAAAATAATATCAGAGGCCTTCTGCTCGCTCCAGGATCACAGGCTGGTTCCCAAATGTCGCAAAGATTTCCGTACTTAAAACCGATTTATATTCTCCCTCCTCACTAGGTCCTCCGAGCTCGCTGCACACTCTGCATTGTAATATGTGGGCAGACGCAACCAGCAGCAAAAAGGAAAAGGAGAAGCCCTTGCCTGGAGTGAAACCTGGACGCTCCGAGTCACGAGCAGCAGCGAGGCAGGAGCTCCGTAGCAGCCCCGGCTGCTGCGTGCAGCTCCAAACTTGTTTCATGTCCGGATGCCAAAACCAGCAAACCTTTGTGTTTAGGTTAAAGGCAACGCGCATCATCATTTACTCTGCAACAACTACGCCTTCCCTGCAAGCTCTCCGGTTCATCCAGGCTGGGCTGCCCCAAGGCCACCTTCAAAACCAGCCCCTACACCATTGCCCACCCCCAAGCTGACCGCCCAGCACACTCCGGCCACCAGCACCCGGGCAGCACGGGGGGACCAGGGACCCCAGCTATGCCAGTGTGCCCCAAAACCTGCTCACACGCTGCCTGCCAGCAGCCCCCGGGGACCCCAGGGCAGGAGAGCAGCCGTGCGCCTTGGTGGGACATAGGACACGCACCGCTTGCTGCAGCTCCGCAGCACACAAGGGCTGTGGCCTTTTTTATCCAAAGCAATGCAGCCGTGGGACAAAACAGGTCGCCTTTGTTCGCTGCAATTTATGGACTCACGACTGTTTGCCTGCACCACGTCTGCAGTGACTGCAAAGGCTGGGCGTGGAGGATGGATTACATCCCCAGCACAGGAACTAAAATCTGTGTCTGAATTTGGTCAGGTTCCTCCCATCCTCAGTGTCCAGGATGCTTTGCTTTGGTGTACTGCACAGGTACACTGCTCATGCAAGCTTAGAAACACTGAAACATCCCAGCAAGAAACCAGCAACACAGGAGAAAGGATGATGTTTTTACAACAGTATGCAGTGTGCCCTGGGTGCCTAAAAGGCCAGTGGTCTCCTGGGGTGCATCAAGAGGAGTGTGGCCAGCAGGTCGAGGGAGGTTCTCCTCCCCCTCCGCTATGCTCTAGTGAGGCCCCATCTGGAGTACTGTGTCCAGTTCTGGGCTCCCCAGTTCAAGAAAGATGAGGAGCTGCTGGAGAGAGTCCAGCGCAGGGCTACGAGGATGAGGAGGGGACTGGAGCATCTCTGCTACGAGGAGAGGTTGAGGGAGCTGGGCTTGTTC
>Ga0065711_1007390_pt1 | contig 17664 bp, 12 predicted proteins | sample Hoacrofraction12_FD_59098 | JGI IMG/M metagenome (GOLD analysis project Ga0065711, IMG submission 59098) | Hoatzin crop microbial communities from Cojedes, Venezuela - Epithelial fraction 12 v2 (version 2) | ecosystem: Host-associated > Birds > Digestive system > Esophagus > Crop | place...
CAAATCGTAAATTTTCGCCAAATCCTAGTCTTGAATCATTGAGAGCCTCATAAGGGCTTCCAGATAGTAGTAGTCGGCGTAGATGATGGAAGCGTCAATTTCGCTTCCTGCCGGATGATGCCCTGTCGAGTGCATCAGGAAGGCCACATTGCGCCCACGGCTCTGATATTGGTTGGTGCTGAGTTGCTTTAGCGATTCGACGGCGAAGTTGAAATATTCGTCACTCTTCGGCCCACTAATAAATTTTGAGAGTTCCAGCAAGGCGTCTGCGACCACGCAGGCGGCACTCGCATCTTTTGACACATTATCCGAAGGGTCATCAAAATCCCAGTAGGGAATGAGGTCGTCGCTGGTTTGCCGCAGGCGCTGTATGTAGATGTCTGTGACCTTTTGCGCGAAATCCAAGAAAGTTTGGTCACCAGTGTAGCGGTAGACCATGGTGTAGCCGTAGATGGCCCAGGCCTGTCCACGGGCCCACATGCTATCGTCGGAGTAGCCCTGGTGGGTTACGCCCTTGATGAAGTGCCCGTCTAGGGTATCGTAAACGGCTACATGATAGCAGGAACCATCGGGCCTGAAATGGTTCTCCATTGTGGTCCTGGCATGGCTGACTGCTATGTCGTAAAGTTTGGGGTCGCCCCCATTCTCGGCAGCCCAGAAGAGCATGTCGAGGTTTATCATGTTGTCCATGATGGTGTTGTGGGGCCAGTTGTTGGGCTCACATTCGCGAGGCCAACTGAGGATGGTTCCCACAGTGTGGTTAAAAAGAGTTGCCAGGGTATCAGCGGAACGAAGGATAATCTCTTTGTAACGGGGATTTCCCGTTACTTCGTAGCCTTTGCCGAAGGAGCAGAACATCAGAAAACCGAGGTCGTGGTCGTAGCAGGGTTGGTCTGCGAGGTAGGCGAGTGACTCGGTATAACCCTCGGCTGCCTTGCGGACTTGCTCATCTCCGGTGATGGAATAGTCCATCCAGAGAATGCCCGGCCAGAAGCCTGAGCACCATTCCTCTGCCGTTGCAGGGCGGGTGTTCCAGCCCTTTTGCGTATCCGTAGCAAGGATGTTGCGGGGTTCCTGAGTGTAGTCGAATGTGCCATCCTGGGCCTGCAGCTCATTGAGGGCGCGTTTTATCTGCTTGTCGCAATACTCCAGCTGCTTGTTCGCATCGAAGCCACCGGTGCAGGCAGATAATACCGGCACCAGGGCTGCAAGCAAAAATGAAATCTTTTTAACCAAACACATAGGTTTATTCTCTGTAAAGCATGAGGGTGCCCCAGCCAAGCTGGTCGAATGCACCTGAATTGCTGCCGTAGCGCTCGTCGCCTGCACCACATTCGGGGCGTAGCTTGTCGGCAAACTGTTTTGTGTATACAAAGCCGTCGCTTAGGCCTTTCACCTTGGTGTAGTGCATGTAGTAGATTTCGAAACCAGGGCGTACACGACCGCGGCCGCTATCGTCTGCAAGCTGGGTATGGGTAGCACCATGGTTCTTGTCCTTGCAAACGCAATCTACACAGTAATAATAGGTTGTGAATGGCATGTCTGCTGCTGAAATCAGCCAAGTGCCAGTGCTGTTGGCATTGTCGCTGCCGCTCTTGAGGTTGCTGAGGGCAACATATTCTGCAAGACCGAGCAGGGCATTGTTATTTGCGCTGAAGAAGTCGAGCTTGCTTACGCTGGGATTGACGGTGTAGAGGGTGTAGGCCATCTGGGCTAGATTGGCAGCTACCATGCAGGACATCTCGGCATGGCCCTGGTCACGGCCGCTTTCCTGGTCCTGACAGAGAATTTCCCCAGTGCCAAGAGGATCGGTGTGGGTGCCCTGGATGAGCTTCTTGATGCAACCATTGCCTTCGCCATTGTAGAAGTAGTTTACAACGTAGTTCACCATCTCATCATTCTCGGTAAGAATACCGATAGAGAGATAAGAGCATAGGTTCACAAGGTCCCAGTTTGACCAGTAGTGGTCGGAGCAGACATTGCTGCCTGTGTGGGTGTCAAGGAAGTTCTTGTTCTTGGGTGCGAATACGGTAAGCATCCAGGTTTTGAACTCTTCAAATTTGGATGCATCCCAGCCTTCGTAGTCGCGAAGAATCTCGCCTGCATTTGCGAAGGTATAGCCCTGTGCACCTGCTGCAAGCACCTGGTTGGCATCATTTGAGTCAATTTTCTTGCAGGTGAGAGCCCAGGCATTGAGGATGGAAACGGCCTTTTCGGCATACTGGTCGTCGCCGCTGAGTTTCCACATAAGTCCCATCTGGTAGGCTGCCGCTGCGTCGCGCATAGCGTAAGAATAGTTCTCGGAAGAGAAGCCTGTGCCGGTGTAGCCACCACGGATGATTGCTTCCTGAGGTGAGGCGGTGTAGCTCAGCTGAGTATATCTATTGCCCTTGAGGAAGTTGTATTCCTCGACAACTGCTGCGGGAGCGCTGCCATCGTCAAGGGAAGCCTTTACTCTGTCGAAGTCGGCCTGGCTGAACATTGCGCAGGGATGATTGTAGGTATAGGATTCGTTTACGGGTTCGTAAATATCGTCCTGTTCGGTAAGGGTGAGGTCAACAGTACCCCACTCATTGGTTTGGCAGGATGCCAGCCCTCCTGTAAGGAGGAGGGCCAGACCCATAGCTAATATTTGGTTCTTGGATTTCATTGCGTTAGTGTTTATTATTCGGCGCTAAAAGATGTTTCGTAAGCGGTATTTACTTCATCAAGACTTGCGAATGTCTGAACATCATAGAGAGTCCAGGTGGGTGCGCTGTCGGCAACGATGTCNGCATACTTAANCTGGAATGTGGTGAAGGTAACTGCCTCATCTGTAGGGAGAACGCTGGTGNTGCCCCACTTCTGGGAAGCAAGGTTGTATACCCANACTACGGAGCCATCAGAAAGGTCGGCAGCATAGAGTTTCTTGTTTGCACCATTGCCAAGGGCACCCTTGTAAGTCTCATCCTCGGATACACCGTCAATTGTAACATTACGGGAGTCTCCAACCAAGTTCATCCTTACGGCAAGATAAGGATAGTTGCCTGCGTGGAGAACAATGCTACTGCTGCTCTTTACATCGCCACGGAACTTGCTTCCGGATGCGGTGGTAACGATGCTTGCAGAACCATCTGCGCTGGTGTAGGTTGCATTTTTAGTCGCTGCTTCCCAGCCGCTGAAGTCAATACTATATTTGCCTTCCCTCTCTGCCTCTACGCCGCTAAGGTCAACGTTAACCTTGGCGATTTCACCAGCTTTGAGTTTATAGGAAGCACTGCTAAGATCAATGGTAACTGCGTCATAGGTGGCATTGCCGGTAGTGACGGTCACTGTGATGGTAGTGAAGGAGTCGCCACGGAATACACCTGCCCATATATCTGCTTCACCATCGCTATTAGCGCTAACGCCTTTTGGATTAATGGTAAGATTCTTGACTGCTGACCTTGACTTTAAGCTGGGGTTTGAGGTAAATTCTACGAGCGCAGAACCAGCAAGTTTGGCGTCGGATTCAACGTATACTGAACTAACTGTCTCGCCTTCGCTAAGGCCTTTGAGTACAAGATGGAGATAGGCTCCAAGATGCTGGAATTCAATATTGATATCCTCGTCCAGGCTGCTGACGGTCTGGATACCACCGATTACAATTGCCTTGGGGTCGGGAGAGGTAGCAGTAGGAGTCTGGGTGCTGGGTACATTCAGATAGATATTCTTTTCGCTCTGAATTTCGGTGTTGGTAATCTTGCTTGCAGGACTAAGAGCCCAGAGGGTGTAACTGCCTGAACCATCGTCAGTAAGGCTGGCGGTAAAATCGGCATTTGCTCCGTCGTTAGCTAGGGTAATGCTGCTGGAAGTAACTACATCTGCTGCATTTACGCTAATACCGATTGCATCGTCGGATTCCCAAAGGGTAGGGTAGGTTGTGCCGTCGGCTTCGTCAAAAGCCACCTTGGTTTCGGGCTGGGTTGCACGGAAGTGTACCTCAACCATCTTGCCTTCTTTTGCTGCCTGCTTGCTTTCTTCCTTGGCGCAGGCACTGAGCATCATCGCTGCTGCAGCGATTGCCGATATGGTATAGATAATCTTTTTCATTGTCTTACTGTTTAGAAAAGAAGGTTGCTGTCGACACCAAGTTCAATGCCGAAATCGTTGAAGGAGTTGAGGCTTACCTCGCCGGCATCGCCAATGGGGTTGTTGCTGGCGCAGAGCACACTCTGCACATTCAATAGCACCTCGGTGCATATAGGGGTTTGATACTTTTTCATATTATGCTTCGGTAAAAGTTGCGGGATTGCTTGATGAGCTATCGGTGCTAAGTGAAACAGTAAGTTTATGAACCTTGCCCGCGATTAGGGTGAACTGTGTAGGCTTGATAGTCTTGGTATATGTACCCTTGTTTGTAACAACAGTGAGTGCAATATTGTCAATCTTGTCGCCACGGAATACGCCAGCCCAGATGTTGCGGTCGGTCTTTGTAGTGTAGTTGGGATTTACTGTAATCTCATTCTTTGCAGAGCTGGACTTTAGGGAAGGATTTGTTGCAAATTCGATATAGCCGGTACCTGCAACCTTCTTTCCAGTAGATGCGCTAACATTGAATGTGCAGGAAGTGATTTTTTCATCTTCTGCAAGGTCGGTGAAAACGAAGTGCAGATAGGATGTTGCGTGGGCGAATGTGACTTCTACTGATGAGAGATCTTCTACACCCTGCTGCCTAGCCCAAAGAATGATTGCGGTGGGGTCGGGAGATGTCTCGGTGCAGGTCTGTGCTGTAGGAACTTTTACTGCAACCTTAGGATAACTACCATTGAGGTCGGCAGATGTGGAAGTGATTGCAGAGTAAGGACTTACCAAGATTAATGTGTCTTTTTCCTGCTCCTCGTGTACAAGTGTTCCACCATCAGTCAGGGTTACACTGAAATTTGCGGATTTGCCGGCTGCGCCTGCCTGTGCTGATTCGGCGACAGTGCCAAGTTTGCCAAGTCTAACGCCAATCTTGTCGCTGGCTTCCCAACTGGTGCTGAGATCGGAATTAACTATAGCCTTGGTATCTACGCCATGAGCGTTGATGTTCATAGTGAAGGTCTTATTGTTGACCTCGCTAGGTTTCTGCTCCTTGTTGCAGGAGCTCAGTGCAATTGCTGCTATAGCAATGATGCTTATGCTAGTAAAAATCTTTTTCATAATTCTTAGTGTATAACATTAATAAATACCTTCGTCGCTTTCAGTGAGGCTACTAATGGTGCCTGTAGTTGAGTTGCTTGCTGCGATGCAGCCTTCAACTTTGATGCTGATTGCGTTGCATACGGGACTCTCGTACTTGGAGTCGAATGCGTTTGTTTGGTTGTTCTTAATCATTTTGTTTATAGTTTTTAATTATTTAATCTGTTCGTAGGTGAGGCCGTCGGTGTCGGTGATGTAGCTCAGAACATCGTCAAGTGTCTTGAAGGTCTGAACCCAGTAGAGGTTGTAGTTGAGCTGGCTGGAAGCGGTCTTCATGTCAGCGTACTTAATCTGCAGGGTGGTGAACTTCACGGTCTCGTTGGTAGGCATAAGGCCACCAGTGCCGCAGGACTGCTCGCTAAGGTCGTAGACGAAGACATGGCTGCCATCGGAGCACTTGTAGTCGTGCAAGTATTTGTTGTTACCGTTAGCGATAGACTTGTAGGAAGTGCCACTCTCGCTGGTACCAACTGCGTCGATATTGATGTTGCGGCTGCTGATGCCCTGGTCCTTGACATCGTCAAACTTGAAGGCGAAGATAGGATACTTGCCTGCGTGGAACCAAGTTGCTGCATCCCAACACTTGATATCTGCACGCTGTGTGGTGGCATTCACTGTGTAGGTGGTGATGGTAATGTAGCCATCGTGCCATACATGTGAGGAAGCAGTGCCGTTGCCGCTCTGGTTGGAGTTGTACCAGGAGTAGTTGTTCTCATCGTGGTAGAGTTCGCGAATTAGACCTGCTGCAAGGTAGAGGGTAATGCTGCTGCTATTGCCGGTCTCGGGGCAGGTAGCGGTGATGGTAACCTGACCGAAGTTGCCGCTCTGGTTGAAGTAAACGACGCCATCTTCTACGGTTGCGATGCTTTCGTCGCTGCTGGACCACTCAAGAAGTGAGGTGGTGCACTCGGCGGGCTCGGTGGTGTAGGTGAGGGTGAGGTACTTCTCGTTGAGGGCACATTCGTAGCCGTTGGAGTAAGCATAGTCCTCATCCAGGGTGATGCTTTCGGGCTGAACAACCTTGCGGACGATGATGTCCTTGGTGGCAACAACGCCACTGCCGTCAAGGGCTGTTGCGGTGACGGTAACGGTCACGGAGTTGGCGCTAATCTGCTTTGCAGTAAGAACACCAGTAACGTCAATCTCTGCTGCGCTCACGTCACTTACTGACCAAGCTACAGTCTTGTAGGTGGCGTTGCTAGGGAGAATGTTGACGCTGAAGTTAATCTGGTCACCGGCATAGACCTCATCAGCAGAGGATGTTATTTCTATGGACTCTGCCTTGGTAACAATGTCGTAAACCATTACCTTAAGGGAAGCGTAAAGTCCACTGCCTGAATACATTGCAACGGGTGCAACCTGAATCATGGAGTAGCCTGTGCCCTGTGAAGACAGAGCGGTTACGCGGCCCTGTTGGGTAACGGATGCAACATCTTCCTGGGAAGAAGTCCACTTGACATCTGTAAAGGATACGGAGTCGGGCTCGATGGTGTAGTCGAGAACCAGGCTCTCACCGGTAAGCATAGGGAGCACGCTGGCGCCTGTTGCGTCGGTGTAGATAAGCTGCAGAACCTCGTCGGGCAGGTTAAAGTTGATGCTCGATGCAATGACTGCAGGGTCCATTATTGCCATTTCTTCATCTTTCTTGCAGGAAAATGCTGCAAGAAGAGTGATGGCTATAAGTGAGTATCTAAGTGTCTTTTTCATTGTTCTAGTGTTTATTCGGTCCAACCGGGGTTTTGTCCAAGATTAGGGTTCAGCTGAAGCTGATCCGAAGGGAGAGGGTAGAGGTAGAGTTTGTCGTCCCAAACCCTGTTGGTATAGAGGATAATTTGGCCATTGGCGTCAATCTGACGGCTCTGGGTAGTCCAGTTGCTCTCGAACCAAGTGCCGGTGTAGTGAACACCAACCTGGTCCATGGGCATCTCGATGGGAGCGGTAGCCCAACGCTTGAGGTCGTCGATGCGGAAACCTTCGAATACAAGTTCGATGGTGCGCTCGCGGCGAATCTCGGTGCGCATTGAGAGGTTGTTGCTGTTAACCAGAGAGTTGCTGAGCTTAACCATGTTGGGATTCACGCGCTGACGAACAAGGTTAAGGCTCTTGTCCAGGTCGGCATCGGAAATCTCGCCTGCAAGCTCGTAGGTAGCCTCGGCGTAGTTCAGAAGTACTTCAGCATAGCGGATAACGGGGAAGTCCATGCTCTCATACCTATCAGCCACATAGCGCTCAACAGCCCATTTGTGGGTCTGGTAGCCACTGTTTGCACGAACGTCCACGGTAAGGGCGCGGGTGTTGTCGTCGGCATTCCAGGAGGTACGGCAGTTGTTTGAGGTATTGTTCCATACAAGGTCGCCGTTCTTGGCAAGGGTGGTAAGCATGCGGTTGTCGCGGTTCTGGAACTCGGAAACGGCTGTGGTATAGCCACCGAACTTGCTGGAAACGCTGATAGGCAGCCCATCCTGGCAAAGATACATATCTGCAAGCTTGCTTGTAGGATATACGGCATTGGTAAGATAAGCCTTGGTGATGTTCAGGCCAATACCATCTTCAAGACGATGCCTACGGAAGAGGATGTACTCGGTATTATCGTTGGTGGTAAGGCCGGCAGGGTTGCACTGCGCATCTTCAAGAATGAACATGTAGCGGTAGCTCTCAGTTCCAAGGGCGGAGTTGTAGAAGAGCTTGAAATTGCCTCTTTCCATAACGGTGTTAGCTGCGTCCTTGGCGATGGTGAGAAGCTCGGTAGAACGGGCTGTGTTGGTCTGGGAAGCGTATCCGTTGGTGTGGAACTTCTGCCAGGTGCCTTCGAAAAGGGCAACACGGCTAAGGAAGGCATATGCCGCATCCTTGCACAGACGGCCCTCTTCGAGAGGGGAGTCGGGAAGGTCTTCTGCAGCTTCCTTAAGGTCGGTGATGCACTGGTCAATGATTTCGCCACGGTCGTTGCGCTCAGCCTGAAGTTCGGGTGAATCAAGGTCAAGGGGCTCTGTAACTAGGATTGCATCGCCGAAGATCTGCACCATCTCAAAGTAGAGGTATGCGCGGAAGAACTTGGCTTCGGCAACGGGGATCTTGATGTCAGCGGGGTTGCTGAAGGACTCTGCGCGGTCAAGCAGAAGGTTGCAGTAGTAAATGCGGGTGTAGAGACTGGTGTAGTTGCCATCAGACTCGGGAATGGAGTTGGTGCCTGCACTATACTGGTTGATGCTTGAGCCAGCGATGAGGTCGGAGCGAAGGTCGCTGTGAGGGCCATCGGACACCGCATACTGGTAACCTGAACCCGATGCAAAATCGTGGAGATAGCCATAGAACTGGTTAGCGAAGAGTTCAAACTTCTCTGCCTTGTTCCAAACCGTTGCATCGTTCATCTGGGCTTCAGGGTCAAAGTCCATACAGGATGCTACTGCAAGTGCTAATATAATTGTGTAGAATATCTTTTTCATGACTCGTCCTCCTTAGAATGTGATGTTAAGACCTAAAGTGAAGTTACGGGTGAAAGGATAGCGGGATGTGCCGCTTACGCTGCGCTTTGCTTCAGGGTCCCATCCGTCTACGATGCGGGTAGACTCCCAAAGGTCGTTGCCGGTGAAGTAGAGGCGTGCGGACTGAATCCAAGGGGCTTTGTCAAGAAGTTTGCTGGGCAGAGCGTAGGTGAGTGTCACCTCTTTCAGACGGATGTAACGGCCATCCTGTGCGGTAAGAGAGTTTGCCTGATAGTCATATGCGATGATATTGCTATCGGTAGTGTAGGGGTTGTAGTAGGCGCTATTGTCAGGATTGCTGGCACTCCAGGTTTTGCCGATGCTGGAAGTGGTTGTGTTGGTGTAAAGTGTCCTGAAAGGCACTGTCCAGCTGTCAAGGCCACGGTAAACGAAGCGGTTGGCTGCGCCCTGGAATACTACATTCAGGCTAAGGGTCTTCCATGATGCTCCAAAATTGAAGGAATAGGAGATTTCAGGAGTATCGCTACCCAGGTAGATGTAGTCGTTGTAGTCGAGTACACCATCACCATTCTCGTCGCAGTACATATTATCGCCTACGCGAAGATTGCTGGGCATTCCGATACCATTGTTATTGTAATACTTCTTAAGATATGCATTCAGCATTTCTTCATTTTCAATCTTGCCGGCATAGCGGAGACCGAAGATGGATGCAAGGGGATAACCCTGCTGGGTGCTGGTGTAGCCTGAGCTAAGAACGGAAGTTCCGCCGTAGTCGGTGAGTTCGTTGCGGGCAAAGGTGAAGGTGCCGCCTACATGGTAATCAACCTCACCGGCGTGTCCGTTATAGGTGAGCTGGCCTTCAAAACCCCAGTCTTTGAACTTACCAACATTTGCGCTGGGAGCCTTGTCGCCCACAACTGCGGGATAGGTTACGCTAACGAGCATATTGTCGTTGCGCTTGAGGAAGGTCTCGACTGTACCTGAAATGGCGTTGTTGAGGAAACCGAAGTCAAGTGCGAGGTTGTAGTTCTTGATGCGCTCCCACTGGCGGGTGGTGGATGCGAACTGACCACTGGTCCTGATGACGCTGGCAAGGTCGTTTCCAAGGTAAACGCCACCATTGGAGTAGAAGTTATAGAACTGATAGCCGTCGTAATTGGCAATACCGCTCTGGGAACCCATCTCTGCGTAGGATGCACGCAGCTTGAGGTTGCTGAGCCATTCTACATTCTGGAGGAATTTCTCCTGGTTGATTCTCCAACCTGCGGAAATACCCCAGAAGAAGTCCCAGCGGTTCTTTTTCTGGAATTTGGAAGAACCATCATAACGGGCATTGAGCTCGAGCAGATACTTGCTCTGATAGTCATAGTTGAAACGGCTATAGAATGAGGTGTTGGCAAAACGGTAGTTGTAGTTTGTGCCATCTACAAGGGAGATGGTGCCGCTACCGTTGATGATTTCCAGACCATCCTGAATCTCGAAGGCTTTAGCTCCGAAATATTCCATATCCTTGAGCTCGTACTGAGCACCAACCATCAGGGTAGTGTTGTGAACCTCATTAAAGGTCCTGTTGGCAGTAAGATATGCGGATGCGCTGTAGAAATCTGTGCGGGAAGCAGTCTCCTGATAATAGGACTTGGCCTCGGTGGGGTCTACTAGGGTCTGCTGTGTACCTGTATAATTATAATAGGTAATGGAGTTCTGGATGGTCTTACGGGTGGCGTTGCTGGTGTTGTAACCCAGGTTTACAGTTCCGCGTAGCCAATCGGTAATCTTGGCCTGAAGGGTCTCGCTGATGTTGATGCTGGAGACTGTGAGCCTGTTGTCGCCACCATCTTCCAACTTGGCGATAGGAGAACCCCAGGTGCCCCAGGCATAGGGCTTGCCATCCATGGAGCGGAGGGGAAGACCAGGCATAGGGAGTGAGGTTGTAAGAGCCGCTGAAATCAGGGTAGGAGCAACCTGGTCCTGACGGGAGTAGGCAATTGAAGATTCAAGGCTAAGGTAATCGTTGAACTTATAGGTGTTGTTCAGACGGAGGTTGTAGCGCTTGTTATTGTTATTGCCGTACTGCAGGGGAGAACCATCGTAGAGGTAGTTCAGGGATACACGGTAGGAGCTAACCTCGGTACCACCGCTGACGCTCAGGCTCTGGTCGGTGCTGAGGCAGCTTCCGAACAGGGTGCCGAGCCAATCTACCTGGTCGTCGAACACAAAGTCGGCAACATCAGTGAATGCCGAGCCGCCGAAAGGACTTGCGGTGGTTGAAAGGTCGATGTATGTACCTTTATATTTCTTTGCGAGCTGTGCGTAGGTGTACCAAACATTGGCAGTGTTGTTGTCGTTCTCAAGGGTGGTCATAATGCCATCTGCCCACTGGTCGATGCTCATGAGCTGGGGCATTAGACCTACTTTCTTGAGGGTGACAGAACTTCCAAAGTCCACACGGCAACTGCCCTCCTTACCCTTCTTGGTGGTAATCAGCACAACGCCACCGGCTGCGCGGGAACCGTAGATGGCAGCGGAACCGTCCTTGAGGAAGTTGATGCTCTCGATATCATTGGAGTTGAGCAGGCGCATGTCGTTCACGCTATTGCAGGCGACACCATCTATAATAACAAGAGGCTCGGTGCTGTTGACTGAAGATGCACCACGCAGATTCATGCTCCAGCTTTCATCGCCAGGGGCAGATGAACTACGGGTGATCATAACGCCAGGAACCTGGCCCTGAAGGGCCTGCAGAGGACTGGAAAGTCCGCCCTTTTCCTTGAAGGCCTTGTCATCGATTACTGTTACCGCGCCCGTGAGGGATTCCTTCTTCTGGGTACCGTAACCAACGACAACCACCTCGTCGAGGAGCATGTTGTCGTCCTGCATGACTACATCCACTGTGTTGCCGTTAACGGTGGCGAAAGTGTCCTGATAGCCGATACAGGAGAATTTCAGCTGGCTTCCCTTGGGAGCGCTGATGGAATAGTTGCCGTCCAGGTCGGTCATTGTGCCGACAGTCTCATTGCCGACTATCTGCACAAAGATTCCAATGAGCGGTTCGCCCGCTGAATCGGAAACCTTTCCGGACACCGTCTGCTGGGCGAAGGCCCCGAGTGGGAGCAACGCTGCTAGCAGGATGGTAAGGAGTTTTTTGGTTTTCATATTGGGTTAACAATTGGTTATCGTTCCGTTTGCAGTGCAAAGATAGCATGCTTAGGGGCGATTTTCCAAGTAATTAACCTTCGGGTGTTTCTGGCTGTTTTAGTGGAATTTCCAACTAAATTAGGCAAACTTTTTAAGGTATTCTGTGGGGGTCATACCCTCGACTTTTCGGAATGTCGAGAAGAAACTGGACTTTTTGAACCCGCACATTTCGCTGAGTGCAAGGAGGGTGTATTTCTTGTATTCGCCGGCCTCGATCAGTTTCTTGAATTCTGCGAGACGATAACCGTTTATAAAGTCATAGTAGTTCTCTTTCATATAGAGGTTGAACAGCTGGCTGAGTTTGCTGGCGGAGATGCCCAGCTTGTCGGCGATGTCGCTCATCTTGAGTTCGGGGTCGGTGAAGATTTTGTCCTCGTCCATGAACTTCTTCATCCTGGCGACAATCTCGGCGCATTCTTCCTCGTTTATTTTGACTTTTTGGTATTTCTGGGTCTCTTGCTGCTCCTGCTTGATTTCCTGCTCCTGCTGCTTTTCCTGAATCTCCACAAGGGCGTCCTCTATGTCGTCACGTTCGGCGAGCAGGGTGTTTGTGTTCCTGCGGTAGCGATAGAACTTGTAGCCAAGAAGGGTTGCAATGGCAAGCAGAATCAACTCCAGATAGAAGAGTTTTGACGGCTTAACCTTGATATCCATGCTGCTGGAGGTGCCTTCGGTACCTGCTATGCGAACTCTAAGGTCGTGTTTTCCTAGTCTAAGGCCCTTTAAGGTGATGGATTCGCCATCTGTAAAGATCTTGGCCTGCTTCCCATCAAGGCTATATTCGTAAAGTCGGCCTTCGGGCTTGGCATAGTCATTAAAAATCGGCTTCAGCTCAAGGGGAGATGAGGCGAAATTCCATTTAAGCTCCTGAGTTGAATTGTCTCTGGAGCCAATCAGAACCTTATTGTCAGTTTCCTTATCCCAGACATCAATGTCGCTGATCTTGGCATAAAGCAGGCCATTACCAGTACCCACCCAGATGGTTTGATTTTCATCTATTGTAAGAGCACCATTGTTTAGAATTTGACTGTTGACTCCATTGCCATAGCCAAAGCGCTGCACATTGCCTTCGTAGTCTACGCTGAAAAGTCCATTGTCGGCACTTAGCCAATAATGTCCAATCTGGTCATCTACAAGGGCATAATAGTTGGCTCCACGGAGTATATCAGGGTATTTTCCAATGCCGTAATCGGTCATCTGCTCATCGCTATGATACATTGTAGATCGGGTGCAGAAAAGCATCTGTCCACTATGGCTGCTGCAGATGGACATGCTTCCGACATTATTAAAGAAGTCCTTTGGAAAGTGGTCATTTACAAATACATCCTGGTCCTTGATGTAGATGGAAAGACCCTGCGAGGAACTTACCCAGGCATTGCCGGATGGGGTAAAATAGGTGTCGCTGACCACTCCGCCCTTGATGCCGGAGTTGTTTTCGGTGAATCTGTTTACATCCCCCTTGGAATTGAGGATGAAAAGGCCTTCGCCGGTGCCAATCCAAAGGTCGCCGTCGGGAGATTCCTTTAGAGATACAACAGTGCAGTAGTCGAGTAGGGGCTCTTCTGCGAGTTTGCCAACTTGCATCGTATTGGGGTTGATGGTGCGGATTCCACCATCGAAGGAGCCTACATAATACAGGCCGTTGTAATAGGCAATTTTGGTGATAATGTGCCCTCCACCCAACTCTGAAGGGGTAAAATGGTGGTAGGACCCGTCGGACTTTACTAGGTATGCGCCCTCATCTGTGCCAAGCACAGACTCGCTGGGGAGGATGCAGAAGCTATGGATGTCCATCCCTTCTGTGGAAAAGCCTCCAAGCTTATAGGTTTTGAATGGACCACTGTTGTCGTAATTGTAGATGGCTCCGAACCTGGAAAGTCCAAACCAGTTTACATCGCCAGTCTTAATATAGGTGTAAACCGCATTACTCGGAAGTTGAAGATTTGAAGCCTTGCTGAATGACTCCAGAATCTCTCCACTATTGGCATCCAGCAGGAAGGCTCCATCTCCATCTGTGCCAACGCAGATTTTGCCATCATCCGTAGTTTCAACGGATGAAATGATGTTGCCAACTCCCTCTATCTTAATGAGTTCGTCGCTTTCTGGCTTGTAGATGTAAACACCATTATTCTTGGTTCCCAGAAAGATGTTTTCGCCGGATTTTGCAAGCCTTGAAAATGCTGCTCTAGGTGGGAGACGCTTGGCGAGTGGCTTGCTTAAGAGGTTGCCGCTGGCTGGGTCGTATTGGTTGAGGGCATAGCGGGAGACAAAAAATATCTTGCCGTCGCTGCTGCCAATAATGTCACGAACGGAATTATCCATGCTGACAGGGGAGACCCCTACCTTAACTATGTTGAGTTTGTCGTTTTCATAAATGCAGAGGCCTTCGCGGGAGGCTATGTATACCTTGCCATCTTGGGAATAGATGCTTTCGCAAGAACTGATTTCGGGAGCTATCTGCTTGAAAGTCTTGGAGTTAGGCGCAAGTACAAAGGCTCCGCCGTTGGTTGCTGCATAGATGCTTCCATCGCTGCTCTGGTGGATGGCAAGCACCCTGAACTTTTTGTCATCGGGGCTATTTGAGGGGATCTTGCTGATGTCGCGCCCGTTGAAGGTGCAGACTCCATCGTTGGTGCCAATCCACATTATCCCTGAACGGTCACAGATGATGCTATGGACGCTCTCACCGACTAATCCATTGTCCTTGCTGAGGTGGTTGGTCTCAATATTCTGCCCATGCGCCATTAGGCAGATGGACAAAAATAAAAAGGTTAGGGTTCTGCGTAGCATCATTTCTGTGGTTAAAACTTTGCAATATAGTAATTTTTGGGTAAAATGCAAAAAAGAAGGTCGCATCCCGCGACCTTCTTTCCACACAAAAATTAACCAATTACAACTGTGAACTAAAGTTTAATCCATTCTTACTCATGTATTTTTCTAGTGCTTCCAGGGATTCAAAAGTTTTGATCCAGTAGAAGTTATAGGGGGTTGCGCTATCCATGTAGATGTCGGCGTACTTGATCTGGAAGGTGGTGAATTCCACTGTGGTGCCGTCAGTAGGGAGGACATTGCTAGTGCCCCATTTCTGGCTGCTAAGGTCGTATGCATATACATATTTGCTTGAACCTTCGGTAGTATCCTGGTATTTGTATTTCTGTTTGTTGCTGCCGTTGCCAAGTGCGCCCTTGTAGCTGGTCTTGTCGGCACTTACACCATCAAGGGTGATGCTATTCTTTGTACCTACATAATCAAAGCAGAAGGCGAAGATAGGGTAGTTCTTGGCGTTGAGGGATACGCTGGTGGTGGACTTGATGTCGCCACGATACTTGGTGCCTGCGGTAACTTCGGCGGGAGTTACATAGAAGTAGCCGTCGTAAAGAGTGTAAGTTGCATTCTTTGTGGCTGTTACCCAATCGGTTGAGCCGGAGTTGAACTCTTCGCTGTAGTAGCCTTCAAGGATAACCACCTCTGCGCCAGATTGCACTACGGAGAGGGTGGCGGAGGTTGTGCCATCTTCAAGGGTAAAGACTACGGACGCAGTCCTTTCCTCGGTTTCTTCGTTTTCTGTTGCGGTAAGAGTGAGGCTCTGGGCGCTTTCGGATGCGTTTCCGCTGGTGGCGCTAAGGCTGAGCCAGTCTGCACTTACGCTTGCAGTCCATGCGTAGTTGGCGGCAAGGCTAACGGCTTCGCTTGAGCCTGCAGCTGCAAAGATGATATTGTTGGGGCTTACGCTCACTGCTGGAGTGGGTGCTGCTTCCTGGCTTACGCTGATGGTCTGGCTGATGCCATCTACACTTATTGTTATGGTCGCGCTGCGCTCGTTGTATTCGGTATTCTCTGCTGCTCCAACATTAATTGTCTGGGCATCAGGGAGTCCGCTACCGCTGGTGGGGCTAAGGGTTAGCCAGTCTGCATCTGTTTCTGCAGTCCATTCTACATTGGTGGTGAAACTGATATTTTCGCTTCCGCCGCTGTATGTATATTCCAGAGATTCTGTCTCTACGCTGAGTTCTGGGATTATTACCTCGACATAGCCGTATTGTGTGATTGCTACTGTTTTGCTGCCGTCGCTGCTGCTAAGGGTGAGGGTAGCGTTGCGGTTTTCCTCTGCGGAGTTGGCTGCTACCTTGACGCTAACTACCTGATAATCAGTGTCGCTACCATTGCCGCTGGTGCTGCTTACGCTGACCCAATTCTGGTCTACGCTGATTTTCCAGGCGGATGTGGCCGAGAAGGTAAGGTCGCGGCTGCTCTCTTCTGCATAATAGAGGAGCGATTCGGTTGCTACCGAAAGTGCGGGAATGACGTCTTCATCTTCGGCGGGACGTTCAATGACGAGTTCTTCCTCGCTGCATGCAAGCAGGCTTGCGCCGAGGCTAAGAATTGCAAATAATCTGAGTGCTTTCATATCGGATTGGTTTTTGTTTCCGTGTTTTGTTATGTCGGCTTTGTTGCCGTTTCCGATTGCGAAAGTATGCAAATTATTTCACGCGCGCGGTCTGCCTAAATTATTTGGACTCCCATCTGATTTAGCGGAATGAGATGTCGGAGCAGTGCTCGCCGATGAAGATGTTAGCGAGGTCGGCGGTTTTGTACCAGGTTGGCTTTCCGGGCATGTCGTCGGAGATTTTGACGCCGTTGATGATTAGGTTTTCGAAGTGGATGCCATCGATGCTGCGCTCATCATCGTAGCCGCTAATGATGGACAGGGTGGGCTCTGGGCCGGTATAGGAGATATTTTTAAGGCTGATGTTTTGGATGCCTCTGCCTGGAGCCGTGCAGTATTTGCGGTTAAAGCAGACGCGGAAATTGAATAGCATGCCTTTTTGTATGTCCCTGATTTCTAAATTGTTAAAGCTGATGTTTCTCACCAGAATATTGTCGCCATCATTAATGCCGATGCAGCCCATATAGTCCACTTGTTTCTCATTCTGCCCCAAAATCAGGATATCTTCGTAGGTAACATTTTCGATGATTTCATTCAGGGAGATGTCTCCGTGCAGGCCAATCATAATTGGGTGGGCGACATCGGCCTTCAGCACCGCATCCTTGAAGGAAATATTGCGGCTGCTGCCCTTGTAACCCTTGCGGGTGCAGTAGATGGTGGTGCAGTCGTCGCTGGTTCGTGCAAAGATGTGATTATAGTGTATATCGCTGCTGGCGAACACATTATATCCGTCGCCCCAAGCATACCAGCTGATTACTTTGGTGTTGCTGATGCGGACATTGCTACTTTCTCCAACTGGAATTTGGGTGGTCAGTGGACCATTAATAGTAACGTTGCTGCTGCGTCGAACCATAATCCCTTCACCCTTTTTAGGCTTGACTGTACCAAGCCCCAATATACTAACATTTTTAGCACCTTCAATGCAGATTCTGGCATTAAGAGTAGCGTCTTTATCAAGATAAACTGTTTGTCCTGACTTAACAAAAAGGGTATCACCTTCAACATTATGTTCACCTGGACCAAAGTAGATAATCTTGCCTTTCGGCTTTGCGATGGGGTAGTCTGCAACGAGATGTAACTTACCGATAATCAGATATTTGGATTCGGTAAGAGTGAAGTTTGTATCAGGTGTTTCAGTGATATTTCTGATGTCTATGATAGTAGGGCCTTGTAATTCAACTTTGGCAATTTGCACCTCACCCTGAACTGTCCTCCAAGGTGTAAGTTCTATTGTTTGCCCATTGGCCGTAACCTGGGCCTTTGCGCCGATGGACATCAACGCCAGTAGAGTGCTTGCTATAAGAAATTTCTTCATATTATTTCTGCCAATAAACGACATAGCGGCAACGCTGGGCGTTGTAGAAGGGGATTAGG
>Ga0065711_1039606_pt1 | contig 17664 bp, 12 predicted proteins | sample Hoacrofraction12_FD_59098 | JGI IMG/M metagenome (GOLD analysis project Ga0065711, IMG submission 59098) | Hoatzin crop microbial communities from Cojedes, Venezuela - Epithelial fraction 12 v2 (version 2) | ecosystem: Host-associated > Birds > Digestive system > Esophagus > Crop | place...
TTTTTTTTTTTTTTTTTCTGTTCCCTCTAATGTAATGGCTGGAGAAAGCTTTTGTTTAACCATGGGCTTTCTGCTTTCCTAATACACCATGCACTGAGCAGGCTCACCGAGATCTGGCAGTGGTTATGAGCACTTGTGCCATGCTGCCCTGAGCTGGCTGTGCTTTTTTCATGCCACCTTGGATCTGGAAGCATGGCAGCTCTACGCGATGCTGCATTGTACACAGACAACAGAGCTGGAGTTGCTGGAGTGAGTAGTACAGCAGCATCCCAGCTCGCTTCAAACCTGGCCAGCTTAGGAACAGCTCCATGTTCAAGCTGCTGAGCTTAAGTGGACATGAGCTGACTCCGTATGGAAAAATTATGGATGTCTCTTCACTCAGCTCAGTGGCATAGCTTGTAAAACCTGCTTTATCCCTCTATTTCTTTTTTCCAGGATACCCCAGACCTTCATTATTCCAAATATACAGGAAGCTGCTATTGAGCAAATGTCCTCAGTTAGTTCTGAGCGATTGTAATATATAATTGTGACTGTAGATCACATGGTGCAGGTTTTGCCACTTCAGTGGATAACAATGTTCTCTAAATGAAAAGAGACTGACCAGAATAAAGCATGGTCTGCTTTGCCTACGAAAACCTGGATTGTCACTGGGAGTGCCAGCCTGATATCTGTGCAAACTAAAAGCACTTGAAACAGAAATGAGCGATGAGAACTGTGACCACATCTGAAGGTGCTGAGAGCTCAGACACCACGTGGGGTTCAAAACCACTTTCAAACACCACTGCGGGGAGCTCGGCCAGCTCTGCATGCAGGCAGCATTTCTCAGCCCAGACATGTCTGGGGCAAGGGGGCTTTGCGCCTTTTGAGGTTGCAGGGTTGGTGAACTGGAAATGACGGTGCCATCGACTGGGCTGTCGATGCGTCACCCCTGCCCTTGCTGTACTGGGGAATTTGACATGAGTGCAAGGCAAGCCTTCCAGCATGACACCAGGGTTCATTCTGATACTGAGAGATGGAAAATGAACTTTCCATCCCTGCTTCTACAGGCTCAGCTCAAAACTGGGTCCTTGACATGCACACCTGGACAAAAGCTTGAGGGTTTAGACTGACCTGCAAAGGTTCACTTGGTTCTGTGTCTTTTTCCCTCCCTCCCTCCCTCTATTTTTTTGAGTAGACAAAAGGAGAACTGAGAAGTTCATGTGCTTTGGAGAATCTGGGCCAAGGACCTGCTGCTGCCCAAACGAGTAAGGCTGGGCCGTTGTTCTGCCCACCTGCCTGCCGGTGTGTCAGCGGTGTGCTCCCACCCATGATGAGCCTCTTAGCCAATTTTGACCGCACTTGATAACGATGTTGAGGTCTCAAGGATGTTAAATTACTGCATGTTTTAAAACAGCAGCTGGACAGATGAGGGACCCAAATGATAGCTCAGCCCCTTGTATTTTCCAATGCTGGGCAGCCAGCACTAGCAGGGTGGGCATCCATGGATCTGAAGCTTTTACAGCATGGGGTACCATGTCTTGGTCAGACAAGGAGAGACAAGGAGGAAACTGGAGGTTATTTATGGGGCTGTTTGTAACAGCAGAAATTCTGGTCCTCTCCACACTGGAGCTGTGGTGCCTGTGGTGCTGGTGTCACCACAAGAGCTACAAATGGGCAAGCTCTTGTAATTCAGACACATCATCTGATCCAAAGCGTACTAATCTAACTACTCTGGCTCAACAAGTTATTGTCTTGCAGTTACTAACTAAATGCATACTTTGTCCCATTGGGGAGCAAGACCTTCGTGTTGGCTGAAGCTGACACATTTTACTGTGCAGCTGGGGCAGGCTAGAAGTGTTTGTGCAGCTCGGCTGGGATGTGTTATCTCAGCACATCATGTTCACACAATTGCTTACAGTCAGGTGATGGCACTCAGGAGGAAAGGAATTTTTTCTCGGGTTGTTTTCAACTGCTTATTTGTTTTTGATTAACACTTTTCAACGAGTATGGCAGAGCAGTTGTTTTGACTATACTTTTGACTAAATTCTTCAGTGACAGCCACAAATTTCCTAATTCATCAGCCAGAAAAGAACAAAGACAAAAATGGAAGATCAGACTTTACACGCTTTCTATTTCCTTGGAGGAAGATGCAGAAATGAAAAATAAATAAGCGAGCCAGGCTTTTGAGTTTAAAGCTTCTGTAAAGGTCAGATCGTGTTTTAGGCAGTGAGCCCTTTCTCTGTTAGTTTTGTTTTTACAGTCCATTCAAAATAACACAAGCCAGCCAAGTCTTAGGAAATTTCCCATCGCGCAGCCTCATGGGTCTCTTCTCTCTGTGACAGCAGCTCTAAACATGAACCCAACTCCTCTTTGCGCTCACAAGTCCCCAGCTCAAGTGAGGGAATGCTTTTAATTAGCACTGGCTGGTTTATGCGGGTGCTGGTTGGAGCTAGGAAGGGTGGGAAATCTCAGCTACAGTAGCTGGCAGCACAGTGTTGTGTCTAAGCCTTGTTTTGCTATGTGGGTGCCTTCATTTGAGCCAAGCTAACTAGGGAAGACTGTAGATAACCCAAACTGACACTGGGATGAAAGGAAGCTGCAAGTCATTTAAACTCAAACAAACAATGTAGAACAAAACAGAACAATGTTATTAGGTCAAGTGGAAAATAGCCAGGCTTTGGCTTAAATGAGATGGCCAAAAAAATAGAGGCAGAAACTCATCTAGTCCAAATGCATAATGAGAGGCTGGGAAACCTAACTCATTACGAATGCCATTGTATCTCAACTGTTCTTTTTTCTTTTCTTTTAATATTTAGAAAGAACTAGGGAAAGCCCTGAAAGAAGCCTTCGACATTGGGAAACCCCCTTGTGCAGATGCTGCAGTCACTCAGGTAAACCGGGGGGAACTGAAAAGCTCTCATATTTTGGGGCAGTTGTGTTTTGGCACACAAGTATGTAGGTATTTGGCAAGACCCAGTTTTGCACGTCTTGGGCTAAGCTCAATGTGTTTAAAGCTTGCAAGTTAGCTGTGGTACTTAAACTGCACCTGTTTGCTCCCAAACCTGTTTTTCTATTGTGCATATGTGAAGAAAACTAAACTAGCTGGAAAAGGATGAGCCTGAGATTAGCTGATTCATGCTGAAGATGCATTTTCATACATGCACCTGGATTTTCATATAACCTCTTGGAAAGTCATGGTGTGTGTTAACCGGTCTGCTCTGTATGAGTTCTGCAGAGCGCTTCTATAAGAGCAGCACGAGTTGCCAAACCATGGCAGGTCCCCAGATCTGGCAGTGTAAATGCAGGCAGCTTGCTCCCTGCTTATGTGCTGGGTACAGCTGCGGCTGCTGCCTCAACGAGTTAGGCAGCACAAAGGGCTGCTTCAGAGCACCGCGAAGCCAAGTGCTCAAAGGGCATTGCAGGAGCACACCCTGCTGATTTATGAGCAGTACATACCATGGCCAGAGGGTGTTTGGATCAAGACCGGCAGAAGGCTTAGCATAAATCCTGGGGTTTACATCTGGGCTCAAGTGATGCTAGAGATCAGGGGCAAGCTGTGGGCTGCCATGACTGTATCTTTCTTCTCCACCACCCCAGTGGCAGTCCTGTTTCAGGTCACAAGAGAGGGAAGTAGTCCCATGGTCTTCTGTGATGGCAGACAACCTCAGACACCCTGATGGAGACTGGTGGTAGGCACTGCTGGTCAGCAGCAGTTGGCCTTCCTTGTGAGGATATAGCTTTAGCTGGCAAAATCTGGCTTTTCTGGCCCAACTCAGACCCAGGCAGCAAGTGCAGAGCTCACGGAGGGGACTGCTCCCTCCTCGCCTTGCCCTGTGCCTGCTGGAGCAGTGGAGCAGTGATGTACTCCGTGATGTACCTGTGGCTTTTAGCTATCAAGCTGGCTTTTTTTTTTTCTTGCTTCTGGCTGACAGAGCAAAGGTTTCTAACAGGGACCATGTCAAAGCTGGGTTTGAATGCTGTGGTCCTCGTATCTGCAACATCTGGCTATGCTTCAGCACGAGTGGTTTTGCTGTTGTGTATGTAACTGACAGCTTTGAATGCTCTGGGGTAGGTGATGGAAAAGCCTGGATAAACAGGCAAGCCTTATGAAATTACCGCCTCCTCAATTTTCTCAGGTTAACACTTAAAGATCAGATAGAAAATGAACAAGGTGTCATGGAAACTCATCAGCCATGGCTTCCTGACACTATGGGGTGGCATATTTTATCCTGTCCCTTTGGGTCGAACATTTACATCTGTTGTGAGCAGTGGAAAAACCCATTCATGACGTGAGTCACCCTTTGTCTCTAGCTGACTATTCCCTGAGCACTGGGAGAGCACAACGTATGAGTCCATCTGTCTCCTTTTATCCATCTGGCTCGCCTCCCCTTGCAAGCTTTTGTTTCCACAGAGCAACTAATGGGCAGCGTTAAGTTGCCACCTGCTCAAGCCTGCCCAATGTGGGGTGCCTTTCCAGCTGTCTGGCACAGCCCAACTCCTGCAGGCACCTGGGCCACCCAGCTGGGGTCAGTGGGGTGGGACAGGCGCCCTGGGGTTCAACACGCATTGCCATGTCAGGTGTGAGCAGTGGTGGCTGGGAAGATGCCACCCATCTTCTTCAGACATCCCTGGTAGAGACCCTGGCAGAGGCGCAGGGCATGCTGCTGGAGCTGCTGAACTTTTTTTTTAGCCCAGATTTATCTGCATGAGTCACGCAGAAGCCCAGGTGCTCCCACGGGGCATGAGCTGAGCTGCCAGGCTGGACATTGTTAGCAGAGAACATCTGTAGGGACAGGCTTTCCCCTGAGCGCAAGACTTGACTCCAGCCTGTTGACCGCAATGAAAGCAGCGGTAGCAGAGGTGCAGGATCTGGCATCAAGATCAGGCTCCTAAAAAACACTTTTATTTCCACAAGCACTCTCAAAACTGACACAGAAGTTATTGCCTAGAATGCAGAGGGGCTGGCAGCAAGGTGAGGGATGGGATATATTCCTTTCACTGCCACAAACGGCTTTGTCGTGCTCTCCTCTCATGCCTTGAAATCCACAGATACTAACAGAGAAGATGGAGGCTGCGTGGCGTGTCAGTGAGAGCCTGAGCGAGAAGGTGGAAGCTGTGTGCCTGGAGGAGTGCCTGAGGTTCCTGGAAAGGTAGGAGGATGCTGTTTCCCTCCTTGGCAATGTCCTCAGTGCTCAAAAGAGAGATATCCTAACAAAGTGACTGGTCATGCTGCGTTCACCCAGATCTACCGTTGCCCCTCTTTAGTCTGATGGCTGTTTCCCATCAAGCTGTTACTGGAATGACAGCGCTTCGCTTCTGTTTATGGGCTCAGCATTTGCTGTTGGACTAAAGCTGAGGGAACAAAGTGCACCTGGACTTGCCTGGACAAGTTAAAGCCTTGGGGGATGTTTATTCTGAAGAGGCTCAGACCTTAAAAACAACCAGAAAGAGGGGCGGCGGCGTGGCCGGTGCCCAGGCTTGGCCCTTCCTACCCTGGCTGTGCTTCCTAGGCATGTGATTTCTTCTGGCTCCCTGGGAGGGTGAGGAGCTCTGCTCTGTCCTGCTTCTCAGAGGAGAACGAATGTCTTCTTCTCATCTTCTGCCCTCTCACCACTTCTTCTGTGCTCCCTTTATCTGGTTTTTGTTCTTGGGCATCTCCCTTCCACTGTATCCCCTGCAGCAGAAAATGCCAGTACTGCTGGTTGCAGGTGACTGTTTCAGAAGGAGGTTTGATTTAGGATCCTTGGCCCTTCACATTATGAGAGGAAGGAAATTCCTGTAGAACAGAGTTGTCCAGGAGCCGTTTGTGTGACGGAGACTGCGACGAAGCAGGTGACAGCCTTTGTGGGTTATTCATACACGCTGAGGCTTTATTCTGCAGCTTTATCGGCAAAGCCCGAGTTGCTTCCCAGAAGGAAGTGTTGCAGCAACAGCAATGGTAAAACGAACCTCTTGCCTCTCGATCCCTAGCAGTGGCACCCAGCCAGCTTGAGGGCTCTCCCTGTGCCATTCCTGTGCTCTCCTTCCTCGCCAGCTGGGCAGGACAGAGACTGTCTTTGCCCCGCTGCGGATCCCACCTTGGGGAGTGAAGCTGTGCGTGCTGAAAAGACAAATAGTCACAGAATATTTCCCCCATTTGCTGCAGTGCTAACACTGTCAGATGCATTACAGAGCACGCCAGCTTAAAGATATGTCTTCCTGTTTTAACTTAGCTATGAAAACGAAGTAAGAAGCTTTCTCCAGCTTGGTGGCTGCCCGGGGATCTGCAGCAGCTTACGAATCCTGGAGAACTGCTGTATTCTCAGGTTAGAAACCAAACCCTGCTGACATGTGGAGAAAAATGATTTTTTCTGCTGTCTGATCTTCTTCTAACTCTGCCATGGGGTCAGCCTCGCCTCCAGCTGGATCTGGTTATCCAGCCCTATGCACACCAACCCTGACGCACGGAGGGAGCCAGCTGCGGTCAGCAAGACCCCTGGAGAGCTGTCCCACCTGCCCTGCAAGAGAGAGGAGGCCAGGACTACTGCATTGGCAGCGTGGTGCTGCTGCTTCCCACCTGCTCCCAGGCCCTGCAGGTGCAGGGGCCATAGCCTGTGGTCCACCATCTCGCTCCTCTTGGTGCCCACGACCCTGAGCAGAAAGCAGGCAGCAGTGCTGTGTTGCATGTGGGGACATTATCCTGGCCAACCCTGCCATGTGTTGGGATGTGGTTCCTCTCCCTGGCTTGGTTCTCCCTCATTAGGAAAGCCTATAAACGTTGCACTGAGATGGGTGTGCTAGCGCACTTCAAGGTAAGCCCAGGCTGAAGTACTTTGCTGAATGAAACCCAGTCAAGCATGCCAGGCTTTCCCCGGGGTTGCTAGGAAGGAGGGAAGCAATAAAGCACAGAAGGGTGGAGGAGGCTGTTTGCACCTACGAGCTAATTTCAGAAGTGCTTGCAGCAATGGAGAGAACAAGGTTGCTTCTCTTCTTCCTGTGTAGAATTATCTGGGGCTCTGGAGTCAGCAAAATGCCCCAAATCAGCATATGCACAGTGTTTACTTAACATTGGAGCCTTGTGTTGAGCCTAGGTAGCTGCTTTATTTGTTGTATTTGCATGCTGGTGATGCTGGATCCTAGACTGAATACTTATGAGGCTCTTTTATGTAATTCTTTACAGTGATACTGAGAATAAAGTTATACACTGAGTCTTTCCAGAAAGTAAAATGTCTGGTTTCAAGCTGGTGATAATTTTTACCATCAGACTTGAAGACCATTCTAATGGAAGATAATTATTGATCTTGTATTTGTAGGGTGTCAGAGGCATACAGGATGCTCACCCAGCCTCCAGTTTTCAAGGCCACTTCATGCCTACTTGTTTTAGAAAATACTAGAATTTTTGCTTACCTAATCACGCTAGTGATGGGTGCAAGTGGCATTTGTGTGCATTGAGCTTTCGTGTCCTTGTGGCAGTATCTTAACGAGAGCTGTCCCAAAGATGGGTGCACATATGTGGGTCACTGAGCTAGCCCTGGACCTAAACATTTGTCCATTCAATTACCCAGGCAGTCATGTGGGTTATTGTAGGAAGAGTTTTGATCTGAGAGAATAGCCTGATTTGGTCTGATCAATACTTTCCATATCCCCTCCCTTTTTTTTTTTTTTTTTAACAGGACTGTCTGGCATAAGCTAACACACATTTGCAGTGCCAGCACTGGTCAGGATGTTAAGGTAAATGGATATCTAGACAGGATGGAAGATGAGATTACGGAGCATTTTCTGCAGACAGTCGCTTCTAAAGTCAAGGTATGGCGGACCCCTGTTAGCACTGAGTATTTGCAGACTGTAGGGCAGGCACTTCACTCTCGTGTCCTGATTTGGAAAGGGTGCAACCATAGTTTGATCTTCAGCCCAGTACCCTCCTCTGCCTTGTCTAAAGCTATATATTGACAGCTTTGTCTTTTCCGGTTTTGTGGATCCTAGTTCCACTGATTGTAGTGTTTGCTGTTGTGCTACAAATGGGTACTCCATGATGCCCCTGGGCACCCAGACCCCAGGAGTTGAACTTCACCTGGTACCTACTCATCCCCAGCAGCTGAGCATCTTCCTGGGGCAGCAAGAACTCAAAGAGCCCAGGGCTGTGATGGGCAGTCAGGTTGTAGAGAAGGCTGACCAGAAATTTATCCCTCACTTGGGAAAAGTTCCTCTCCCTTCACACTTTCTAATATGAGACTATTAGCCCAGACACCCACCTTCATATCCTGGACTCCAGGTCTAGATAACACAGTTTCAGGCTCCTAATAGTGTGTGGTGTTATGCGTTTCCTTCGTTAAGCCACGACACTGGGGAAGCTCCCCTGAGCATCTTGAGGCCCACTGCACGGGCTTCCTTGAGCATGCTGAAGGTAGCAAAAGAAAAACGACAAAACAAACTCTGGCCAAACTGCAGTTTTGGTCTCCAGAGCTCCTTGCCAGCCTGTCCCATGGGCACACACATTGAGATGGGAGCTGGGGGTGGTTCTGACAGAGCGTGGGCAGCCCTGGGAAGGAACAGGAAACCTGGGGGTCAGGTTTTCAGTCCTGCTCTTGATGTGTCAACATGGGCCAGAATCATGTAAGACAGAGTTTATCCCCTGCCTGCCTGCTAAATGATCCTTGTATTTTCTCATTAAATGAGAGGCAGTGGCCATCTATGCTGGGAGCAGGATGCCACAGCAGAAGGGCGCAGAACAGCTGGCTCTTCATACGCTCCCCATCCGTAGGGGCATGTTTTACATAGTCCCTGGATTTTCCCCATTTTTCATAGTTTTTGGTCTTCCAGGTTTGGGCTTAAGAACTTAATACATCCTTCCTGAGTTTGAATTGTTTCTTTCTTTCATGTTTTGTTTTTCTTTGAAATGAAGGCACAGGATGCTGCAGCTCATGGACGCGTCTGTTTCCGAGAGCAGAAGGAGCAAAATCACAATAATCTGTGTCTGCTGTCTGTGTGGTGTCTCTACATGTGCATCCTTTGACTCTGTCTGTCCCTTTTCCTCAGGGAACACTGAAGGAGCACTTCAAAAAGTGTGACAGTGGTTTTGACCACATCCTTGAATCCTTAAAGCAAAGCTTTTTGGCATTTGGGAAGAAAAAAACAGACATGTATGAGGTAAGAAAAAAATAAGCAAGTAAGAACATGATATTACTCAGGAAATCACTAAAACTAGTCCTTGATGGCACAGTATTTGAACATTAATCCAAACTACAATTTTGACTGTTGTTAAAAGGGCTTTTAAAGATCTAGCGGTCTCAGTCCAGTTCCTCTATCCAACAGAGCTGGGCATCTTCTTCACTGTGACAGCTAGGACCTTTCTGTCATCTCAGCAGAGAAACAAACAAGTGAAGAAATGTGGAAACTGAATGTACCTCCCAAATACAGAGGGGGAGCACTGGGCCATCTCTGATACTACCTTTGTCCCAATACCATTATACTGGAAATCTTCTCAGCTGCTAATGTGCTCCAGCCTTTGTAGTAAGGAATATTTATCCCTTTCATGGAGAGTGGACACAGGGAGAGGGGAAAAGTCCAGATCCCCAAAGGACATAGTATCTCAGGCAGAGTTAAATATGCCAGGGCTGGCAAAGAACAACCTCACAGAGTACCTAAGTTTTTTCACCTTTGCAGTAGCCCAAACAATTTGTCTAGGGTCTCATGACACCCTTGAGTCTGTCTCTTTGGCAGTGAGATCGGTACCCAGGGCACCCTCTTTTGCACGCAGGTTGGATTTGCTGCTGCTACCTGCGCCGCACATGTGCCCCTAAGCACTGGACTCCCTTTTTCTTACCCTCCCAAGTCTGCAGGCTCTTTGTCAGTGCTGATTTTAATTAGTATTTTGAAATGTGGAAAAAAGTAATGGAACAGAAAAAACTAAGAGCTATTCCGCTGTTGTTCAGAGCCTGCCACTGGACATTATGTCACATTAGTGCTGGGGCAAGCAGCAGCTCCGTGGTGGAGCGCTGTGCCGGAGCTGTTTGTCTCTTGCTTTGTCTGTTTTGGACGGGGCTGGGGATTTCCTGTACCTTTGGACTGCAGCCTAAAACTGCTCTTATTTCAATTGCTAATGGAAATGTGGTTTCTGTGCAGCAGCCCATCTACCCTTAGAGACACTCACTCTCCCTCCCTCTTTAGGCACTGCGTAGTCTCGGCACTGGGGTTTCTCACCAGGTAGTGGGTGGCTCAGAGTTGCCCTGGTGACCTCTCTGTGCCCAGCCACAACTGTGTGCCCGAGGACATGGACCTGGGACATGTCTAGTGGGGATGCTCCAGGAAGGCTGGATCTGACTTCGTCTCTAGTCCAAGCTGTCCCCAAGTGACGTATTTGTCAGCTTGGGGCTAAGTGTCACTGCTGCTCTGGAGCTTGAGTGACCTCTGGCTCAGGTAACTGGTCCCATTGCTTTTGGTTGGATGTCTCCATGCTCATGATCAATGTTTAAGTCATCCACATACAGCTTGGAGGTACTCCATGTGTTAGACCAGGCATTTTAAAGGGATACCTAAGCAGAGAAACGGGACACCAATCTGCATGGGCCCTATATCCCCTGTCTACACTGGTCCTAGTCCTGTAGGTATAGTCTGGTCCTTGCTCAGTACAGGGAAGTTAATTTGGTCTTCTTTGCTCTGGAACAGGCCCTCGTCAAGGCTGTCAACGTCATCATTATTACAGAGTATGTGCAGGCCCTCCTGACCACTTCCAGGAAACCGTCTTCTGTGCAGAGGAGGAGGATTGTCAGCCAGATGGAAGAAGATCATAGGATGCTGCAAACCGTCTTTAAAGAGTGCTTAGTAAGTCTTTGATATGGTTACTGTTTCGCTCTCTGTTATCAAGGACAGTACCAGCAGAGAAAAAGGCTCTGAAAGAAACAGAAAAGCTTAAGAGGTCTTACCACAGTGGTACCCAGCTTCACAGAAATGACAATCAAATGCACTGACGGCCCCTCTGATCTGCCAGAAGCTGTTAGTTTGTAGTTTTGAAATGTGTGACTCAAGGAGGCAAGATTCACACTCCTGCCACTGAAATAAGAATGAGGCGCGCTCCTCTGAGTTGGTAAGACAGCTCCAAAGCTGTCAGCTCCCCAGGCAAGCCTTTGGTATGTGGCAAGGGGGTGCAAAACAGGAAGGACTGTGTTCCTCCCCACTGCTTTCCCTTGAGCCTTTGGAGTGATGAACCAAATCAGCTTCTCCGCATCTTCACCTACTCTGTGGATTGCCTCGCACGCTGCTCCTTCCTGGACATGGGGTATGCATTGTTACCCCTCCGCCTGGCCTCCTCCCTCCCTGCAGGCCCTTCCCGGCCCCTCGGAACTGGGCTGATGGCTGCGTGAGCCATTTCCCTGTGCTGCAGCTTTTCCTCACGGGCAGAAACATGCTGATGCTGTTGTGGTTGGTGACGGCTGCAGGGAGGAGCGAGTCTTCCTGCGGGGCTAAACACCTCACGCCATTAGGAGGCGAAGATGCATTGCAGAAGGGATAGATTGGGTGTAAAAGCAGAGCCACACCTTTGAAGAAAACTTGTGGAAAAATGCTAGGTCTGATTTGCTGAAGCAACTTCGGGAGCTTAAAAAAGCCTGTTTGCTCAATTAAAAATCTGGTGTAATTGGCAGTGCCGCACACGGCGTCTGCGGATGCCATCAGGCTGTCACATGGGTCCCTTAATTACACAAGGGCAAGGACTGCCAGGGCCAGCAGCAGCTCCTCCAGCAGCTGCTCCAGTCGGAGAATCGCTGCCATGCTACGGCCCTGGCACAGCTCTTCTGCAAATGCAGGCTGAGAGCGCTCAGGCATTGCCCTTCGTTAGAGGCTGGACAGCTGCAAAGGTGGGCTGGTAACGGGACTCCAATGGCACAGAGCAGATAAAAGGTCTCGGCTTTATTGGTTTTAATAATTTCACAAAATCTGAATCATTCCCATGACTTGCAAGTTTAAGTGCTAGGGACTGGCAATCTGTTTTTTCCTAGACGAGTTCCCCTGCAAGTCATTTCTCAGCAATTCTTACTTTGTCCGGAGAATAAAATGAAATCAAAGTGATGGTCCGTAGGCTCCTCTAAAGCCTCTCAAAGCCATTACAGTTAGTGCATCAGTTTTGTGGTGGAAAGCTGGGAGCTGGCAGTGCTTTTAGCTGAAGACCCACCTCTCCTGGAGTGATCAGTCATCACAGACAAGTCAATGCTTTGAGAAATTGAGCCATTGGGAGAAGCAGGACGATTCTCTAATTCCAACTGAATTTTACCAGTAATGCTGTGCTCAGCATCAGCTTTGGATGCAATGTGCAAGGAAAGCTGGTTTTATAGTGCAAAGGAGATACAGGAAATCTAATTATCTACTAAGCCCCTACATTCCGCTTGGGTGAAAAGAGTCCGCATCCAGTTAGCACTGTTTCCCTTGCGTCCTCCGTCTGTTTGCTTTCTGTTTGATGTGGGAGCACCAAAAACCTCGGGGAGGAAACGCGTAAGCAACTTGCAGGGGACAGCCCGATCCTCAGTCAGATGAGGTACATGGTTATGCATGCAAAACACGTACTCTGCTGCAGGCTGAATTTATCGGGCGGTTGCCGCACAGGCTGCACCTGCTCCCTGCCCTGCTCTGCCCTCTCTTCAGGCCCTTCCTTCCCCTCCGTCCTTAAAGCACATTAGGAAATACCTTGCTTCTCTCCTAAGAGAGAACGTGTCAAAGGCGCTTAAGCACTGCTGACAAGACACTTCTTTTTTGTCCTTTTACATTGCAGGCTGTTTACCTCCGACCTTGCCTGTCTATACAGTGCTTAACTAGATCTGACACCTTCAAATTAATTAGCATTTTGTAATAGTGAGCTTGCCAAGTATGAAGACTTAAAGTATCAGTGCGTTTGGAGCCGAGTACAGCTTGTGTGTTGTGCAGAGCTAGACATGCTGCACGTCTGCAGTGTGGAGGAAGGGAGAGAAGGCTGTCTTCAAATATTACTATTATTTTTAATTTATGTTCAATACGGAGGTGAGCTGCACCGAGAATGCAGCCTACTGTTTCTAATGCCCTGTGGAGATCAGGAGAACCTGGGCTTCTCCTGCCCCGGTTTGGCAGCCCGTTCGCCAGGTTTGCTTTGTCACAGAGGCTTTGTTGACATGATGGCATCAATAATTCAGGGAAGCAATTTAACTGCATTACTGCATGGATGAAGGATGTGAGCAAGACCTGAAGCTCTCTTTTGGAAGTTCATCCGCATTCTGCTTCCTCTGGCTTTGCTAAAAATGCTGTGTGTTTCTGGATGAGGCTTTCTTCTTCTGTATGCTCTAGTTCAGAGGGACCTGACCATGGGCAGCATCTACCAGCCATGTCATATCCTGCACAGTGTCCACCCCGGCTTCCCATTTTTTCTGTTTTTCCATTAGAGGGTCTGTGTCCCCTCACCCCCTCCCCAAGGTCGCTTTGCTGTCCCTGGGCTTGCGCCAGGGCAGCCCAAATGCCATCAAGTCTGGCCAACAGAGCTTGTTTTCACGTGGGTACAGGGCTGTGCTTACCTCTGGAAGGAAACCACTTCCCAAAGGGCCAAATGGCCTCCAGAGGACAGGCAAGAGAGGGAAAACTGAAGTATATTTGCCCACTTTGCCAAAGGACATGCAGGAGGGGATTCTGCGCTGCTGAAGGTCGTCACCCAGACCCCCTGGAAGCAGTCTCTGGTTACACCCTCGTTTCTTTTCTGCTACCCTGGAGGGAAAACAGGCACAGACAGTCCCGCAAAGCTCCTAGCCCACACAGTGAGATCCCCAGTCTGACAGGAGTCCAGCTCTTGATGTTGTATGCTGCTTCCCTTGCCCTGAACACACCTTTGCTTCTCTTGCCAGGGTCCTGTGGCTGCTCCTCTTAAGGATCCTATAAAAGCAATTTTAGAACTTATTAAAACTTCTGATGGTGAGGGGATGAAAATAGCCCTTCTGCCCATTCTCAAAGAATTTCCTGATCTAAGGTAAGGTCTTTTATTGGTTTGACTTCTGTAGTTTCTTACATGATTACTTGTCACCAGCAGACCTACAGCAGTATTAGTCCTGCAATACTTTCTCTTTGCAGCATCCTGGGCCAGGCACAACGCTTACCTTTGAATGCACTTGATGCTGCCTATTCGCAGGTGCTGACTAACATAGTTTATAGCTTTGCCAGACATTAACCAGTGGAGTTGAGATGTCCTTCTGTGAAGGTGAAGGATGGATGAAATGGCTGTCAGGAATGTTGTGACACAATACTACCTGAATGGACAGTTTACAGGCACCTGTCTGGTGAATGTAGATTTCAAGAACATCCTTAGGCATTTCATAACTTCCAAGCACTTTGCTTTTGGCTTTAGCAATTCACCAATTCTTTTCTAGGTATAACTATTTCCAAAAAATCCTAGGTGTATTCAGCAAAATATACACTGCCATTTCTCACAGGAAGCTGTTAATAGAAATGAAACTCAACTTTTATTGGGAAGGTGAGATCTAAGCTAATGGCATTGATTCAAAAATCTGTGGTTTATTACATCCATCTTTTGTTCTGATGTCTTGTGCTAGTGACTGTATTTTTCCAAGTTAATATGATTACAGTGTAGAGCACTCTGTCACACGATGCTGTGAAGGCCAAAAGTCTGCATAGTTTCAAGTGGGGAGCAGACAATTTGTGGTAGATAATTGTTTCAGTGCCTATTCAGCATGGCAGTCATGATATAACCCCCAGCAAAGGAAGTCCCTGAACTGCAGACTGCCAGAAGCGGGAAAAAAAGAAAGACAAAGACAGATCATGTTATGCTTTGTCTGGTTGCTGTAGTCCTTTCCTAAGCATTTGCTACATTTGAAGATGCTATTGAGCTAAAAAGCTGCTTATCTGGTACAGCATAGCAATACTTATTCTCTTACTATGTATATATACACATACACATATATAAATAGTAAAATATATGTATAAAACTTCTATATATTTATGAATATATATATAGGAAGTGAGAATAGGAAGTACTCAGAAGGATATTATTTTGATCAGGGTCTCAGAGGAGGTCATCCTGGTGTGAGTAGGTGCATTGTTCTTGCTTTCAGCACATTCCCGTATGTTTAAAACTCTTTGGCTTGGATACATTTGCTCTGTTTGTTAATCAGACTAATATGTTGTGGCCCTGCTCAGCGAAGCAATGCTATGTAGAACAAAAATCCTATAGACTTCCAGATGAGCAAGAAGTAGCACCATACGAGGGAAGAAAAGATATCAAAGATGCTTCCAAATGGTCAAATGCAGAGATACTCCAGACCTATTATGGTGGATACAGACCTTTTTCTAGGAGAAATCTGAGGTGAAGATTTCTACAGTTTCATGGGGCTGCTATGTGCGCTGGGCTCGGGACCCATGAGCTCAGCCATATCCCACACCCCTTTGTGGTATGGCCTCCTCCTTGCTAGGTGGTCAGAGGGTGTCAAAAAGCAGCTCAGCAGCTTCCCATCTTTGGTCTGGTCCAGCAAAATGGAGTGATAGGAAGCAAACTTATCTCCTTGACTCTTTCACTGACCTACCCCTTTACCCTTTTGGAAAGGAAGGAACATCTGAGTGCAGTGCTGGACATCAAAGACTCGCTCCGCCGAGAAGACAGAGCTGCTCTCTTGAGGGCATTCAACGATAACTGCAGGGAATCAGAAACAGAAGCAAACTTGCTTTTTGCAGACATAGAAGTAAAACCTAGAAAATATGGACTCTGTGGCTGCCTCTGCTGTTAGCAAAGGTAGGTGCGTGTGTGAGCGTGCTGGTGTGCAGCATGCCTGCCTGCCCAGGCGCAGGCATTCCTGCTTTCAGGGAGGTGGAACAACTCTGGCTGCTGCATCACCTCCCCGAGGCCCTCGTTACCGTGTACGCTGGTTCTGCTTCCCTTCACCTGCAAATTTCCATGTCATGAAGCACGGTGTTGTAGGAAATGTGGGGCGCTGAATGCTTAGATGCGTGATTCGGGTTACTGCAGGGACAAAGGAGAAGACAGGGCTCTTCCTCCCCGTCCATGGCTGCTGTCTGTGTGTCCCCACAGCCTCCCCTCCCTCCCCACTCTCACCATGTGTGCGGGGACAGGGTCTCCCAGGCAAGCGCTGCTGCCTCTGGGCAGGACACGCTGAGGGATTTTCTCCTCCGTGGTCCCCCTGCTTTCCTGGTGCAGAGGGGAGGGCTACGTCAGCCCCACTGCTGCCCCTCTCCATGAGAGCCGTATGAATTAAACTGGGCTCAATACTGTCCTGGTGACCTTGCCCCCTCTGTGCCCGCAGCAGCAGCAGCCAGTGGCAGAAGGGAGGAGGGATAAAAGTCAGAGGGATGACTGTCACTGTAAGGTCTTAAATCCCCTGGCTCATCTGGAGCACCTGCAATCTCCTTTCAGTTTCCCAGGTGATTCCTTCGCAGTCACAAATCGGGGATTCTGGGGGGTAAGCTGCGGCAGATCTTGAACCCAAGCAGTTCCTCATGGTTTAAAAATACTTCTTAGTGGAGAACATGCAGCTGTTTGCTCGCTTTAAATAATCTGCAGCTTCTTTTTAGTCTGAATTTGTCCAGCTCTAGCTCAGAGCCAGAGAATTTTGTTTTATCTTTGCCAGGCCAGAGCCCTTGGCTATCAGAAATAGTCTCCCTCAGTTAATATTTACAGATTGTCATCAGCCACCTTCTGTTGGGTGAGCTGAGTAGACTGAGTGTCTCAGGTTGAGCAGCACAATCCCCTTCCACCTCTCCGCCGCTCTCCGGTGTCACCATTTATTTATAGTTCCCCACGTTAGCAGATGAGGGATGAGTTACACTGGGCTCTGACCTGGGGCCTCCAGGCACAAGCAGACAGCAGGCTACCCGGTTAGCAGGGAGAGAAAGCAATTAGAGAAACAATTAATAAGCACACAGATTTTCCCTTCCTAATGACAACTGATTCTGATATAATGAACTGGCTATCAGCTACCCAATTTTATACCCTCCTTCAAAGGAATTACCCATGGCGCTGCCTTCGCTTTAGATAAGATATTCAGGAACACGTTTTTAAAACGGCGTAAGTCACTTAATCTGTTTGCTGAGATCCTCTGGGTAAATAGGCTCCCGGGTCCCCAGAGACCTGGCTGAGTCTGCAGCGCAGGTCAGCAGCCTCGCCCGAGCCCAGGGGCAGCAGTGACGGTGAGATGGGTGGTGGGATGTGCTCCAAGGGAGGTCACCTTCCTCCTGCCTCCCGGCCCCCCGCGATTTTGCTGCCACGCACTGGGGCGTGACCTGCAGGTACACTGGGCACCACCTGCTTTCTCCCAGCCAGGAACGCAATAGTTCCACATATTTGTCCCTTCTGTAAGCAGCGGTAGGAGGACTTCACCACTACAGGCTTGGGGCGGACCTGCTGGAGAGCAGCTCCGTGGAGAGGGACCTGGGTGTGCTGGTGGACGACAGGTTAACCATGAGCCAGCAGTGTGCCCTGGCTGCCAAGAAGGCCAATGGCATCTTGGGGTGCATTAAGAAGAGTGTGGCCAGCAGGTCAAGAGAGGTTCTCCTTCCCCTCTACTCTGCCCTGGTGAGGCCTCATCTAGAGTACTCTGTCCAGTTCTGGGCTCCCCAGTTCAGAAAAGATGAGGAGCTACTGGAGAGAGTCCAGCGGAGGGCTATGAGGATGGTGAGGGGACTGGAGCATCTCTCCTATGAGGAAAGGCTGAGGGAGCTGGGCTTGTTCAGCCT
>Ga0065711_1006338_pt1 | contig 17663 bp, 17 predicted proteins | sample Hoacrofraction12_FD_59098 | JGI IMG/M metagenome (GOLD analysis project Ga0065711, IMG submission 59098) | Hoatzin crop microbial communities from Cojedes, Venezuela - Epithelial fraction 12 v2 (version 2) | ecosystem: Host-associated > Birds > Digestive system > Esophagus > Crop | place...
CCTCTGTGGGTCATCTAGTCCAACCCCCCTGCTGAAGCAGGGTCACCTACAGCAGGCTGCACAGGACCTTGTCCAGGTGGGTCTTGAATATCTCCAGAGAAAGAGACTCCACAACCTCCCTGGGCAGCCTGTTCCAGGGCTCCATCACCCTCAGATGGAAGAAGTTCTTCCTCATGTTCAGACGGAACTTTCTGTGGTTCAGTTTGTGCCCGCTGCCCCTCGTGCTGTTGCTGGGCACCACTGAAAAGAGTCTGGCCCCATCCTCCTGACACCCACCCTTCAGATATTTATAAGCATTTATAAGGTCCCTTCTCAGCCTTCTCTTCTTCAGGCTAAACAAGCCCAGCTGCCTCAGCCTTTCCTCGTAGCTTCAGTCCCCTAATCATCTTTGTAGCCCTCCTCTGGACTCTCTCCAGTAGCTCCTCATCTTTCTTGAACTGGGGAGCCCAGAACTGGACGCAGTACTCCAGATGAGGCCTCACTAGGGCAGAGTAGAAGGCGAGGAGAATCTCCCTCAACCTGCTGGCCACACTCTTCTTAATGCACCCCAGGATCCCATTGGCCTTCTTGGTGACCTTGCTGGTGTGCTGGGGACTTCATCTGTTAGTTCTGAGCTTCACTTGCAATGGAAAGAGCTTGATTTGGGGGAATGCATGTTTCTATGGTTTGAGGGATGAATGTGCTTAGACAACAAAATCAAATAGGAAGCTTTGTTATGGTCTCCTTAGTAAAACATTTGTGTTTTTTTTTTTTTTTCCCCCTGTGGAATTTCCAGAAAGAAAAATCTATTTCGCTCAGGTTGTGAAATCTTAGACTGATGCTGTTGGGAGGGATGATGTCTGATTCAGTAATGGAACGAACAAATTGCTTTCAAGGCCTGGAAGTCCAGAGGATGAAATGTCACAGCTAGAACAACCTAATAACCTGAGATCTCTTAGAATTTCCTCATCTGAAAAGCAGCCAGATCTCACTTGGCTGAGCTTACAGATGAAGACAAACTCACAGGAATCCAGTGGGAGCAGGACTGTGAACAGCCATTAAGAAACTTCTACAGAGTCTTTTGAATTACATAGCCTGCTAGAAAGAGAAAAACTGGGTATTTTAAGAATTTAGGTAAAATCCACATGTTATCCAGAAGTGAAACACTCCAAAAGGAGAAAAGAAGATAATTAAAAACCTTTATATGATGTCATATAACCTGGATTTTTCTTCACATTACATCACACACAACTTTTGTTGGCCTGCTTTTGGTAGTCTTTAATGTTAGCCGCAGTAATGAAGAAACACAATTGCATCACACACTCAAAGCAGAACACGACACATCAAATACAATACATCTGCAGCCACTCATAGGATGTGGACATCTAGTTTTGACACTGAGATTTTGCTCTAAATCTTACAACACAATTTCTCACAAAGCTGCTACTTAACAATACATGAAACAAAAATATTAAACCCTGAGAATTTGACAGTGAACCTGAAGAGCTACTACGTTACTTGTGAGCTCGCTTTAATGGTTTGTTTTAGCCAACAGATCTATTCCTCCATGGTCTTCCTGGTGTGGGTTCCCTGGGACATACCACCATTTTGCCTTTTACCACAATATTTCTACAACGACTGGGAAGAAAAAAAAATCTAAACCTCCCCAAATCTGGCTTGATATTAAATTTCTCAGTTGCTCTGCTGTAGCTCCTTATTGCAAAATCATGTTATTATGGAAAGGTCACTGGCTAGGAGTGTATCACATGCCCAGAGAGATAGAAATAAAAGTAGGACAGCCAAAGCCAGTGAAAAAGATGTAAGATGTACATGTTAGATGTATTAGATAACTACCCCGGTAGTTATGCTCATGGCTCTTGACACACTAGTGAATATAATTCAGACACTATCTTTTTGCAGAAAGAATATGGGCTTCATTTGCTTATAAAGAAAAGAAGCTGGCAAACTATCTCAAAGAAAGTCTTTTTGGCCATGTTTGCCAGTATTTGCTGAAAGGACTCTGAATTTTTTAATTGCCTCTGTATCTCTATGTGATCCGTCTTTAGTCCCAAATGGAAACTTAGCCCATTTATGCAAATCTACCCACACAGACCCAAACTGTTCAAGGTTGTCTTCATAAACTTTTGAACCCTTTTGGCTTCTAAAAAGGAACATGATCACAAAAGAACTTTGAAGAATTATTGGAATCTTTTAACAGAATAGGAGATTAAGCACTAATAAACAATAACCTGTCATCGGTGTTTTCGAAAGATCCAAACCTAGTTCACAATTCCGCATTGAACGTATTTGTGAGGCCTCCGATACGATACCCGAGGACTGTGATTAATGTCATGTGCCTGTTTATTTTTCCCCTGAGAACCTGAAAGGGTAAAAAAAAGATCACAACTAAACAAAAGCATATCAATAACAGGAAACTGTTGGTGAGAAATACCCCGATCTTCCTGTAAATTCACGTCACCACATTCCCCAGAGACAAAGGTGCGTGAACAGCATGGTAAATAATTATGATTTAATATGAGGCCTTGCAATGCTGTTTACAGTTTAACAACAAAAAGGAATTGTTTCTCAAGGCGCAAAATAAGCAAATAATAGAAACACATATCAATATAATCAGGAAATGATGATGTTATGTCTGGGTCAGCTGCTGAAAACAGATTGCAATCTATCAAAGTATCAACCTGATATCTCTGTGCAGCCCACGGAGAAACATCAGTGATGGGAGGCTTTCCCTGGTTTGCATGCCAGTCATCTCACTTTGATCATTTTACGAAAGTGCTGGGGACTGGGGTCTTACAGAAGGCTCTCCACAGCTATTTTCGCTTGCTGATGTTCAGGGAACTTGACACTTTGTTGAAAACATCTAGAAGCATTTCTTGAATTTTGCATCACAAAACTGAAAATAAAACTGTGGGGGAGGAGAGAATGGAAGGAATAGTAACAGCTGGTCTCTTTCAGGAAGGTTATGTTATTGAATCCAGCCAGCAAATCAGGAATAATGAAAAAAAAAATCATTGCCGAAACAGCACCGAACAGACACCAGTGAAGCTTCTTAGTCCCTTATCAAAAACATGTTTTAGTGAAAAATACAAAAAACACATAGGATGTCAGTTTGCAGCAATTTTTCCCTACAGAAATATTTTTTAGGGATGCCAAGACAAAATCAGTTATGTAAAAGCCAAACAGAACAATGTATCTTTGAACAGAGGGCTAACATTGAGAGTGCGCCTAAAGCATTTAAGTACACATTCAACCCTTAGCTACAGAAAAAAAATTCCAGACCATGCTTGTCTGGAAAGCAGGGTCAGGTCAGGTCAAATCTTGCACGAGAAAAGATCAAGAATTTTCTTAGTGTTGCCTGAAACAGCACCGATGACTTGGGAGAGTTTCCTTCATCACTCAGGACTGAAACACAGCATCAACACTTGAAGTCTGTCAAGTACCTCCTTATAGGATTGCAAACATTCCCTGAAGCTCCCAAGAACAAACTAATATTTGGAGAATCCTACATTTTTTTGCCTTTATCCACACTATTATCCTCAAAAGTATTTTGGAGCTTAGCACCTATGTAAGTGTCAGCTCCTGCTGAGTGAATCAGCATGTGCACAACTGCCATGCGTAGGAAGTATAGGAAATAAGCGGTAAGCTTTGCACAGCCTCCTTGATTTAAAGCATATGTTTCATTATACCCACTGCAAATTGAAGCTACTGTTAACTTTGTTTGGCTGTGCCTGCCTGCCATCCCAAGCAGACAATTTCTACACTGTTGTCAGGATAATGCCAATCATCTTAACAGATGCTTGCACTTTTATCTGTGCTCTGCATCACATTCCTCGAAGAGAAGGCTGCCAGAAACAAAAAGGTTTTCTGAAAGGACATAAGGGAACAATGGACAATAGAACTGTTCTATACCACCAGGTATAAACAACAACAAAACCCAGTTCACATGGAATGAAAAACACCGTTTATCAAGATGTAAGTCAGTCAGTGGCTGGCAGGTTGCAGATGACATTCGCAATCTGACAAAGCACTACAGCAGGCTGCAGACATCCAGTTTGTTAAAAAAAGGCACTGCTGGAGCCGAATGGAGCTATCGGTACAGTTTAGGTTGAGTCTGTAAACAGTTTCAGAGTAGAAAAATGGAGAGAATTTATTTATTTTCATAAAATTCATGATGTGTAATTTTAAAAAGCTTCCAAATAAATAATTTCAAATGTTCTTTTGAAATTACACTTCAGAACTGTCAATTGGCATTTCAGTTTTCCAAATACCAGATTAGGGAAAGGATATCAGTATAAAAGACATTAAAGCTGGTTGGCAGGTAAGGTGTCTTTTCCCTCTAAGGCAGGCAGGATGCTTAGAAAGTATGTAGGAAAGAAGACAAAATTTCTCTGTCCTTTCCACACCTAAAAGGCTTTTATCTCCTCTCTCCCCAGCTGCCTTCCTGTATGCTTTCAGACCCCAACCTCTGGTCCTGTTGGAGGACATGACTGGGTAAAAGGAGAAAGAGAGGAAGGGAAGTACTTGCCAGAGCTGGATGGGAAGGGGAGGTGGTGTCAGCAATAGAGTTGCTATTTTTGGCTTACCAGTTCTCTCTCTTTCAATTAGTGATTTGTTATGATTAAAAACCGAAGATAAAAGACACGCTTAAAATCAGCTCAGCTAAATGCAATTAGAAAAGTTTTAAAGACGTCTCTTGCCCGCGCTGCCCCTGAGAAAGCAGAAATCAGTGCTGTTGTGATAAAGCAGGCAAACTCATCTGCTTGCCATTTAGGAGAGATGCTTCAACACTGCTGGAAATGAAATACAGGTTTGGTTTATGGATCTAATAAAATATTTCATATCACCACATTTCTTACCACATTTTTTCCAAGGTAGACCCAAAATATTTTCCCCATATATTTTGGTTTAGCCCCCTAATCAAAAATCAAATCATTCACACCATTCTACAAGCATATCACTAAGAAACAAATACTTCAGAGCTAACTACTACTTTGACTGTTCTCAGTGTTTTCAGAAATTTAACAAAGAAAGATACGAGATAATTTTAATCTAAGCATTATTCTCCATTGTCACAAGAACAATGTGACTACCTTGCATGCTTCCTAAGAATTACTTAAAACACCTAGTGAACTTCATCTAGGTACCAAAACAACCCTGAGAATTAGACAAGGACCACATATGTTTTCCAATTTACATCTGGAGAAGCCGAGAAGAGGGAATGAGTCATCAGAAAAATTAGGAATGAATCACACTCACATTGGAAAATGGATGGTATATAATATTCTAAGATTTTAATCTTTTGACAAGAACAGTAGGTAATATTTCCTGGAATTTACAAAAATATTTGCATTCAAATAAACATACCAACTTGCTACGTCCCCATATCAACAAGTGCAAGTTTGTAAAAGTTGTAAATAATAAATAAATAATTGTACCCGTATTTCTGTATCTCTTTCTCTTATAACTCTTGCTGTTGCTTATAACGTTAATGAGATGAAGAGAAAGTGAGGAGCTTTCTTTTTTCTATGGAAAGGCTCTATGATACAATATAGTACTACTAGAAAAAAATAAGAATTAAACCCCAGTGTGCTATGTTAGTTTGTTAGCTCACAGGAATATACCTTTCTTGCCATGGTTATGTGCAACACCACCAACTCTGATGCTCAGATGGTGTAAATCAGCATTGCTGTGCTCACTGAAGCAGAACTGAGACAATTTCTATCTCAGTTGGGTCCAGTTAGTCTGATACAAGCTTTCACAAGTTCTCCATGGAAAAGCAAATCACTGTGGAGTTCATATAGCAGCGATTAATTGATGGACATTTATTCATAATTCTCAATGGTCTCCAAAGCATCTCCTTTCACACTTTGAAAGTTTCCTTTGCCTGATATCGCTGTACTGTCTGTCACATCGATGCTGTCATGTGCCTACCCTCACTAGCCAACCTATGCGAGATTCCACAGTTACTCTCTGATTACACAAGTAGAAATAACTAGTGACTTTGTGGTTTCTTTGGCAAACATTGACTTTTTACTGCAAGTCCTTCCAATGAAAATTAACATGAGGGAGGTGTTAAACAGTCAAAATAAGACAATTACTCAGTCTGATCATCCAAAACAGCAGCAACTGGGGAGTATTAATTTTCAAGACAAAGACAAGATGTTAAGCCCATCCGTTAAGATGTACACATCTCCTAAGTCCATTTTCGCAGCAGGTGAACAGGCTGCCTGGGTTTTGAAAACAGCTGGCCATGCAGCAGTTTGTCTTGGAATTGGAAGGAGGTGCTGGATGCTCAACACTTTCGGGGAAAAGGACTAGAAGCACAAAGGAAATACTTATTTCTGCTGGAGGATGGAGAGCTTGGCCGTGCACGCTGTGCGTCAAAGGAGGATAATAACACACTTCAGAGGAGGAGAATAACAGAACAAGTAAATTTCTCCCATTGTTATTACTTCCCTCTTGAGGACTGCTACACAGATGGGGGAATATCCTATGAAGAAGAGTATGTATCAGAGAAAGTAATGCTCTCAGTGGGTCTATATCTGAAGTCATACTGAATTCAGAGAATTTTGAGCAGTTGCAAAATGCAACCCTGAGGCTGCCCATACAGGCAAAATCCCTGCTTGACTGTCAAGTGGAGGATTAAAACTACCTCTGTGAGCAAACCCAAATGTTAATGACATTTCTACAGTGGATGGATTCTGATGGTCAAATCAGCAGGTACTTGTGTAGTCAAAGCAACTTGGATCACTAAGATCCATAAAGAGTCTTTTTTGTACTTCTAATTATTTTTATTGGATCACATGGCTGAAAGCTGTGGCTTACTTAAAAAAAAAAAAAAGTCTCCACACCCTATTTAAAGGAAAAATTACTATCTGCAACATACCACTATTCAAATGTCAGCTATTGAATGACTAATTCTGTTTTTTCCATATGAAAAACTGCATTTGCACAAAGGAAGGTAACTGATTGAGTTCTTTCAAAGTTCTACACTCTTTCAGAACTACAAAAAAATCTCACTTGATTTATCAAGCATTATATTTTATGAGCATCAATTTTACATCCCTGAAGCTGAGTCATGAGTGGGCTGGAAAAAATCAGAGACCCGTAAAATGCACACGAGCGGGCTCTCATTGTCAGCAGTTCTCCAACACTGGAGTTCAAGTGGATTCAGTGGTGCCACATCAGTGAGGAGGGAGACGGGCTCTCTGTGGGCAGGCTGTTCCTCAGGAAACACCCACACAAGTAGTCAGGCCTGAGATCCCAGCACAGGAATCGTATTAAATTTGGCTGACCCCTGCCACTGTTAATGAGAAAACTGGGACAATACTGGGAAAGCAAAGCTTTTTCTACTTGTAGGGTGTTTTGGGCAATGTCCATCTCAAAAGGTTCTCACTGGCGGCACAAGATCAACCCCGCCAGGAGAAGCAGAATTGTCTCCAGAAAATTGCACAGATCAGTGTGGTGCGAATACAGAGCTGAGTAGAATGCAATGGAGATGCACGTCTATTTTCCTCGTTCCTGGGTAAAAAGAGTAAGGAAGCCAAAATAAACCAGACATGCTGTGCTTAAAAGCTGAAGTGTTTGCAGAAGCAGCATGGCCAGAGTATGTAACAATAAAAAGTATTGTTTTTCTGTGAAAAGAATACAAATCCAGAGCCTTGGAAAACCACACTTCATTGTGAACATAAAAAAGAGGGGAGAGAAGCTCCCCTATTTTGAAGGGGAACAGGACTGCATCTGGAAACCCTGGGGTCTGCCTAAGAAATAATTGCAAGCTCTCTGGTTTACCCTGGCTTTAGGGACAATGCTGACAGACTGTAAAAATAAATGATTGGTGAAACGTCTTCCCTAATTAGGATACTTACTCTTCTTTCTGGTATCTATAACCCAACCACACATATATAGATAGCTCCCTAACGCCTGCAGGACAGGCAGCAAGGCAGGTACAAGCAAGAAAGAAACGCTTTCCTTTCTCTTTCCCTCCTGCTCTTTCTTTCCTTTACACTTTTTTTTTTTTTTGCTTTTCCTCGTCTGTCAACATTTCTTTCTCTCTATTCTTTATCCATCCCACACAATCCTTTCTAGGTCTTCCTGATTCCTGATAGAAGTCAGACTGACCATCAGGATCCAGGGTCCCTCTGTTTTGCAGCAACTCATCTCTGCTTGCTTTTCACTCCAGTGATGCTGCTGTGAAGAATTTCTACTTTGAAACTGCCCTGGGGAGTGGACATATCTGTAAAGCAGCCTGGGGCAGCCTCGATACAGTTTGGGAAGTAATACTGGCACTCCACATGCCTGGCCCTGTTTCTGCTCTCAGTGCTAACTCATGTCCACTTGTATAATGCAGTGGTTCAGTGAAGGTGGCTCTCCAGGCCCAGTTGCTGTTTTCAACCAACATATCACTAGGCTGTCCTGGCTGGGAGGACCATACCTGGTACTTAGAGCATCAGTGTAGGTTTAGAAACCTTGCCTCAAACAAGGGCACAAGTTTTACCAGCGCTGACAGTGCTACTGCTTGGTTGGGGACAGCTGGATAGCGTGGGGAAAGCCTGCTCAGACGAGAGCTGTCATTCCCAAACTGCTGAAAAGTGGTTTGCACCCCAGCAGAGTCCCAGAGCACCAGCTGAGGAACAACAGCACTATGTAGATCTGAGACGACTGGTAAAAGCTGGAAGGAGAAACTAGCTCTCAAAATATTTGATAGAGATTTTGCCCTGAAAGACATTGAGATAAGCCCTATCATCTCCTGTGACTGGTCAGGGCCTGAACTTGTGTTTCGTGTCTTACAAGAAGTCCTTCATGAACATGAGCTGTCAAGTGAGAAGCTTGATGTCTCTCGTATTATCTTCTTGCCATCTGTGGCTTTTGTACCGAGTTCTCCTAGGCGAATAACAGCAAGGAAACAAGCTTTCACCAATGATCAGTCTAAAAAAGATGCACAGGAACAGCACGTGAGCAGACAGTTGGAAAAAAACCCCACAGGTACAGTGTTACCGGTATCAGAGCCCCTATCTGAATGGGTGGCTAGGCAGATGTATGGTGAGATGTGGGACGATGTGCACTGCCAGTGGGTGGGCGACTTATGGACTGCTTGCACATAAGGTACGGGAGTATCTCGCATACAGTAGTCTACAGGCATACTACCTGGAGTAGTGAAGACACTGCATAAAATGGAGCGGGTACCATTGACACCATTACAGCTCATGTTTGTTTCAGAGTATGTCTTTCTCCCTTCTCCCACAGGGCCACCCAAACCACTGAAACATTTCTTGGTAGTAACAGTGCAGCGTGAACTGGCTCCAGTTCAGCTGGTCTGGAGAGTAGAGTGGGATACAAGAACCAGGCTGCTTCCAAAATGTAATCTCAGGGTTGAAACACCACTCACCAGAACAAAGTGTTCACACTGGGTTTATAGGGCACTGAGGGATCTGCCAGACAGGATGAGTCAAACATGCCTGAAGTGTTATGAGGTAGCTTTTCGAACCAACACCCTCCTTCTTAAAATTAATGGATTAAAAATTAACACAATCTTGCTCTTCTTTGCACAGGGAACTGACCCGGCTGGGAAACATTGGGAAACCCATCTGGATGACAGGTTAGCCACAGAGCAACAAAAACTGAAGCTATGCAAGGACTTGCCCCTCAGCCTGTAAAAACTGGAGCCATTAGGAATCAGCTTTTACTGCACACCAAGCCATCTCAAAATCTGCCATGTCTCCATGTCCCTATGTGTACTAGATTAGAAGTTTTTTCACTAAATCTCATCGTGCTCAAGCTCAATGCAACTGCTTTTGCTGGTGTTACTAGGCCTTCAGGTTAGTATTATTCTTTGCCTTTCCATGCAAGGCCATACATTACTGAGTTTGTGGCATCTTCATCAAGGACACTAGCTTTGATGGTCTTTTTGGTGTTCTTTTTACTCAGAATCCCTCCTGTGCTTTCCCAGGTCCTCTGACCCCATGCAATGCTCCCAAGGACCTCAGCGTCAAGCCAACAGCCCAGACTTCAAATCCCATTCTTCCAGATTCTGTACAAAATCTAAATGATATATAAAATATTAACTCTATTAACTATTACAGAAACATATCTCCAAAGTATTCAAAACCTAGAGGCAGTTCTACATAATGTCCCTTTTGCAGCCCAGCTCACCACACCTCATCTTAGCCTACCATTTCGCTCTTTCCTCAATATTCATCAGAGCTATTGCCTATCCTGTTGGGCTGTGCTTCTTTCTAAACTGCCTACATAGTGAGAAGCGAAGCACTTCTGCAACCCCAGGCAAATGATGATGCGACAAAGAACTGGAAGAGAGTTCCCAAGAAAAAGCTGCAATCAGGGAACTTGTTCAGATATGAGGAAAAAAACCCAAAACAACACAGCTTCTAAAAGGTGCATGAAATCAATAATGTCCACAAGGGCCACAATAGTGAACACAATATACTGCATACTCCATAGGCTCCAGGTTGCCGTGAGTGGTGTGGCAGGTCCTGCTGTTGCACAAGGCCCAGCTGTGCTCCACACATTTGGTGTGGGGAAGTGTAGGTGCGAGTCCAGCAGTTCCCACTGGTCTGAGCCATCGTTGAGATGTTTCTATCAGGCAGCACAAAGAGAGAAAGCTGAGGCCTCTGGAGAGCAGCACAAGGATGGTCGTGTTGTGTGCCAGCTGTGGTAGTTGTCCCCTCGTTCGCCAGGTTTGAAAATGTGGTCCATGGACTATGGCAGAGGTAAACCTTCTGAAGGCAAAAGGGGAAGGTGTGAGACAAGGCCGTTCTGTGACCAGGTCTGGATGGCTGCATATTATTCTGGTCACCTGTGTTTCTGAAAGATGGTTTCAAACCAGGAAGGGAGTAAGAGTAGGCTGAACAGAACAGTGAGGGTATTGAGAACCTTATTTGTGAGAGGAGGCTAGATAGATGAGCTACGCTTCTTCAGCCGGGGCTAAGGGGAAAAAGAGTGCCGTCTACAAACACGTTGAGGAAAAAGCTCAGCACAAACAGTTTGGTACCTGTTTAGATTAAAAAGAAATGTTGGCACAAGCGAGATATCAGCTGCTCATAAAGAACTTCAGCTGAGAATCAGAAGTTTCCAAACCGTTAGAATAATCATATTCTGGGGCACTTTTGCAAAGGGGGAATCAGGTACAGGACAGGGATGAAACCACGCTGTCGGAGTGTTTTTAAGATAGAGCTCAGTAAATGAATAACAGTGATTACTGTATGAGGTAATGTCTGCAGTAGCTGGGACGGGGAATTTAATGATTCAGGTGGTCCCTGCCATCCTACATTATCATGCACCCGCAGCCAACATTATTCTGCACCCATGGCCAACAGAAAACATAGAGACTCCCATTTCTCCTAATGTAAGTGCTTTAACAAGAGCAGTCAAAATTGTGAAGGCTGTGAAAATAGCTAGCATAAGCCAGAGATAATTCAGCAAGCACAGCAGCACCTGTGTAAGATCAATGCAAGACAGGAATCCAATCCAGATGTAAACGGAACTATCAACAGAGAGTATTGATTTACAGGAAGAGGCAGCTCTCTGCATAGCAATGGTGTGAACTTACTACAGCTGCAACTTGGTAAGTAATCTCAAAGCAAAGCCACACAAAATGCATTTGCAAATGCACCTTTTAATATAGGCAGCAGGAACGAGAGCCATGTGAGTATGAAAGCAGGAGGGCTGTGCAGACATCACTCACTTCCAGCAATGTTAAACGCAGCACATGAAAAAGCACCAGATGCTGAACCAGAATAACAATGACACTGAGGACAGTTCTCACTGATCCAGGATTCACTTGGTGAAAGAAAGATGCATTACCATTACTGGAAGAATCTGAACTGTTTGCACAGAAAAATGAGAAAAACAGATCAGTGTGAATGAATACAAATCATTTTTCTAGAGAGTAAGGGTCTAACCAAAGGGACTGAGTTACAAACAATTGTGAAGTTACTGATCAGCAGGAGTGGCATAAAAAGCCTGCTGAAGCCAAAAAGGATTAGTAAAAATGCGTAAATCAGTGAAGCAAAGTGCATCAGAAAAAGCATATGAAGGTTTTTTTTTCTACTTCACCACTTTTATTCAGCATTGTGACATACATTGCTTGTAAATGTGCTGCTGCAGTGTCCGATCCCCAGGTAGTCTCTAAATCAGCCATCTCACGGAATGAGGTGATTTTTTTCACTAAAACCTAAGAACTTAAAATTCTGCAAATGCCTTGAGGGACACCATGTGCCACTGCCCTGAAAGTGAAGCTCTCTCCAGGGAGTTGCTTTTCCTTTTCAACGTGCTGAAGCCAGGAGCACGAGAGCATTTTCTTTACCACCGTCCCTTCGAGCTCCTCTGCCTCCTTTGACCTGTAAACCAGCCACATTCTAGTCTCCTCTCTATGCTAAAATTACTTGCATAGTTCTGCTGTAGTTGTGTTTCTGTTTTTTGTTTGCTGGACTTTTGGCTGACAGACAGTTGTTTTGCTCTGGCAGATCGTGGTGAAGCTCTGCTTCAAGACTCCCAGTTCTAACAGATTATCTCCGAGGAAGCTTCTGGAGTCAGAAGCTTTAAATAGGTTCCCTTGAAAGAAATGACCTGAGACTTGCATAAAGATTTGCAGAAGAGAGGGCGCTAAAATGCAGCCCTTATCACTGAACTTGGGGCAAATGAATATTTCTTCTAATGCCAGTGTGACAACTCAGACCCTGGCACATAGCTGTATCAGTAAATACCTGGGAAAAAGAAATACATCTGCACATACCGAAACTGAACAAACAAGCAAAAATAATACAAGCTAAGGCTACTGCATTGTTCGGTGGAACACTTACCACGTTTGTTTTAACAATCATAATTTGATTTCAATAACACATACTATGCAATCTAATATACTCATTATTAGACTAATATACTCATTATTAGATTATGTAAATTAAGGAATTGTGTTGCTAAGAAAAGACGAGACGTTGATCTGTGACTAGGAGACACCACATGGAGAGCATCCTGTGTTTGCTAGCACATATCCTATAGGGAATAAGGCAGAGTTTACACAATGGCAGCTTCATAACACATACTCACGCTTCTTCATAGCATGTCTTTTCTAAACCTGTATTGCTTTAGCAGAAAGAGCAGCCTTTAATAGTGTAATCGATCAGCCATGATAATTCAGGCATGAACATGAGGACAGCAGGTCCTTCATCACACAGCCTGTAGATACGTGCACAGCTGCAAACTGATGTAATGGGCCATGCTGCTCAAAGGGAAAGAAAGAGGAGTAAGAGCATGCCTAAGCTTTCACTTCATGTATAGCTCCAGAGAGAAAATGCAGTATGTGGCCTGCCTACATGGCTGTGATTTTCCTCTTGCCCTGGTAACGTTACTACACTGGGGATCTCCACAGGGCCGGCCACATGAGCAGCCCAGTAAGGATTATCAATTAGCAGCTTCTCCTCAAAGGCACACTATTGCTGTGCAGGTAAAGGGCACCACTACCCACCAGTGTCATCCCACCAGTTTCTTCTCTGGGTCCTCCAACAGTCAAACATCTTCCTCGTAGCAGCAGCTGCAGCCTCCTGTGCTGAGTCCCTCAGGCTGTGCCACTCTGGCTGAAAAAGATGAAGATTTTCATTTCCTGGATGACCTGTTCCTGAATGCAATCTCAGAGCTTTCTGATAGAGCTCACTTAACACCAGGAGAGGAGCAAGCACTGAGCGCTCATTCTGTGATGTCTTGGAAAGGACAAAGTTTGTACTGTGAATAGCTGAAGCAGGCTAAAATGTCTTGGTTTGAGGCATGGGCCAGCAACGGGAAGAAAGGAAGCATTTGGATCCCTAGTGAACGCCAGTGCCATCCTCCTCCTTCATTCAGAGCGGAGAGCCTTGCCTTGCTTTAGACTTGCATGTTGTGATCTCAGGTAGCATAAGCTGTATTCCCAACCTCAGAGGCACAGGGTAAGCTATTATTCCAAGCTACTGAGGGCTCCCAGTCCTGGGTGCACCTCTTTCAGATACCTACAATTTTCAAAATTGTTAAAGTGGTTTAGGAACATGCATGGAGCAACATCCCACAGCACCCTGTGGGATGCACCTATACACTTTTGGGAAACCTATTTTTATTGCAGATGTGTCACCTGACCTTCAAGCTGCTGAGCGTTCACTGACTTCGGTAAAAATTCAGTTGTCTAACTCGGAAAACTCACGACCATATGGTCTGCATTTCAAGTCTTCAACGAGGCATCACAAGAAGACCACAGATTTTGTAGTACAGGGCCTTTGTAATTTAAATTACCATAACAATAATTTAAGAGATTCTTTTACTCCATGTTGAATGCTGACTTTAAATATCATCTTTACCGAAAAATAAAGTCCTTATTAACAATGCCCTTTTTAAAATACACTTAGCTTGCTTGATGAATCATTGGAAAACTTGGAATTCAGAACTTCAGTATTGTTTGAGCCCATCTGAATTGAACAGCTCCTTCATTTTCCCTAGAAGCTCTATTTCAACAACAACATTTCTATTTGTAAGGCACTATTTACTCAAGACATTCTTACAGGAAAATATTATCTTGCAGCATCAGGACTCCCTCTAGTGTCATTACAGCCAGGCTCTTCGGGGATCTGTAGGGACCACTGCAGGCATGTGTTTGCTTTCGATGAGGACTACAAAGTGTACATTCGTAACTTCTTATTTGTATCTGAGATGTTAAGAAGCTTTGGTCCATTACGCTGGCCCTCCACTCAGGAAATCTAAGTTGAATATTTGCCATCTGATAAAATTAAGATGTCAAATTAAACTGTCATTTTAATGCAATAAATGTTGGGTTAATACTGTTGGGTTTATCTGAAGACTATTAATTTATTCTATTTAGCTGGAGATCTTTACACTATTAGATCAGGACCTCCCCTGATCACTTGCAGACAGCGTTTACTCTTTCCCATCAGAATTACCCAGGCATGTCTTCTGAGTCTTTGTTACTTATCCACAACAGTAATTTCAGTGTAATTTAACCAAAACCAAAGAAATCTGATACAAGCTGTTTCAAAACATGTGGAGAGTTTTGTTTTTTTAAAATTGGTTGAAAGCCTATGGGAACCCTAAGGAAGTCTTGACTGCAGCAGCCATTTGCAAACAGTATTGTTGATAGAAAATCGGATAGAAACTGATTTCTAAAGTGGTTTCTGGTACCACATGAAACTCATTTCTTCTCAGCGGAACCTCTCTCCAACCAAATCAAATAAAAAGAAACTGATGTGTAGTGTATTACAGTGGACAGTAACATCATGCATTCTGCTTTAACTAATAGGCCGTCAGATGCAAACACGCAGATCACCACCATTAAAAGCAAAGAATCTGTCAGCTAGCTGAATGCTCTTTCACATCTGCACAAAAGTACTCAGCACTGAGGCTGACTACTGGATATGCAGCTGGCATAAAGGAACAGGGGAGACAGAAAGAGTACAAACCAGATTTACATACTGAATTTCTGCCTAACTGCACGACCAGGATTTTTTATTTAGGAAACAACTCCTGTCATGCTTTCAAGACATAAGAAATTCTCAAGTAACAAAAGTCAAAGATGATAAAAAACCCCAACACCCTCCCCCTGGGAACTGCAGAAACAAAGAAGAATTCAGGTTTACGTTTCTTAAGAAACCTAAGTCCTGCTGAAAGCAAGGAGGACTCAGGGTTGGAAACTCCTCAATGACTTCAGAGAATGTGGCTTAAAGCTAGAGGCCATTCAGGCCTCTCTTAATATGTGGCCTTTCTCTTCTCAGAAGTCTCTTAATGTTTGTTTTATGACCGCGGAGATTTCAGTCTGAGTCACAGCATTGCAGAACCGTTGAGGTGAGAAAGCGCCTCTGGAGACTGCCCAGTCCAACCTCTCTGCTCGGAGTAGGGTCACGTATAGCAGCTTGCTCAGGACTGTGTCCTGTCAGGTTCTGAATATCAACAAGGATGGAGACCCCACAGCCTGTCTTGGCAACCTGCTCCAGTGATTGACCACCCCCAACATGAGGAAGATTTCTGTGTTTAAATGAAATTTCCCTTATTTCAGTTTGTGCCCATTAGCTCTTGTCCTTTCACTGCATACCTCTAAGAAGTCCTGCTCCCTCTCCACATGCTCCCATCTACCTGTTGATAGACACTGATAAGATCCTTCCGAGCCTTCTCCAGGCTGAACAATCCCGGCTCTGTACGTTCCTCCTCCTGTGTCAGAGTAGATTGCATTTCTCTGGATGAGAGGCAATTTTGAAATGAGCATACTAAAAAAAACCCCAAAAACTTTGTTTAAGGAAAATATTAGTTCAGTGACTGCTGAGTTACTCACTAGAGTTACACACACCATATTAATTGACTGATTACATTTTTGTGACTGTGGAATAGATTTTAAGTTTCACATGCCCTAAAACAAATGCATCATATCCCCAAATTTCATCCTATACCTTGAATCACAAGGTATTTAAAAAAAAAAAAAAAAAGTCTTATCCTCTTCCACATAAGTTCGGTAGCTCTGTGTCTAGCGTGGTACCTCCAGCCGCACCACTTATTTCTTTTCCCCTTCTCTGAACTCAGACCTCCGGCTGGCAATCCTGCCCAGCACATAAGTGCTGTTGCTCCCACAGCGTCCCACATGTGGCCTCACCAACCCTGCCTGCNATACCAGGGTTCTCGCACCCCCTGTCCCACTGTCATTGCATTTAGCCCCCGGACACCTCGTAGGTATGGGAAACTCCCATTCACCCGCCTCCTGCCTCTCATCCAAGCATCTTGCTGCACTGTTTTTATCCTAATGTGGTTTTGAGTAATACTTCCCGAAGCCCACGGTGCAAGTGATGCTGTCCCTTCTGAGGTACATCCAAGGACTCTCGGGGCAAACTTCTTTTTCACATCTTAGGCTGATGCTTATTTTCAAAACCTTCTCCAGCTTTTCACAAATCTTCCAGTGCCAGTCTGCAGAGAACGAAGTCTATCAGGCCTCTGCCTTTGAGATCTTTAATAAAGCTGTTCGGCACTATCTGGGTGAAGATCTCTCCCCGTGATATCCCCCTGGGCATGGATCCCACCCCGCCCTCCCACCACACACATTATTCTAAAAATGTAAAGACAGCAAAGCCTGCCAAAAATCGCTAAGGAAAATCTAGACTAAATGATGACTGCAAACCTCGAAGGAAGAGAAGAACCAGACGGCTGACCCAGAAAAGAGATGCATGTCATCACCATTTTTCTTCTGTCTGCAGTTTTGGAGTATCATCTCCGTTACTGACTCTGCTTGCTCAGCGTCAGGTTTCAGGTCGCAAATTCCAGTCCTATGTGTAAGGGAGTAACAAGTTAAAAAAATAACCGACCTGTGGAGACATATCGCCAGGCACCCTGCCAGCCGATAACATCAGGGAGTGTTTTGTGACTGCGGGGCCGTTCCTGGCACGGCTGCTGCACGCCGCTGAAGGCATGTCCGCACACTCGAACAAAGCGCGGCGGGCGGCTGGCACACCGGCGGTTCCAGCGAGCCCTTCAAAACCCTTCCTCAACCGAGACGGAGCCCCGAGCAGCGCGGGTTCCTGCTCCATACCTCAGGCCGCCCGCCACCCCCGTGTGCGAGGCCTGGCGCCCGCGGCGGGGGGAGGCCGCCCCGGGCCCGGCGCTGCCACAGACGAACCTGCCGAGGGGCGGCC
>Ga0065711_1006340_pt1 | contig 17663 bp, 11 predicted proteins | sample Hoacrofraction12_FD_59098 | JGI IMG/M metagenome (GOLD analysis project Ga0065711, IMG submission 59098) | Hoatzin crop microbial communities from Cojedes, Venezuela - Epithelial fraction 12 v2 (version 2) | ecosystem: Host-associated > Birds > Digestive system > Esophagus > Crop | place...
TAGGAGAGATGCTCCAGCCTTGGGTCATTTTCATGGCCCTCTTCTGGACTCACTCCAATAGCTTCATGTCTTTCTTGTGCTGAGGGCTCCAAAGCTGCATGCAGTACTCCAGGTGAGGTCTCACCAGGGCAGAGTAGTGTGGCAGAATCACTGCTGGCCGTACTGCTTTTGATGTAGCCGTGGATACGGCTGGCCACCTGGGCTGCCAGCACATGTTGTTTCCTCATGTCCAGCTTTTCATCCATCTGTACCCCTAAATCCTTCTCTGCAAGACTGCTCTCAATCCCATTATCCCACAGCCTGTATCGATACTGAGGATTGCCCCGACCTTGCACTTGTCCTTGATGAACCTCCTGAGGTTCACACAGCCCCACTTCTCCAGTTTATCCAGGTATCTTTGAATAACATCCCATCCTTCTGGCACGTCAGGGGTGGGGCGCGCATTTTTTGGCTTTCAGCTGTTAACGTTTAAACAGAAAATTGGAACAAAAAGCTAAAGCAGTGTACATAAGACAAGACACAAAGGGCAACAGAGAGATTTTTTCAAGTTCTTCCATTCTGTTTTATGTTTCTGGCTGGTTTCCAAGGTTTAAATAGGCCATCTGGATGAAAAGTACAAAAGCTAAAAGTGTCTTGATTTTATTCTTTATTTAGAACAGAGAAAAAAAAATTAAAATAAGAAGGCGCTAATAGAAACAGTGTTATCTACTGATAGCAAGCCTGAACCAGGTGTCTTAGGGCTAGGTTCTTTTCACAGTTTATTGAAGCAGGAAATACATGGTAAAGATTTTACATTTAATTGGTGCTGCTTTGCTCGTTCCATTTTTTTCCCTGAGATTTTAAGGAGAAAGGAAATTTTATGCACATATATTTTGCTGAGGACTTTAAAAAGAAAATTAAAATACACTTGAAATGAAAAAAGTGCTTGTTTCCTGCAGATGCTTCCTTCATCTAGACAAAGTAAAGAAATGTTGAATTATTACAAAATGTTTTTATATCTTTAGGTGATTAATAGTCACTCAATAGCTTATACTTTAATACTATTTACAAAATTGAAACAGGGTTTTGTTTTAAGAAAAGGAGAACTAGAGAACAATTGTCGGAAGACACATCCACAGTTCTGGGTTTTGGAAAACAAATAGCCTACCTACTAACCACACCCAGCCACTAAGCACACATCTGGGAACAGGCACAGGAGCCTCATAAAACATGCTAAATAAAACTCAAAAATACCATAGCAGAGACCAGAAACAGTAGGAACTGTGTGTTTTTACAGTGTCCTGTAATGGAGGGCTAGAGGGTTCAGACCTTCAGCTGTGGTACTTAGACAAAAAAATCTTTTCCTTTCTCATGGATTACATCCCAGCAAAATGAAGAAAAGCTAAAGGTCTTGTTTCAGCATTAAGGACAACATCTAGCTGAGTTCCAGCTAGGCAGAAAGGTTCAACATGGGGCAAGACTGTCCCACAGTAAACACTCAGACAATGTTATCTGTGTAAACCCTACCTCTGTTCTACAGCTACTTTAGCATAAACATTTGAATATCCAACATTTGTTTCTTTCACATAAAAGTTATCACTCCTCAGCTTTGTTCACAGAGAGTGAAAGCGGCATTCCTCCAGTCACCATAGTCAACTGTAATGACCACTGATGATAAAAAAATACGTTAGCTTTTCAAAAGCAGACTACCCGTGCAACTGTTTTTGATAGGATGACAGACACGGATTTACAGCTTATAATCCTCCAAATTCAGGATGGCAAGCATCCTGTGCTGCTTCCAGTCTTGTCATCTACCACAGTCAAAGCAGAGGAATTGTGTGTTGCAACACCTATCAAACAAATTCTGATGCTTATGTTCTTTGAAAGTGCAAATTTCACCTTATTGGTGCCACATACACCTTCTTAGTTCTATTAAAAGAATGAGGACACATGCCAGACTGTAGTTCAGAACTGCCAAGGATCTATAAGAGTAATTTAGGACAAGGAATTTCCATCAAGGCTATGATCCACTTCTTGTCTTGAAATCAAAGAGCTATATGCATAATAAAACAAGGAAAAAAATGCAGTCTGGAGATAGTCAATGTAGAACTCAACCACTTCATAAAAGAATATCTCCAACTCCTTCAAGAAAAACATACTGCAGGTAGCCTCCATTTTAGTCTAGATACAAGTATATAAAGAACACAGAGTTCACAGGAAAAGGCAAATACACACCAGTCAGAAACACAGGGAATGGTGAGGTGAAGCACGTGGGTTGCTTCAATTATCCGCTCTTCTTGATAAATGAGGAATGTGTGCCCTTGAGCTGTCTCTGCAGGAGGCTAGTAACATTTCAGTTACTAGGATATCAGTGGTAAAGAAGCGACTAAACTAGGCATTTAAATTACAGCTGTCCTAGGTTTGGCCAGGACAGGGTTAATTTTCACCAGAATCCAGGAAGGAACACAGCCGGGCAGGCTGACCCAACCTGGCCAAACACAGCAGGGTATTCCATACCATGTGCCATCATGCTGGGTTCTGGTTGGGGGGAGCTGGGCGGAGGGAACTCAGTCGCGGCTCGGAAGTGCGCGGCGGCGGCAGGTGGTGAGAGCAGCTCTCTGCATTCTGCTGGTTTGTGTTGTGTATTCTCCTTATCGGTATCGTTGTTGTTACTGTTCCCTTTGTTTGCTGTTCTGTTAAACTGCCCTTATCCCGACCCACTAGTTTCTGTTTCTTTCCATTCTCCTCCGCACCCCAGCGGGGGGAGGGGAGGCCACGTGGTGCTTTTGTTGCCGGCCGCAGCCAAACTATAACATAACACTTGAATTCGTTCAGGATTTCTTTCTGGACCACTAGATTGGGACCAGGGGGGTAAAGCCCCTCCCGCTATAAGGGAAGGTCAGTTTTGTGACCACCTCAGGAACCTGAACATACATAATTCAATGGGACCTGATGAGATGCATCCAAGACTCCTGAGGGAATTGGCTGATGTAGTTGCAAAGCCACTCTGTAATATTTGAAAAGTCATGGCAGTCAGATAAAGTCACTGGTGAGTGGATGAAGTGAAATATTGTGCCCATTTTTATAAAGGGTAGAAAGGAGGACCCTGGGAACTACCGACCTGTGAGCCTCACCTCTGTGCCTGGGAAGATCATGGAACAGATCCTCCAAGAAGTTATGCTAAGGCACATGGAGGACAGATAGGTGATTTGAGACAGCCAGCATGGCTTCACCAAGGGAAAGTCCTGCCTGACCAATCTACTGGCTTTCTATGACAGCGTGACTACATCAACAGGCAAGAGAAAAGCAACAGATGTCTCCTATCTGGACTTCTGTAAAGCCGTTGGCACAGTCCCCCACCACAGCCTTCTCTCTAAATTTGAAAGATATGGATTTGATGGGTGGACTGTGCAGTGGCTAAGGAATTGGTTGGATGTTCTCACCCAGAGGGTAGTGGTCAATGGCTCGATGTCCAAATGGGCACTGGTGACAAGTGGTGTCCCTCAGGGGTCCATACTGGGAACGGTGTTGTTCAATATTTTCATCAATGACACAGACAGCAAAATCAAGTGCACCCTCACCAATTTTTCAAATGACACCAAGCTGAGAGCTGCAGCTGACATGCTGAAAGTATGGGATGACATTCAAAGAGACCTGGACAATCTGGAGAAGTGAGGCTGTGTGAACCTCATAACGTTCATCAAGGACAAGTGCAAGGTCCTGCAAGGTCCTGCATCTTGGTTGGGGCAATCCTCAGTATCAATACAGGCTGGGGGAATGAAGGTATTGAGAGCATCCCTGTGGAGGAGGACTTTGGGGTACTGTAGGACGAAAACTGGACAAGAGGCAACAATGTGTGCCGGCAGACAGCCGTATCCAGGGCTACATCAAAAGCAGTACGGCCAGCAGTTCGAGGGAGGTAATTCTGCCACTCTATTCCACTCTGGTGAGACCTCATTTGGAGTACTGCATGCAGCTTTGGAGCCCTCAGCACAAGAAAGACATGAAGCTATTGGAGTGAGTCCAGAAGAGGGCCATGAAAATGACCCAAGGCTGGAGCATCTCTCCTACAAGGGAAGGCTGAGAGAGCTGGGGCTGTTCAGCCTGGAGAAGAGAAAGCTGTGGGGAGACCTTACAGCAGCCTTCCAGTGCCTGAAGAGAGCCTATAGAAAAGATGGGGAAAATCTTTTTAGCAAGGCCTGTTGTGACAGGACAAGGAGTCTTAGGCTTTTAAACTAAGAGAGGGTAGGTTTAGAGTAGATATAGGGAAGAAATTTTTTTTACATTGAGGGTTGTGAAACACTGGAACAGGTTGTCTAGCAAGATGGTAGATGCCCCATCCTAGAAACATTCAAAGCCAGGATAGACAGGGCTCTGAGCAGCCTAGTCTAGTTGAAGATGTCCATGTTCCCTGCAGGGGGTTTGGACTAGAAAACTTCTAAAGGTCGCTTCCAACCCAGAGTGTTCTATGATTCTATGATTCTTTCAATGTCTATGCTATACCATGGAGGTAGTTTTAGATCACATTACAGTGAGAGCATTAAACAGCCATTATGTATCTGTCTAATGACATGGAAAATGGAACCTTTGGCAGAGATCTAACAGAGAATGCAGGCTCTTCATTCAGTTTCTAAGTAAAGAAACAGGTGCAGCCTAGAGGACATTATTCCTTGGAAGCTGTGTCCTTTGCAGCTTACCTACTAGTGTCTATCACTTAGATACCTGTGGTCAAGGATTAGTAGGCATGGAAAAGAAAATATTGAGACAACTTTTCATGCTTCCAGACAGCATGGAATGATTTCATTTTATATCCAGTCAGGTGTTCAGTAGCATCCAAAATGCAGATAGCTCTGGCAGCAGAAGTACTTGATACTGTATGTTCATTTTTACCTAGCCGGAAATCCCATAATTCTGTTCTGAAATGGCTGTGGAGCTTTTTTGTTATTGTTGGTCAGTTGCTTGGCTTTTTGTTTGGGGCTTTTTGGGGTGCTGCGGTCTTTGGGTTTGGTTTTGGTTTTTTTCTAGTGGCTTTTCAATGTTTTTAAGAAGTGTGCTTTTAGGAGTTGGTTACATGGGGACCCAAATTTGTTTTGTGAGCTTCTTTATTGGGTGTCCGTCTTGGTAAGAAATCATGCATGCACCTAATGAATATCACACCAATAGATCTTCTGGCTCTGTAAAGCAATGTAACAAGTGACAGAAGTGTCATTTAAGTGCCTCTGAAACAGGTGTCTTTGTAATGGCCCTTCTCTGGGAGCCTTTCACATTAATGATTCGAGATGTTATAGAAAGACGGTGGCATTTCTTAGCTCTTCATGGCTGTAGAATAATTTGTGTTTTAGATATGAAAACCCCTTTCTGTTTATTTCCTGGATTTCACCCCAGATCCTGTCAACTTCGACGCTTATAAAATCCCCTAGTAGTTTGCTGTCTGTGATCTACTAGATGTGAATTTCCCCAGCGTTATACCAAATCTCAGCAGCTTTGTATTAGTTGCACTAATTCAAATCCACAATAATTCCCTAAAAAAGAGTTTCTTTTCTTTTGTGTATAGCTTTTATGTTCCATGCTTCTAAACAGTGTCAGCACTAGACAACGTGATTCAGTAGCTAGGAACAGTGTTTTTATAAGTCCTACTGTAAAATCTTTGGTTTGTTTTGGTGGGTGGTAGCAGTTTCTTTCTATTTTTCTACAGAGAAATTTGGGTTCTACAGTTAAAGAAAACTAGACCGAGTTACAGATGAATTTGGTGGATGTTTTGTTTGCAGTTCAGTTTTGTTTGGATTTCTCTGTTACCTAGAGACAAGTGATGCAGGTCAAAATATTTCAGGTTATTTGGCAACAAAGAGTTCTGTAAATGGTCAGTTCTCCAAGTGATCATAAAAGTTGCAATAAAATATGGTCTATGAGACTTTGAATCTTTATTCGTCTCGCTGCAGAAGTAATCTGTTGGAGACCTTCCCCAGAAGTAAAAAAGGGCCAGCTAATAGTTCCTTCCAGTATTTCAGAACTGATTGATTTTAGAAAATAGCTGTATGTCCCTAATCTTTCAACTGCCACAAAGTACTACTACAAGAAGAACCTAAAACTCTTGCCCACATTGCTCAATTTGCTGATGGTGACTAAGGCTGCATCACCAATTGGAAAAGTTTTAAACTAGATTTTCCACTGGTCTTACAAAAATATCAACTGCACAAAAATGCTTATTCTTCACAACAGCACTTAATAAAAGTAGATGGAACAAAATCTTACAGGCAGCACTGCACAGCCTTCACTGTTCTTGCATTTGATAGTTTATGTCGATGGTTTTCTACACACTATTTCTCGCATACAAAGAACATAGCTACTAATATTCAGTCTGAATAAAAAAAGATTCAGGTTTGTAGAAATTAAGATCAGAAGTTTGGTATGAATATATTTCTAGTATTAACAGAAATATGAATTTCACTCTTGAAGAACTACTTGATTTTCAGCACTCTTTCTCCCATAGTCAGTTGCACACAGCTTTTTTTAAAGTAAGGAAATTTGGATAGCAATTTCTTAATCTTCAGAAGCTCACAGAAATATTCCTATATGGTATTTCAAGTGCTTTAGCAATATTCTCACAGTGTGTTGTGTGGGAAATTTTCTTGCAAACATAATGAGCCTGAGGCAATTGACCAAACGTACACTGGTATAAACTCTAAAACATCTCATTGCTTTCATTTTAAATAATTTTTGAGGACTGACTGGAAATCTTTTGTTGCACCTTTCTCTGTTGGGCTTGCAAAATTAAAGCTCTAATTTTGACCTGGTAAAATAGTAAAAGTAAGCCAAGACAACAGAACTCAGGCTGTATGATTCAAGGGCATTTCCTAATTACTGGAAGACATAAGTGAGCCCAGCCATGACAACAGTCAGTACAAGAAAACAAATATGATATGCCTTCAGAGAAAAATGGAAAACATAGAGGAAATAAACAAATTCACAAGGAGGTGAATGACACGTGGGGGCAAAATTATACGGAAGAAAGTTCTCTCAGTGCAGATGGCACAGATAGGAAGGAATAGATCTGATAAGCTTCATACTAGCAAAGACTCCCAGGCCAACAGCTTTCTTGCAGGAGGTCTTTTGAACACTAAAAAAAAAGAAAAAAGCATGATAAAGTATGAAGAGGACTCTGGATGGAGGCTCTGGAGCAGATCAACTTTTTGCATGAAGACTGAGGAAATTTAAAATGAGACTGTTATGGTTCACAGCCAGACCACAAAAGCACTGGAACCTAACAACCCTAGCTGATGGGCATTCAGTAGTAAGAGACCACAAGTGTCTCTTTTAGACTTATCCAAGTCCAGTTAAGAGGCAGTTAGGTTAATTGATTAGGTTAATTAATTGCCTCTTGCCTGGCAAGAGTTTCAGCACAATGAGAAATTGCTCCAGTTAATTCAGAGCAGTGATGTTATTTGCCAAGTTCTACAGAATCTTGAGGCTCCCTTCATTTAATTTTATGGGTGGTTCCTGGTGCCTCATGCCTACTCTGATCCCTCTAACTACCTCTAAAGCACAAACTTACACCTCTGGGTGTAACAGTTTAATTTTCTTCCTTTAGTCCCCTTATTCCACCAGGTCTCTGAGGCCATATATAGAAAAAAAAATCCTATCCTATACATATATATTTAAATAGAATTTTTCTGCAATAGTGTATGGTTACGGTCAGATCTAAAACCAAATTTATTTAAATATTTGACTATTTTGTAGAGAAATATCTATATGAGAAATTCTTTATTAAGATGCGTACATTTAGTCTTTTCTTATTAATACTGTTATAATTCTGCCAGTCTTATACATGTACTGTCACAAATAAATTTAGTATTGCCCTTAATCATGCTTTCTGTGATAACATGTTAGATGTTTCTAGAATCAAGTATGCTGAGATTCAAGAGAAAGCTCCAGTTAAGTATGTGTTTTTATCAATGTAGTTCTGTATGTCCTGCACACTAATAAATACGGTGAAAACAAGTGGGAAGGTCAAGCTTTTGCAAAGTAAAAGAGAAACAGCCAGTAACAAAGAAGAGAAGAGTACATAAAGTCTTGCATTCTGCCAGCTCGGTCAGGAATACTTACCAAGAGCAGGGGGAAGAACATACCGTTAACACTGTGCAAAATAGTTTCTGTGTTTCTGAGTAACACAGCATTGTCACCAACATGCTTTCTCTCTCCTGCACTCCTCTGTATCTATGCCATATGCAAACTGAGTACACTTAACTCTCAACAACAGTAGGCAACTTCTGGGCACACACAGGCAGAAACTGCAAATTTTCAGGAGTCCTGTGTTTGGCTGGGATAGGGTTAATTTTCACAGGAAGCTGGGAGGGGATGCAGCCAGGACAGCTGAGCCAAACTAGCCAAACAAATGGGAAATTCAATACCATGTGGTGTCATACTCAGAGTTTAAGTCAGGGAGCTGCTCAGGACTGGTCTGGGCATCAGGTGGTGAGAAAATTGCACTGTGTGTCTTTCATTTTGTATATTGTTTTGTGAGTATTACTGTTGTTATTTTCCTCTTCCTTTGTTGTTCTGTTAAACTGCTTTTATCTCAACCCACAAGTTTTGCCTTTTTCTTCTGATTCTCCTCCGCATCCCACCATGAGGAAGGAATGAATGAGCGACTGCATGGTTCTTTGTTGCCAGCTAGGGCTAAACAATTACATCAGCTATGCACACTAACATGTCCAGCATGAAGCAAAGCTGAACAGAGGCATAGAAGATGCCTCTTCGAACTTTGGTGACTGTTAAACACTTATGTCCTGTTTGGATCTGGTCCTTGACCATTGGAGGGAACTCCTTTCTGCCTTCATAACATTCATCACATTTTGCTAGTTTAACAAGTCTTTTATCTTCCATTACCACTACAGAGCACAGCATGCATACCAAGTTGTGTTTAAAATATCAGTTGCAAAAGAAAACTTTCATGTATGTATATATATATATATATTCAAAATGACAGAAACATTCTTCTTTCTCCACCAACCCTTCCTAAGGGGTATTAGTTAGAGAACACTGTAGCAGAGAATGAGCTCCATCCTGCAGTAACTGTCATTTAGGTCAGTTCGACAGTTTGTAGGTTTCCTTGGTTTCTCTGATTAAATCAACCTGGTACGCAAAGTCAAATATCTGGGTCACATAAATTGCAATGTGTAAGTTTGATAGACCTGCGATATGTATGGTAGATAGATAGGCTTTGTAACACAGCTATACAACAGCATGTTATTTTATTTTTAGATATGTGACCTAGTCTCACAAAATGTTTCATAACTCTTGTCAGTCTATACAAGCTTTTTCAAAAATACTAGATTTCCAATGTTATATTCTGAAGACGTCCCATAATTGTGCCAACAGCTTCCGGCTGTGTATTTATTCAGTCATGTAAAAGCACATGCAGATGACTAACTGTGAAAATACTCAGATAGCTATAAGCTAGGTATAAATCTTAATCTGCTGCAAATTTTTTCCTGTTCCATGAGAGGAACAATATGAGAAAAAGTTCCTAATTTCTAGAGTCCTAGTTAATTTCCCCCTCCTCGTAAGTATATTTATATATGTGTGTGTATATATACACGGTCACCATGGGACTCTAATTTATTTTAAGTGGGTTCCTAGTGTAGACTCTTGCTCTGGAACTCATTTCTGTTGTTTCTCAAGCATGTAACAATGTACCTGAACGGTAGATCAAAGATCTGAAAGCTATTGTTTTCCGTTAATGCTTTTATAAATTCATTTTTGTGGTTTTTTTTGTACTGATAATCTTGCCAGAAACACTCTTTGTAGATGCCTACATGATTCATATTTTAAAATAGATTTCCTTCTTTCTCATACAATGCAAACTGAACCAACGCTTCCTTTCCCACTCAATTCTATATTTCAAACTCCTGATGTGGAAGAATAATCCACCAGCAGTCCTGAAGGAACACAGGCTGTTAGTTCTTTATGTGTCTTGTTTATTGCATCAGTAGATGTCTTCAACTATTTTGAAGTCAGAACATTCTGGCACTTGGAAGTGATTTTAACTGTCCAAAGTCACCTGTCTAGTTTAGGGCGAAGGTGGGAAGATGAAGCTGCCTTGTTTATTATACACAAAATTTGCCTCCTGTTTTACTATTCATCCATTAACATAAAATATTAATTCTAATATGTGCTGCTAATAAAATAAAACATTACATAATGGATCACTTAATTAATAACTTCCATGTTTTTGAAGGCATCTGTAACTGCAGCCCTCTACCCCTCACTCTAATAAGCAACATTCATTTTTGCTGGGGCAATTGTTAGATGGCTTTGGCATATCAGTTGTGTGAAAATAACTGAGCATAATAATCCGAAAAGTTTGACACAGTGTGAATTGATTTTTCTTCTTAACATTTCAAGAACAGTGAAGAGAAAAGGTGACCTCATAAAAAAAAGTTTGATACAAAAATGAAGAAAAAACAAGTTAGCATTTTGTCAAAATTGGAAGCATGGGAAAAGGAGATGGCTGTGTAATTCTGTGCATTGCAATAGCCACTTTCTGTTTGACTTTATGCTGCTGTAGTGCCCTCTGCCTTTTAATGTTGCTATATACAATTAATTATCTCCTGAGATACAGTGGTTTTGTTTCTTCAGAGTCAGGACAGCTCTGGCTGAAGTTTCTGTTCTTCTGGGTATACTCTTTACCAAATAAATAATCATTTATGAGTTCTTTCCATAAACTGGGATTTATTTCACATTTTTTCATATAAATGCATGAGATATTTAAGCTGTTTTTTCTATGAGTCTGTTGGTTAACTTCTAATATGTGTACTATCATAGCCTAATTGTATCCATTTCAGCAACTGAGAAAAACTATATGGACTAAATAAGAAATTTCATTGATAATGTCAAATTAAAAACTACCAGTGCTTTATTAACACAGTTAAAGGATCACTTCAGCTGAAAACTGCAATAATGTTCAGAAGTGTTACTACACTAATTATCACTTAGTAATTATAATATTGCCATTAAATCCAGAAAGCTATGTTGTTCAATATGCTTCAGAGAAATACCTACCCCATTGGCCCATATCACAGACAATATTCTGAGGATTTGGATTCCTGGTCTCAGACATCCCATCTGTAAGAGCTGGGCAATGTAATTACTGAAGATATAGAGCAATGGGATAGATAAATTATTTGAGACAAGAACCTGTTTTCAGTGGAGAAAAAAGTCCCCGTGCTTTATGTGGAGAAGAAAAGGTTAGAAAAGGCAGTGCTGAAAATATCTTAAAATGGCAACATTCTAAAAATATCTATGCATGTTCCTTTTCCATCAACTGTGAACTTTGAGTTCTCTTAAAAAAACATGTGGTTCACTTTTGCTTGAGAAGACTTTGTTAGGTTGTCAAAATGTTGTATGCTGTTTTTTGTAAGCCCTGTGCTTCTGTATGTGACATGTACAGGTGATATATACCACATGACACCAGTTATTATTCTCCTTTTTTATGGGAATTCATTCCTTTTTTCCCCCCACCCTTTTCACTCTCCCATTTCCTCAGTATTACAGCATTACCCAAGAGAGTTCTAAATGATGCATGGCTAGAACAAAGGCAAAGGAATCTGGGGCACTGCCACAAGACTAGACAGACTTAGTTTCTGCAGTAGCACGTAACAATGCAGAGTATTAAACATTTACACATCTGCTTGTTATCAGAATTGCTTATCTTGTCCTTTTTTAGTAATAACCCCTTTGATTTTACTGTAGAATGCAATCTGCTCTTAGCAGGAAAGAAACACAGAAGAAATGGGTCCAGCGCTGGATGATCTTTTTCGCACAGAGAAGTAACGTATATACATTAAAAACAAGGAAGAGAAAACCACAAAACAACAGTGAAAAAATGTAGATACAGCAGATATATTTCTCTTCTTTCTAATTCTCCAAAATCTGATTATATAGGATTGTTTACAAAAACTGCACAAACAGAAGAACACAGCATAAAATATGGGAGATACTATGGCCAAGCTTAAATGATCACTGAATTTTCTTTGTTCCCTGAAGCATCTATTTTTATCACCATTAAAGAATGCTCATTATGTAACAGGAAAGACAATAGGAAAACATCTCTCTAGTAGTGTTGTTCATTAATTTTTCCCATATGTCTTCAAAAAATAAAGTGACAAGTGAAAATGTGAAAACTACCGCTGTAAAAGTTCAATGTACCAAAATGCCTGGTGATAGGATATTTTCAGTATTGTCCCAGCAGAACTAACAAGCTAAATAAAGCTGCAGTGGATCAGTTATTTGGCTTGCAAATCTCCGCTAGGATGACAGAGGAAGTGGCAATAGTGGTTTAGTGCTTGGTTCCTTCCCTCTGTGATAGTAATGAACTAATAGTATCAGCCTGTGCTGAGACAGGCTGTTTACATTGGAATACTTAGTAGTTGGAATTTGTCTGCCAGGAGGTCCAGGACGCTTTTGTGTCAAATATGGATGCTATCCCAGATGGAATTTTTCTAGCAGGTTGCAATTGATTGTACACAACCTATCCAGAATCCTCTATTGTTTCAGTCAGAGTTGACACTGTTGTTACCCTAAGTTCTTACTTCATACAGCTGTGAATTCTTTTGTCCTTGCAATAAATTTTTCAGAAGTCAACATGGTGCCATACACAGCAAGGAGTGATTGATATGTAGAAGATTGGCACACACTTGTGAAAGGCTTATTCGCTCAGCAGACTTCAGTGATGTGGGGAGTCTTGTGTGCAGCACTGCTAGTGGGCTGTGGCCCACTGACTTCTGTTGGCCTCCTCCTACATGGTGGGAAGGAAATGTGTACCACTAACTCCTGGCACCCACCAAGACACTTTGTCAGCAGATACATGCAGATCTCGTTCTGTAGCTCATACTCTGGGCACGAGATTTTCTTCCTTCCTGGTGCTCTACAATAAAAATATGAAACTGTGCCATGGAATTAAAAATTGTATTACTGTAAAATGAACTCTCTGCTGGATGTAGTCTAAAGATTCCAACTGATTCCAGCATCTCCAGGCGTATAGAGCAAAACAGGCCAATACATTAAGAACATTTTCCAGATCCACCATAGCTTAGGGAAATTCATTTAAGTCCATTCATCTAATTAAAACTATTAGTCTCAAATCCAAGGAAGGAAAACAAAATCAATATAGCCATTTGAGAAGCTGACAATGCTTGCACCTGGATCCAGGCATATTAGAGTAAACAGCCGGCACTTATTGATGTATGTGGAAAGATCATTAATACGATGTAGTTCCATCATCCTTACCAGGATTTTAATGTTTTCAAGGGGTCTATAAGATGTTATTTCTCTTTGCCTATAAAAAAGATGCCAGGTGCAAAAGGTCATGCGGAATTGTCTTTTTTAGGTATTGAAGTCATACCTAAAACACTCTCCTGTTTTCTTTCTGGTCAGTGTCTCCAGAAAAGAATGTTGAACAAAGATGTTCTGAAAACAAGAATTGTGTGCTTAGAAAAAAGGTGGTTTACAGGTTTACAGCAAAACTCGCTGTAATGTCCCTTTAACAAAACCGTTGCTACATCAGTGGATTTAGCTGAGTTATTTCTGCTCATCCGGCTGCAATAACAGAGAAACAGGCTGAGTATCTGTGACAAAAAAAGAAATCTTTAAAGTCATTCATGTTTTTCTTACAATGTGTGCCACTATATCACTTTACAGTAAGTACAAACACTCTTTTTTCCCCCTAATAGAAGATCCTGTAGTCACAGATACTCCCTTCCCCTTCACTTTATGTGAATGCAAAGGAACTTTTCTTACTGTAATAAAAAAAAATTTATTTACTTGGAGCACGTACTGGACTTTCTTCTCTTAATTGTATGGGTATACTTTTTTTAATTATAAATACTTTTCAGAACTAAGTGTTGAAGCCTACTCTCAAGAAAAGTCCATGGTTAACCCTCTGGTTTCCTGTGCTGTTGAAAGGAAATGGAATGTATTTTTTACCCACGCTCGGTGAACAGTTAAATATTTGCATTTAAATAGAGTGTCTTTACAACTGTTTACACAACAGAGCTCAGGGCTACCGACTCCCTTGAGTGCCAGGAAACAGAGGTACTGGATTTCATATAGTTCATTTGGGCTGCTGATCTTGGATGTGATGCAAGCAAGGTAAAAATTAAAACTGCACAGGAAGGAAGGCTGAGAAACATATAAATACAAACCCAAAATGAGTTACCTGAAAGGCTCATCAAATGTCTCCGAGTGTAACTGGCTGTTCAAAATCTTATAAATACAACTAAGAAATAAAGGACTTCAAAATCTGAACAGGTAAGCGAAAGGGAAAGGTGGTTTTACATAAAGTGACATGCTTCCATCTTGATGATACAGTTAATTTTTCATTATTTGCTACGTTTTTGGTCTGAGATATCTGTGGAAAGACGAAGCACTAAGGTCTCATTTGACTACGCTAAATTCAGTGAGACAGAACACAATGAATGAATCCATAATTACTTATATCCTCATGAAATTATGCTAATACAATGAAACCAGAAGGTATACTTAGATATTTAATTTCTTGTCAGCAATACAGAATGAATCCTGAACTGAACGAGGCCTCCATGTCAAGGTGCACAGGGGTCCTAACACAGTAACACTCTTGGTATTCACTTGTAGGTAATGACAAGGGAGTATAAAGACTGATTGTATGGGACTGAGAACAGTGTGGTGCAAGAGTCGACAAGACAAATATCTAGAAGAAACTGAAACTTTCATGTCTTTTAAAGAAAGGTTCAGTGATACAGTAAAGATGAATGAAGTAACAGATTTCAGTAGAAAACATGACATGGTGAAACTGACAAGGAAGGAATGCGATTTTAGTTGCTGATTTATCTTTATATTTGATATGTATATAAGGATTGTGCTATCACTATGCAGAGGTCACATGACAACCAGATCTTGTACTCCAACCAGTTTGGATTTCCTTGTTTAAAAACTCAAAATTTCAATCTAAATATTCTGTAAAGAAATTTATTTTGAGATAACAGAAGGGTATTCTGAAGGTCAGAAGCTTGGAATAAGAAAACAGAAAAAAAACAGAAATCAAAGAAATTTCAGTGTTGCTCTGTTATTAAATGTTCCATTTCCAGTTTGTCCTTCAGGCGATGTTCCATTTTAAATGTTTTATTTGTTGCTAACTGAAAGAATAAAAACCAATATGTTTAAAATATGTTTTTTTTTCTCATTTTGTCAAAGAAAACTAAATATCCAAGCAAATGGAGAAATCCTTCAGTTTGTCCAACACAAACAAACGATGAAATTGTTGCACAGCTTTGATCTTTATCAATTCAAAGTCTACTTTGACAGCCTGTACTCTGAACCTATTGGAAATTATGAATTGCACAATAATTAACACATACATATATGTGAAATTATATTCTACCAGTAGTTGACAACACTGCTCAGTACACGAAACACAAGGTCAACAAAGTGATGAACAGTGAAGAAAAATGGAAAGAAAACAGTAATAAATATATTAAGGCAATAAGGCCTTTAGTACAACGAGTTTGGGTGCACTGAAGTGGTCTGTTCCAGTTGTTGGATTTTCGTTTTTTTTTTTTTCCCCAAAGCTTTTCCCATTCCCTTTTCCAATGAATCTCATTGCTATAGTCCTTGAAGGAAGCGTGGTTTGAGTCAAAGTCACACATTATCAAGAGGGATTGGAGAAGAGACAAAGGCGGATGGAGCTTTACGCATCAGTGAGGTCAGACCCTTTATGGAAGCATAGGAGCATAAGCATTTGCAAAGGAACAAACAGAACTGTGTGGCCTATTACTGCCACACAGGAAGAATTCACCTGGTACCTGAATTTAGAGAAGGATTCTTTCTTTCTTCCTCCATAACTGTGATTCCCAGAGTGAGGATAGTTAGGGCTCGGCGGTTGGAAGATGTCGCGCTGTACGGAAAGGTAGGCCCCCCCCTCCTCTCCTGATAGCCAATAGCGTTTAGCCCATGAAGTAAGCAGACGGAAGTGACGCTGTAAACCTAAGCTATATAATGCTGTGCTACTTATCAATAAACGCCATTTGCTGTCCACCACATTGGTGCCTGCGAGCTGATGGCCCATGCGGCCTGGGGGGTAGGTCGCCGTGCTGTTCCTGAACAAGGTCGCCACGCCTCTGAAGGCAACAAGTGGTGCTGAAACCCGGGACACTCGCCTGGAGTCGGGTGAACGGCGGCCGGAGTGGCAGGACCAGCCCGGCAGGGAGGACGCTCCCGGACCAACAAGGAGGATGGAAGCCCTTGTGAAGGTCGTATCGCAATTACATAAGCAGTGGGATATTGATTGTAAGCCCAAAGATTTTACGCTCGCAGTTGCGATTCTTTTGCAAATTGGGGTCATTGACCAGCCGGTGGATATTCTACACCCTGAAGTATGGGATAAGTGTACTAAAGCGTTAACCAAGGAGACGATGTCCTCGGGTTGTGGGAAAAACCTTAAGTCGTGGGGCAAAGTCGTGCAGGCCCTGCAGAAGGCCATACAAGAACAGGAGACCTGGAAGGTGGCAAAGAACTGTTTATTGGCCACCCCAAAATTGGGAATTGGGGCAGCCACACAGACTTTGCACCCCCCAGACGATAACGGTTCTGCTGAGCCTAAAGATCAGCGAGAGGGCGACACATCCCCTCAATTCCAGAACCCCGACCCGCTTACGGAGGGACAGAAACAAGCTAAATCCTTCTGGGGCGGGTTAGCCGAGGAAGCTAGGGGCGCTGCAAAAGAAACAGAGTCTGAGGAAGTCTGGCCTACACCACCGCCCTATGTGCCCCAAGATGGCGCCGAGCACAAAGGGGAAGGGCGGGGCGAAAATGCCTTTCGCGGGAACAGGGAGGAAGCGCTAAAGTTATCAAGCGCACACAAACAGGAGGCGGAAGAGAACAGGGGGGAGAGGGGCGGTAGGAGCGACCAAGAAGGGGAAAGGGGGGTGAGCGGGGGGCAGAGAGCCAATCAGAGCATGCATTTCAAAAGATGCGCCTGTGGGGTGGGCACCCCGCCAAGCGGAGGGCGGGGTGGGTCCGGGGGGGGAGGAGTGGCCCGCCCATAGGGGAGGGGGCCGGAGCTCGACAAAAAAGTACTGGAAACCGGAAGTAACCAGTCAGTCGAGTTCCGACTCCGATTCAAACACTAGCAGGGACGAGTGGCTCACAACTGATTTAAACTTAGCAGAGGAGGAAACAGAGATAGACAAAGTCAAGAGCCACAATATCCCCATCCAAATTAAAGAGAAACCGTGAGGGGGAGAAATCCCTCTCAAGAAATGGAGGAGAATAAAGATTGCATGCATTGACTGGGCCCCATCAGCCACCGCACAAGCGTTCCCGGTCCGGGTGACGGATGGGGGACAGAGGGTCCACACACCGATAAACCCTAAGGACATACAAGCGATTGTTAAAGCAATTGCGGATAAAGGGCTTAATTCTGCCATGGTCTCCACCCTCATAGATGGNATATTCGGGGGAGACGATATGCTCCCGTTCGATATAAAACAAACTTGTAGATTAATCTTTGACGGGGCAGGGATGATCGTTTTTAAACAAGAATGGGAGGACAACTGNNCGAAGCAACTNGCCCAAGTAACTGGGGCAGACCATCCACTGCATGGCTCCAGCCTGCAGCNGTTAATGGGCACAGATCCCACAATGATTAC
>Ga0065711_1006576_pt1 | contig 17663 bp, 9 predicted proteins | sample Hoacrofraction12_FD_59098 | JGI IMG/M metagenome (GOLD analysis project Ga0065711, IMG submission 59098) | Hoatzin crop microbial communities from Cojedes, Venezuela - Epithelial fraction 12 v2 (version 2) | ecosystem: Host-associated > Birds > Digestive system > Esophagus > Crop | place...
CCTGCCACAGGCATCGTGAGGAATAGCCGGGGGATTCAAGGAGCTTTGTCATTTTATGTCCTTTCAGGCGTTCCATGTGGCACTGCTTTTGACGCGTAGGCTCAGGTTTTATGTTTGCAAAGAAACCTTAGCAAATCCTCAGGCTGGCAAATTTGGAGTGACAGCAAAGTGGTTTTCTTGATCGATTTCCCTGCCTCGTGTTCCGAAAAGTGGCTCAGCAGGACAATGCCTGAATCCCAAATACGGTGTTCTGCGGCTTCCCAGTTAGAATTGCTGTTCCTGCGTAAGGAGTGCAGCAGATACTAACACATCGAGGGACCCGAACCCTAAATCCTACCACAGCCATCAGCTGGTCACCTCCTTTCCCCCTCGTGCCCAGGCCCGCGGTGCAGAGCCCACGCTTGGTCTAAAGAACAGAATTTAGGTGGAGCTGCTAAATCACAGAAGAGCCACCAGAGGGCGATGATAACAACGGCCAAGAAAGAAGCGCAGCGATCAGCCTCGGGAGCTCAGGCTCCTTCTGCCTGTCTCTCGCACGGCAGGCTTGGGGGGCGTTCAGATTTGGGAATGGCACTGCTGCCCTCCTGTTCCCTGGAAGTGGTCTGGGGAAAGCCACCCGACTCATCTACCCGCTTCTTCCCCCAGATCCTGTGTACCTGCAGCTGACGTAGCCTTGCATCCGTGAGTTGTCAGAAAGCCTTTTTTTTTGTTGTTTTTTTTTCTCCTTTTTTCCTTTCGCTTCTGAATCCTTCAGATGATTTCTGCAGCCATTTGTGTTGGTAGGGAAGAGTTCCACCAGGCAGGACATTTTCCGCTCGGTGTGCAGGACAGATGTGGCTTGTGTCAAGGCCCCACAGGAAGATGCCATCAGCTCTTCGACCGCCTTCCAGCAAAGCACGAGCTGCGCTGGTGACTCCTTTGAGACATCTGTCTGCGATTGACCCCTTCTGAGTTGCTTTTCAGAGTTTCATCCAGAGCTTAACGGACCATGAGGCTACCACAGGGGCTGTTGCAGGGAGTGGATAGAGCAGGTTCTCCCTGGTACAACTTCCCCTAGCTCTGAAGTCGGTCCTGCACTGAGCTGGAGGTTGGATTCAGGCCCTCCAGCAGTCGCTTCCCATCTGATTCTACGACCAGGATGTTCCCAGGGCAACACCTATTCAGGCCACAGCTTTCTTAGAGTAGGAAGTATTTCCTGCTTTTTCATACATATTTACAAATTTATTAATCTTTTTTCATCTCTCTACCGTTGCTGAGCAGTTCTTGCTGGCTTCAGGAAGGTGCAATGCTGCCTGTTTTCACCCGTGCTCCTCGCACTGTAACCTCCAGCCAGCTCAGGGCTGGGATGTCTATCAGGAGCTATTGACCCAGGCTCATCGAGCTAATGAAAACAGCACCTGCTGCCTCATATAGATGGTGGGTCATCAGAGAAGCCAGATCCTGAGTAAGTGGATTAATATGGGTCTCTGCCAATGGCTTCAGGCCAGGGGACACAGAGGGCATCGTGACTTGGGGGAGGGGGGAGAGAAGGGACACGCTGGGATACTTCACTGCTCTGCTCTGGGTACAAGGAGAGACTTTTCAGAGGAGCAATTATATTTTCAGTGACGAGTCAGACAAGAAGACGTGGAAGAAAGAAGACGGACAGGCTTAATGCAGGGAGCTAGGAGAGGTCCCTTTTAAATCCATTTGATTAAATTTCTTTTAAATTGCATTTTTCCTTGTCTTTTAAAGCTTCTCCTTCCCTGACAAACATCCCATAGCTTTACAGTCTTGGGAACAGAGCCTGAGATGAGCAGTGCAGAGTTGCTGAGGTGGGAACCCAAGCTGAAGTGGTGAGGAGAAGAATAAGGTTACTGTGTCACAGACATATCTGTAGGAACAGGTACACCGTTAAGTTTCAAATGACCTGGGAGGAAACAGAAAATGATGTAAACCGAGCAGTGTCCAGCCACAAATTTCCTGGTCTTCCTAGAGGCTTAGCCACTATCTCTTGTCCTCCAAATTCCCTAAAGATTTTTCATCCCTTGATCTGAGGGACCTGAGTGCACCTAGGTACGTCTGGCCAGCATCACCTTCCAAAGGGCAAACTGCAATCCAGGGAGCAGAAACCGGCCTGGGTCTGAGGGGCTGTCTTGTGAGCTGGCCAGTGCCTCTGCAGATGGCTCCTTACCAGATCATTTATGTTTTTGTTTTGCTGGGGCTGGGTTGGTTTACATCAGCTGCCAGTTTGTCCTGTTGTTTCCAGTCCCTGCGTGTGGGCTGTGTATCTTCTCCCGTTCCCACTTCTGCCTACGGCGACTGGCCTTCAGAGAGGTAAACAAGGCACTTCTGTAGCAGGCAGAAGTGTTGCTTAACCCACCAGTGAAACATAGACCTCTCTCCGGTGAATCGTGGCACTTACACAGGGCAACGACAGGCGAGGATTTCTGCCCGCTTGTAAGCCAAGGGGGTTGCTGTGGGGGAGCGTAGGCAGCTGAAACACAACTGCAGGGAACGGCGTTTCGCCAGCATGGTGGTGCTGATGCTCTTGCGCTCCTGAGCAGGGCTGCCAGCAATCAGCGCTTTGGAGACTTGTCTGCTCTGCGATTATCGTGCTGGCTGCGGATTAAACAGCGCAGCCGAACCAAAAAGCAGGCAGCAGATTCCCAGCTATTGGTTTCTCACACTTTAGTTTGGTTTCCCAGACTGGGAGTGGTCTGCAGTCCTGTAACAGAAGGACTGATTAGGTGACAGCTCGGGAGGGGAGGGATGGAAAGCAAATATTACCAAATCAGTGAAATGTAGCAGGGTTTCCAAAGCACTCAACTCTGAGGCACAGTGAGGCAAAACATTTTAGAGATGGATCCAGGAAGCTGCCCCAAGCAAGAAGAATAAAAAATAAAAAAAAAATCCTTTCTTATTTAATAAGGCAAGGGATATGCATGGGCAGTTCTACACTGAAGAGCATTACCAACAGGATAGCAGCGCTAGAACCTCCCCAGGTAAAAAGATCATTTAGGTGAGTATGACAGCTCATCTTCAGTCAGATTGCAATTTTATTTTCCTTCTGTGAAACTCCCAGATTCTCTACAACAAGCACGACTCTATTATCACTTCCCAGGAAAAAAGTTGGAAAAACACAAGAGTCTACCACACTTTTGAGTGTACCAATATATCCTCTGGTTCTAGAGGTGGATAAAAACGGGGGGTGAGGGAAGGGGGTGTGTTTAATACAGCGGCTCTGAAGCAAGGAAAAACACTAAAGAGGGATTTGGAGTCAAAACACTACCAAAAATGTATAAAAGTTTATTTTATGAATACATTAAACTATTGTGCGCAGCACATACATATAAAAATAGAAGCGATTTCACAAACAATTAATTGGACAGTTTGGTATTTCTTGCAAATTTACAGTCTCAATTGTGAGTCCGTATTGAGTCAGAATATGAGGTATATTTTAGTGAAAAAAAAAATAATGTGAGAACTTTGGCACCATTTTACTGTGCAAAATAAAATTTTGGAATTGAAATAGTCAGTGAGGTATACAAAAATTACTCTGCTTTTCCACTGTGTGTGTGTCTGCATCTCTGCATGTTTGGGGAAAACTATTTAAGAACATGGACTATTTAAGAACATGATTCAGTTCCAGTCAAGACTGGTATCTGACAGAGGTGGATTAGGTCTTCACTTATTATGGGATTTGCCTATGGAAGAAGAAACCTTGAAAACAGGTATCAACTCCACAGGAGAATCCCATGTGCAAATTATGGGCAAGGCAGGCCAGCGTGGGGCATTCACAGCAATGCTCTCAAAGCCTGTAGCCCGTTTTGTGACTCCACATTACTGCACACTGAGATGAGATACGCTTTGAAAGGGAGCACCGCAAGAACTGTCAGTAATCGATTCCTAATTTGGCCCCGATCTGGGAAACTCCTTTACTTTCACAAGTTTTCTTTACATGGTCACATATCCATGGAACTATTCTTCTGAAGTAAGTTTTGCTTGAGAGCTGGCCAGACTATGCCCGTACTCTCTCCATAGCCTCTGTATCATGTACATTCAGCTTACAAATGGTTTGGGTTTCTTTCCCTCTCTGCCAGCTCAACAACTTTATCCTGAAGTGTGTATAACGGGTGGTGGTCTTCCTAAATCCTCCTTCTCCCATACAGGTGATAACGGCCTGAGGAGAAGGAGGTGGAATTTAGCTAATGAAGCATGAGGCAGAACAGGATCAGGCCACTCCCCAGGCAAGTCGTGTAACTTCTCAAACACTGCCGCAGTGCATTCTGCTACGAGGAGCTGCCCCTGGACTGCTTGCACATCCACAGCAATGTGTCAACAAGCGCCTTGACTTCTCTCTTGAAAGTAGTCATGCACTTAAGAAGCACCTCTGTCAAAGTACCATATCCAACTAGTCTAAAACTCCACAACCCTGCGGTACTCCACGGGTTGTCCTGGAGGGGTTTCCTGCCAAGCTTACCACTCCTGACAACGGCATCTTTCATTATCACTTCTGACAGTCACTCGACTCACTCTCATACTAGTCGCAATTCCTGGCACTGGGAGACCTTTTTTCATTTCATTGTTGACTTCAATATTCATCTGGCTGACTTTGATAAGTAATATGGAAAAAGCAGTGGCGTAAAGAGTAACTCAGCAGAGTGATTGGTGAGACTTTCCAAATGCCCACCAAAACTGCACCCGCAGGGGTCTGCAGTTCATAATAACAAGCTCAGCCCAGCAGGCTGCAGCCAAACAGGCTTCTTGTGACCTGGTCTACAGTTTGTTCTCGCTGTTGACCAGTATGTGCAAAATGGAGTCAGTGAGTTTGATTCTCACCTTTTATGCCAGCTATCCCAATATTTGTCAGTACTGGCAACAATAAATTACTCTAGACTGCACTGGTTTAAGAGGAAGCAGACTTCATCCTAACCTAAGGACACTGGTTAAAGCTGTAATCTGAAACAAACTTGTGTGTCAGCATTCAAACTGTGGTTTCTTCTACGTCCATGTACTCTTCCACCCTTCTTCCAACTTAATTTCAAAGACAATTAGGAATACAACACAAGGACACAGGTTTCCAGCTAATGTATTTCAGCACAGCTGTAGTCTTTCTACTGCACGTCTTGGGACTCCAGGTCGATGTAGCTGTCTGATATTTTCCAACTTTTCTCTGACCCACTCTCCCCAATCAAAACATCCTGCTTTTTCTCTTAAAATGCACATTTTTCCAAAGCAAACTGCTGCACACATTGTGGATGAACAAAGTGTGCCAACTTGGCTTCTCTCTACATACTGCAAGACCAGAAAACGAAGAGTAACTCCTTTCCTTTGCCATACCCTAAGCGTCCCGTTCATGCACTGTAAGCTGTATTCCATTCTTTTTTCTCTTCTTTTACACTGTGATCATCACTCACATTTGAGCAAAATAAAATTCAAGTATAAATCACACAAAAGTAGCTGGAAAACTGTATCTTGTTCACAAAACATTTGTCTTAGTTTTTTAGAAAGCGTGGCTGTAGATACATCCCCGTAGGTGTGCTCTTTGGGCCAAATCTTCTGCAGCCATGTACTGAGAGTCTTACTAGGCTGGTTTACTCCAACTGAGGATCTGGCCCTGACTGTTTTTTTCATGCATGGCAGAAGGCTCATATTCATCATGAATAGACACCCCCTGCAAATAGAATGGCATGTCAAGGCTGGACATAGCCACATTTTGGCTGGACGTGGGAGATTATCTTGCACTCAGATGTTCAATTCTGCAGCAGCATGGTTCATCTATGCTGAAAATGCTCATGCTCTGACATTTCACTGAATCTGGTTTCAAATTTAGGAGCATGCCATCAATGCAGGAATCTCAAGGCTTCTGGTAACTGACATTTATAGTGACTATTGACTTGGGGCCTCTTGAAATACTCTTTTAAAGGCATGGAGAATGTAGCTTCATTGGTGATCTGGAAAAGGGTTGTCAAAATAGTAAGGCAAGGTTATGTGCCATTTGTATGGCTTCTAGGAGAGATCTGGAGAGTATTTCATGCAGCTTGCTGTGTTGTCTCTGAAACTGATGCTTTGCGAGTGACAGAAATTGGAATTACGGCACAAATTCCTCTGGCCCAACCCAGGAAGGCACGTTTGTATAACCTCCTTGTTGCTCTGTCCTTCATACCTCAGTGAGGTAGGATATAGAAGAAAAAAATAAAGCAGTAAATAGAAGGGAATCCAAAACAGAGAAGTTTTCTAAAATAACCTTTTGCTGGAAACTTTCATGAATTTCGTGCATTTTATAAAATGCATCCTGCAGACAAGTTCTAGTTCTTAGAGATTAAAAAGGTTCAGCCTAAACTAAATACAGTGCCTTTAAATATTTACGTTCTTTTACTTGTGTGCACGTAAAAAGGCACCTGGGCATCTAGAGACTGGGATGACTGATTCATTAGAAGTATGATATTACATACACACACACTCACACATCCCATGTCTATATATATACACATGTATTTATATTAAAGATGTACACATCTATATTTGAGGTAGGTCTAAACTAAGCTCACAAAATGCCCAAGGGGCAGCTTTCAAGATCATCAGCTCCAAATATGTTTTGCATTTGGGACCCATCTGCTATTCATCCTTTGTCCCTTCCTAATAGAAACTGATTGTAGGTCTTCATTTTGCCAATGAGTCCATGAAAGGAGACCCTGGAGAATCCCTGCAGAGACAGAGAGGGTCTGGGCATAGGCAGTTTTCTTGTGTAGCAGCGCTTGTGGAACTGGCACTCTACTGATCAGCACAGATTGAGGAATTTATGAGACCACACAGTGTGTAGAAGAGGAGGTGCAGGCAGATATTCAGATGGAGTGAACTGCTTGAAGCTCTGGTGAAGCAGAGTCATCTGATGACTTGGCCCGTGACACGTAAACAGCTCACTATGAAAGGTTATTATCTGAGGTAATTCATATTAATTAGCAAATGAGCTATGATTGATTAGACTATTGTCCGCAGCCGTTCTATATCTTCCAAATACTTTTTTTCCTTTGCACTCCAGCTTGCATTTTTCTCTCTTCAGCACCAAAGGAGGCACACAGCCATGTAAAATTTGTACAGAGTAGAAGAGAAGCAGCATCATATTACAAATGCTATGTGATGAATCTAGTACAAATATTTTTATCCAAATATACACATACATATATAGATTTTTTTTTCAATGAACAGTATAAATACTTTACCTGGGAGATTATTCCCATGTGCAAAATGAAACAGTTCTTCCTGGGATTTAATCTTCTGCTTTGCTCATGTTCATATTCTCGGTAGAAAGTGGGTCACTGTCATAGCAGGAGAAACCTTGTTTCCTCTCTTCACCCTTCCATGTTTGCTGAGTGCTACGTAAGCACCACGGTAAGCATTGGATTCATACGCGTTGTAGTTATTGGGCAGCAAGGTTTCTTTGAATTTGCATTCATCCTGGAAAACAGCCTAAAGAACAGAGGGGGGAGGGGAGAACAAATCAGGTACAGTAAATATTTCACGAGGACTCAATTCATTTTTCTTACTAGCGTTTTTACAGAAGAACTTGCTGCAGTGTGCAACAGATGGTGCCGGGTGACTGCATCCCACAATAAATCTCCCTCCTTGGTGCTAATTTGGTGTCAGATGAACTCAAATGCCACCTGTCCAGATAATGGACCGTGTACTTCCTGTAACAGATCAAGTTAATTCATCATAAATCATGGATTTCTTCATTTTATTTGCAAGCAATGACTTCTGTCAGCATCAGGCACTGTTGCCCAAGTGATGTAGCTTTATTTCACACCTTTCCCCTGAAAGAGGTCCTGTAATTTATAAAAGAATTGTATGCAGGCTGTCAGAACCTTCAGTTCTTACAAACAGCAACGTCCAGGGACAACTATTTCTTTGAATAAGTCATTTGAATAAGACTTCAGATTAGCACTGAATCTCTTCTTTTGTTAAATCATTAGTGATATTATATTTAACTGATGGTGAGATATGCAGCAGGTTCTAAGCTGGGAAAACAGTTTTATTTTTCTTTGTGTTGCATCATGTAAATCCAAGGAGAGCGAGTTATCTGAAAGAAGAGGTACAAGGACATGCAGGAGACAAAGGCAGAGAGCCGAGAAAACTAAAAGAGAAGGCAGAATAATTCCCTGACATCAAATGTCTGGCACAGGAGACACCACTAGTGCTGCTCTATTTGGACAGCTTTGTAACAACACCATTCAAAACTTTTAAGAGTTTAACCTTGGGCACTCCATTGTGCAAGGGAAAATGCACATCTCTTACATTTTTAAAAATGTCTTTGAAAATACACAAGACTTGATTGAAACTGGGGGAAAAAAAAAAATCAAAGGGAGCTCTGGAGCCAAACCCCACATATCTTTAGAAAGACGAAGTCAAACAAAGCAGTTGGGCTTGTGGCACTTTTTAGGTGCTCGAAATCAGACATGAACCTTAAAATGTCCCACTCTCATTATCTGCGTGAGAAGGAATCTGTCCGATTAGTAATGGCTACAGGTCCTTCACAACATTTAGCATTTTATTAAGCAGCTGAAACACTTTGTTGAAATTACAGCTGTTTCAAAGGAAATGACTTTGTTATTTCTTGACAAAACAGATGAACGCAATCAGCGCCATTCATTACTCTGAGATGGACGCTTTTGCCTATTGCCCAAAGTGGAGGCTGGAGACGCCTTGTTCAGGCGATTAAATTAAATCGCCCTTCGATGCCATAGATAGCACTTTCTACATGAGGGTGATGGTGATGATGTTTCAGCATGACTTGCATACCATTGTTAATAGCTATTATTGTTTTCTCACCCTTTGGGGCTGATCTCACGAAACCGGTCCTTAACATAAACCCAGGCGCATATGCTGACTTTGTAGGGTAGACTTCCTAGGTATTCCTCATGCTGTGGTTGCTTTTGGTAGGGGGAGGCACAAGGTCATGATTTTACTCACAATAGCTAGCGTAGATAATAAATTAAATAAATTAATAAATAAAATAAATAGATACTCTTAATTATACCTGTCCTACACACACGTGTATGCACACGCATGCACACATACACACACACACACACACAGAGGCTTCAGCTCCTAGGGGCTTTTCCAGAGTACGTCCTTTTGCTTTATGCAAAATGCAATGCGAAAGGGCACCAGCGGGGTTCAGTCTTACCAGAACATGCTCGTGGTGCTGAGCCTTCAGAAGCTGCCATCTAATTAACCTGTGCTATTTGCAGAATACAGTAACTTTCCTAGGGTCCCCCCTGTACAGTCTTACGGGACAGCTTTAACATGACAGACCTCTAGCAGTCACGCTGCTTGTCACACTAAACACCCCTGATGACACCGGGCTGGGCAGAATCCCTATAACTGAAAGGCTATTTTTTGTGCTTTTAATCAGGGATTTCCAGGAGGACAAAACAACCAAAACCTTTGCAGCCTTGAAAAACTATTTGCACTTCTACTCACCGTTCCATACAGCTTCCCCTTGTTGTTCATTGCAATGAAGAGAGCACTTTTCACACCAAACAGGCTAACAACACCTCTCTCTACAGTGGATATTTCAAACAGACCTAGAAAATAAGAAGTTCAATAGAAGTGTTACCACAGAATTTATAGCTAATCAAAAGCAATTCAGATACAACTGATATATTTTAAAACCCTAATGAACTTGTCACATTTTGTTCATTAGAATTATCTCCCTAGTCCAGCATAATAAAAACACATGGAGAAGATCTTGGTTTTTCCTACATACCATAGGATCGAAAAATAATTATTCTGGAATTGTAGTCATAGGCTGTATAATCCTTTTGCCCCATCAAACTCTTCTGGTTTGTCCAACTCTTGGGCTTTCTAGCAAGTAAATTATTTTTATGTAATATGCTGTAATTCCAGAGTGTTTGTTACTGAGCTTTAGAGAAGTGTGGCTTGCATTTTGAAGTCCCCCATGATATCTTAGCTGCAAAAGATTTTAGCAACAGCCCTCTACAGGAAATTCAAATCCATAGGGCTAATGCTTTTTGTCTAATCTTACAGTTACAGAACATCACCCATAAGAACAAGCAAAAGAGGAACAGCAAGCCCCTGGCGTGACTGAGTGTCACAAAAGTACTAGTCAGCTCGGATTCAAAAATCATGCTTTGACACTCTGAACTAGAGCAGCAACACCCCAAATTCAAAAGGCAAATAATAAGGTGAGGAGTAAGCAAATGAAGTAGAAAGATAGTTTTCAGCCTGGCTTGACTTTTCTCTTCTGTGCAGTAAAGCAGAGTAAAAATAAGTTGTATCTAAATTTGTCAAAGCATTTGTGACATGTTTCAGCCTAGAGGGTTCTAATGTTTATTGATCCCAGAGACTTTTAAAAGGCAACAGATGTAGCACAGATTAATAATATCAAGTAATAACATTTGCATTCTACGAAGGGTAATTACTAGAGTTCACAGCAATTAAGTCACATCTATTCTATTTCATTTCTGGACGCAACTCACTGTATTGGTTTTCATTGTGAACTCCGCTTATCCTTCCGTCTGGGAGGATTTGAAGGTGAAACCCGATGCCCACGTTGCAGTAAAGCCTCCGCTGCCTCTTGATTCCTAGCAAATAGTCACTCTCCCAGTTCACATCTGACTTCTCCCCTGACATCCCAGCAATGGACCTGGACAACAGAGATTGCCATCCTCTTTCCAGCAATGTGCCATTAGTTCTGCTTACAACTGGATGTGTTGAAGCAATCCCAGCTAGAAAACCCAAGAGAACAAAAGCAGGCAACGTCCAGTGAATGCCGTCTTCGCAGGACATAGTGATGAGAAGTCTTTGTGCAGTGGCCATCCGGTTCATCTCCTGGGCACGTGGTCAGAATTAATGGCCCTAAAAATACCGCCCTTCTTGTTTTTCTCCCTTCAGCATGGCGGCAGAGGCTTATTTTTGGAAAGCAAGTAGAGATTGCTGACATGAAACTAAAGCCCGATAGCAGTTGGGTTGGAAGCAGAGACAGGCCAGCAGGACTCAAACTGGTGGGGACCATGTTTTGTAGATCCTGCTCTCCGGTGGGCAGCCTCAGTTATATTTGATTGACCCATCTTTATAGTGCAGAGGCCGTCCCTCCCCACATCATCACTCTGACATCAACAGCCTGCCAAAGGTAAGCCTGCCACGGCTGTAACACTAACCTGCCGTCCTCCCAGGCTGGCTGAGGTTTGATGAACGCTGTCACCCAAGACCGGAGGCAGGAGTGGGGTTTCACTGGCTGCTGAAAGCGAGAGAGTCAAACTGGTCAGGCAGTTGGAGGCCTCACAGGCAGCTTCCTTATTTAGAGAAGAAGGTGTAAAAACAGTTATGGACCTCATCAGCGAGCAATGAAAACTCTGCAGCCACTTCCTCGGTGGCACGATCGCCGAGTGTACGTCAGGGCAGCTCAATATCTGGGGACAAATGGCTTGAAGTGGCCGTGGCTCTTTTCGCACACCCTTAGCAAACCCCAGGCACCTCTCACTATAGCAGCCCCCGCACGAACAGCTCGTCTGTACCTCTAAAAGGAGGGCTCCTGGCTGGTTAAAACAGAGGTAAGCCGTGTTGAAGGGAGAGGAAGCCTCGCGGCTGGCTCTTACTGTTTTTACGCAGCACATTTCTGCTGCTGGCAGCGGCGGTTCTGCTGAGCGGGGCGTGCAGGACGGAGCACTGAGCTTGCAGTTACACACAGCTGGGGATGCTGATAAGTTTTTAAGTGTCCATGCTTGTCACTGAGGTGACTTCCATAGGATCGTGTTTATCCGGGGAGGGGTGCCTCCCACCGAGATCCGTGGGATCCGTACCTTTGTAGGGTTCTGGTCTTTTGAATACTCTTGCAGGGGTGCGATTGCATATGTGTTTGCAAGACAAAGGCTTAGGTAATGTATTCAAGAACAGGGAAAAGGGAAACGGCCACACCTCCCTACTCTTCCACCGTCTCTTTTCCTCAAGCCCAAATACTCTTTTTTTTGTAATAATGTATGAGCATCTTAATTTTCCTCTCCTTCCACTTACTCAGACTGTCTTACTTATTTCCTCTCATTTGGCACTGATGCTGTTTCAGCTTCTTTGGAGCTGGACAGGTTAAACTTTTGTCTTCATTAGTTTCACAGGACTTGTTAATGCAGCAGTGGTAGGAAAATGGCTGAGATTTATGCAAATATTTTTGCCAATATGTCTGGCAGCTTTTCACAGCACAGAACTTGCGTCGTCTGTGTCATTTGAGATCCTTGCATGTTAATAAGGAGAGTGCCTGGAAGCGTAACTGAACCGAGCACGCCAGGCGTGACACAGAGTTTCACGTGAACAGGGGTGTAACAGGAGGCCTCAGATACTGCTGACACTCAAGCAGGAGCACCACGAACAGAGGGGAGGTGATGGCAGCCCTGAGGCAGGTGAGCAGTTAGATTCGGTGACGTATGAAACACTGATTATTCTCTCGAGAAAGGCTCAGCTATAAAAAGGATTGGGAACCACTGGACTAGACCCTGGCTTGTGCCAGGCAGCATTTCAAAGGCTCTCTGCCTGTGTTGAAGCAGTGCTTGGGTTATCTTCTGCCTTTTTCTCGCAATAGAAACCTTCAGACCCTTTTCTCTCCTGCCTTCTACTTTATCTCATGATTTTTCAGCTATGCATATATAATTTTTGGCATGGAATAATACTAGTATTTTACAGTCCCTCAGCATAACTGCAGTGTTGTTATGAGGCCAACATTGGTGTGAAATAAAGCCCAGGGTCACTACTGCAGGGATGGAGCATTGATTTCCTAGGTTGTTTTAAAGCTGCAGTCTGAAGACTTGCCCATTCCCAGTGCATGCAACTCCTAGAAACATTGCCAAATCTCAGAGCCACCACTATCTGTAAAATATTCTTAATATTCTGTAATATTTTCTTTCCAATTGATTTTTTTTCCCCCCAGAGAATGTTTCAAGAGTAATTGTGCAGTTTGCTCATGATCAGTTCCTAGGAGGGAAATCCGAATACAGCCCCTAATCAGCAGGCAAAACAGCATTTGGTGGTTTCATGGGTTGAAGGAGGAGGGTGCAGAGCCAGCTTTCTATCATTGGCTTTTGATCACCTTTACATCTTTGCATCTCGTTTATCAGGTTTCGCTTTTCAAAGTCAAGGCATGGGCTAAAAGAGCTTCCCTGTCTTGTGCTGGCACACCTGCCACCGCAGATTCCCAACAAGCTGTGCTGATGGCCCACGTCGAAGGAGCGCTTTGTGGGACGCACCCTGTCACGTCCCGGTACCCTCTATCCTAGAATGAATACTAGATGGTAGTACCCAACGGTTAAATTCTGCCAAGTCTGTCAAACATCTTGCTTTGGCTTTCGGTCAGCCCAGCTGGAAAGAGACTGCTGAGAGCTGTGGTGGGCTGGGATAGCTAAAGGACAGCCTCCCACCCGCAGTTTCTTGCTAAGCGAGTAATTCTGGCAGCACGCTGCATGGCAAGTGTGGCCAGCTTGCTTGCTTGTGAAAATCAGGACTTCTCTTGCTTGATCTGGAAGCGAAACCAAATAGCTAAAACTGTGATTTAATTTGGACATCTGGCCCTCATAAGACAGAGAGTTTTGGTATCTGGCCTAAGACGAAATGGTGTCCGGCTGAGAGATGAAGCGTATACCATAGTCTTGTACTGCTCAGCAAGTCTGCAACGGAGCTGAAATGAGTCTTGAACCATCCTGTGGCCTGATCTGTGGCCAGCAGGTTGCTGAGTTTTCTGTGTATTAGCAAAGTGCTCTCAAGACAAACTGTTGTGCAAGTTCTGCAGCTTCTGATTCGATTAGGCAAGCCTTGTCTCCTCTAAAACGTGTCTCATTCTGGTTAAACTTGTCCTCTTAGCCCATGAAGTGAATGTCTCCTGACAACACACTGCGACCTTCTGATTTTCAAATAGCATGTTGTCCTGGCTTCATGTGTCCAGTGAAATTTGGAAGGCATCAGAGGAGACAACAATAACATTTGCAGTAAAATAAATCCCGTGAACTCCAAAATGGTAGATATTTATTTCAGCAATCAGCCTCTGCTTACTCAAAAACTTAAGACCCAGGATGACAGTGCTTACCACCTAATTAAAGTAACAAATTTTCATTGACATTATTTTAGTACAATATTAAAATAATCCCCCTTTGGAACACAGCAGTACAGATCCACTTTCAGATAGTCTAGGAAAAGCCACGCAGCTGAGCCGTAACGTGATACGGATGCAGAGCACATCTTTCGAAAATGCACGATGACTTAGGGTCCTAAGTTCCATTTTCAAATCTCTTAAAAGTCTCTCCCTATTTTAGGGCATGGAAAGAGCAGTCCTTCATTCAAATGCGGGAGGACAGACTAAAACTGTTCACCTTGTCTGTGCTGAAGACCCAGGCTGGTGGTGGAACAGAGGAGAAGGGAGATTTCCAGGTGACAAATCTGACTGTTGTGGCAAGTCAATTATTTCAGGCTCTGGACAACTTGCATAAAACTGTGTTAGCTCAAGTATGACCATGGAGCCCCATCAGACCTCCTTTAGGCTAACGGGGTTTGTTGGCCAGCATGTAGAGGTTTGTAACACAAATATTAGGATTGTTATGAATGAAATATGAATAACAACATGAAACAGCAGAAAAAGATAATAGAGCAAGGGTCATAGGGATGGGCTGTATTGACACCTAAGGACCCAAATAACAGCCATAAAACAGGTAAACACTGAATGTGCTGTTGGCATCAAGACTAGGTTGGACAGGGCCACAGCGCAGTTGATTAATCAGCAGAAGATCTGAGCTCTTGTAGCAGGAGGATGACAAAAAAGGTTATAGCACACTGCATTCGTTGTTCCTCTTCCTGTTGTCCAAAAGAGAGGCAGATTTGTAGCCATACAGACACCCAAAATGAATAAACAAGGCAACGGAAAGCAACCTTGCCTAAGACTCCTGGAGGCTGCAACAAGCCAAGCTTCTGAAGCAAAAGTATCACCTGATTCCAACTGCTGACTCCTAAAGCACATAGAAGACCTGTTCAAACGCATTTTGTCATCATCACTCCAAAGGAACCCAAGATATGCAGTGAAGACTTAACACAGGGCCTCCTACATCTTCCATGTCCACACAGGCCACTTGGGCACCTGCATCCTGGTGCACGTGCATGCATGGTAAGACAGTAGGTAAGTCAAACAGCTTAGAAAGTCATTTAAAAAATTATCTTCCCATTCTTACACAAGGGCCGTCACTGAGTTTTCACATGCTAATTTCCTACAGGTAGGCAAAAATAACAGAACATATTCCTGCTATTTTTTTGGAGGGAAGAGGGGGAATAAAAAGCTAGCTTGCTTGGAAAAAACCTTGGTTTACTGCTTATTCATGCTAAATTCATATTCCAAAGAGGAGATGTCATATCAAACATACCCATTTTTTTCTCCTGAGGAGTCACCACAGAAGCTAGTTCATAGGGACACAGAGTAACTTTGCTGTGTTCGCATACAGACAGGGTTATGGGCAAATCCTGCTCTTAATGACACGAGCACAAATTCCTTCTTGCAGCAGAGCTGTTTTCAATGTACCGTGACGTAACAGAATAGAACTTGCACACTTTACCGTTTTCTGCACAAGATCAGTCCTAGGCTTATGCATCTTTAAAGCTTGGCATAAAAACCCAGAGGTAAGAAGCTCACTGGGAAAGGAAGTTGTGTTCCAACTCCTGTTCTGTTCTAGGGTCTTAGGGAAGAAGGCAGCCCACATAGCCTGCAGAAGCAATTGGCACTGAGTTGGAAGGGGAACAGCCAAAGCTGCTGGTGATTGCACTGACTCCCCTGCGGAGCTCTTGCCAGTGCAGGTTGAAGGAAACTTGGAGATCTGGAGGTCTCTGGAAGTGCAGAAAAATCCTTCTGTGGTGCAGAGCTGTCAAGTGAGAGATGTATTTTGGTGCAGCTGGGTTTCTGGTCCTTCTCCATTCATGGCACAATAAAATCCCACTAAGAAGAGTAGCCATGTCTGCCTCCAAATATCTTGCAGAGATTGAAATGACTGTCATAAGACAGAGAGGTGACTCCACAGCAAACCTGTGGGTTCCCAAGCTGGTGTTCTGCACAGCAGCCCACACTGCCTCTCTCATCACCTCCTCAGCTGTTCCCACTCTGCAATGACAGGCAGTCCAAGGGCAAAATGCTGAGCTTAAAAAAAAGAAGCGACAGCCGCCAGCCCCCACAGAGATCTATTTGGCGTCATTTATTAGAAGAGTGGAATGATGGGGAACTTGTTTAATTTGGTTTTAGTTGTTACATGTAAGGTTTTCTCATTACAGCAGGAACAGGGACACTACAGGAACAGGGATGCTAAATGCCCCATTTAAGTAGCATTATGGATAGGAAAGCAAAAATAACTTGTTTTTGTTGGTGGTGACGATGAGGTTTTGTCCAAGAGGCCAACTGGCCAGATCTCTGGGTGATTCCTGACTGTGTAAGCCACTCAGGTGGCTTAAAGTCTTAAAGCTTAAAGGCAATTTCTGCCATTTGCCAGGTAACTCTGTCTTCCTCGTGTTGTCCATCATTAGGTCAGTTGAGGACTTTCTCTTGCATGTCAGTTCTTCATCTATTGGTCTGGATCCCTCTGCAAATTTCACAGGAGAAGTCTGAATCCTGGGCCTTCTGTGCAGTCATCTGAAATCCTTCCTGGTTTTGTCAAGCTTTTTTCCTTCGGGGGGCGGGGGGCAAAACTGAGAGTCTAAAGCTTGTAATCCATCTTTGGTAACAGTCATGATTTGTTGTTTAATTTCCATAGAAAGGATCCTGTCTTTGACATCTCCTCCTGCTCTCTTCTCCCACCCTATTCCCATTTCTGTGCTGTGTTGGTGGGGGCAGAGAAGGTAGGAAGATGCTGGGTGAGTAGATACTGCATCCCTGAGTCCTGACCACAGCTACCTGAGCTGAGGAACTGAAACTCCTCAGATTCCTGGTACGTAGGGAGTATGGTTTCATCTTTTAATGGAATACAAGACTTGAACCAAAGCATAACAGATGTTTGCAGCACACAACTGGATTGCCTGTTGGTCCCCAGGAGGTGAAGGAAAGCAACACTACTTCGTGTTTTGGCTGCACTCACCACTTCTGAAGTCTTAAAAATCCCGTAAGGCAGACAGGTGTGTAAACCTTGTTACTGCATTGCTATTCCACAGAGGAAGGTTAAATAACTTGCTGCAGAGTGAGAGGAAGAGGAAGGGCTGATATGAAGAGCCTCCCACAACAGGAGGAGAGTAGCGTAGAGCCTGGTTCTAGGAAAAGAGTCCTTAGGCCACTTGGGGTGGGAAACCGCTTTGTATTCAGACACCAGTGTGAAGGTGTCTACATTTCCATGGCTCCATGTGCGCTGAGGATCTAAGCCTGTAGTACAGTCAGTGGGGATTTAGTTAATGCAGCCAAGGAGACCAGTAACTGACACAGCTCACCAGCCAGTAGTTGTCTTCTTCAGGGTGAGCCGAAGCACTCACAGAATTACAGAATCACAGAATGGTAGGGGTTGGAAGGGACTTCTGTGGGTCATCTAGTCCAACCCTCCTCCCGAAGCAGGGTCACCTACAGCAGGCTGCACAGGACCTTGTCCAGGAGGGTCTTGAATATCTCCAGAGAAGGAGACTCCACAGCCTCCCTGGGCAGCCTGTTCCAGTGCTCCGTCACCCTCAGA
>Ga0065711_1039608_pt1 | contig 17663 bp, 13 predicted proteins | sample Hoacrofraction12_FD_59098 | JGI IMG/M metagenome (GOLD analysis project Ga0065711, IMG submission 59098) | Hoatzin crop microbial communities from Cojedes, Venezuela - Epithelial fraction 12 v2 (version 2) | ecosystem: Host-associated > Birds > Digestive system > Esophagus > Crop | place...
GGGGGGGGAAGGCGGGGAGAAGGGAGACAGCGTTCTTCTGTCTTGAGGGGGTGGTGAGGCAGGTGTTGTTTTAATTGTCGTTGTTTCTCACCATCCAACCATAGCATTAGTGCCAGTTCTAACGGGCGTCTTAATGGAGTAAAGTGTCATCACCTGAACACTTACCTGAGTTAACGCTTATTGCACTTGTATTTACCTTTCTTTTCATACATCTTTCGTTCTTCTGACAGCATTCTGTCCTTACTCCCCAATCTTCACAGTTTAATGTATGGAATAACCTTTCAAAATTACTAACTTTACATTGGATTGTTAATTCTTGGTTGCGGTGTCCGGGTGTCTGTGTGCAGATGTTGGCAGTGGGGGCTGCAGGGCTGCCGCTGTGGAGAGCAGCCGGGGGCTGCCCAGTGCCAGACACCCACAGATGTTAGCGGTAGTGCAACGGGAACTGATATGATACAGCCAGGGAAAGGTCCCCTGAGACCAAGGAATGCGTATTTGCAGCTTTATCAAATGTTTATTAGAAATTGTAATCCTAGTACTCAGGTCATTGAAATATAAGCTTGTCTTGGAAAAAATGTAAATAGCAGCATGAGGTGAGTGTAAATATGTACATGAAAGTTCAACATAGGAGAAAAACAGTGTTGTAATGTGCTTTTTATACAGACTCTCTCTGTGGTATTTTCCACCTGGGGATTTGAAAATCCTTTAGCGAATGTTAATGAAATAGAGCTAAGTCATCATCAGTCGTGATTTGTTATTCATAAGAAATTAATTATTTCAGGTTAAAATCACATTGCGATTAAACTGCTGAAATAGTTAGAAACATCCACTAAAAGCTGTATCAGTCTTTACATAAATATTTGCATATTTTTATTTAAACAGAGAGCTAGCAGTAGAGCAAACTAAACCAGACGACGTGTTTGCCAACTGTGCTTCTTTAACATCCTTTATGGAATATTATGAATAAAAAAAAAAATGAGAAAGTGATTCTTTGCTTGCATTTCCCAGGCTATTTTTTATAGTTCTTTGAATCCTCTTCCTGATGCAATATGGAAACCATTATTTTATACTATATTGTTTGCAGCTTCCTTGTCTCACTTTTCCTGTCCCCCCTGTCCAAGCCTTACTTTGAACGTGAGCTGGATTTAATTTACTGTATCTTTAACAATGTGAAATATAGAAATCTAGAGTATTGATCCTCAGTGTGTCGTGCAGAATTAACTCTCTTTGCATCCCACCATGCGGATGATCATGATGTTGGGTTATGCGATAAAAGCCCATATGCACACCCACAAAGGAACACAGAGAGACAACAGCAGGAGGGGGACCCCCAATAATACCCTGCTCTGACTGCTCCCCAGCCCATCCCACGAGCCATCAGCCTATCAAAGACCTGTCTGCAGAAGCCCAGAGGACAACAGAGGGACAAAGGCAAGTGGGAACGCAAATTAAGGACTCAGAGGAGGGGACACCCTCTCTGAGCCCCTCCCATGGTTGTCCCAGGAGAACCTCAGTCCTACTGTCCAGGAGCGAAACCCATCATGATGAGTGAATGCTGGAGCAGCTTTGGGACAGAGGGAGTTGCTGCCTGGGGGTATAGGACACACTATGGGATGCAGGGGAAAAGCATTTTGGGATTGAATAGGATTTATTATGGACAAAAGTGGGGAAAGGGGAGATCTAGGTAGTTTGGGGAGGAACAACTGTGTGAAAACAGGGGGATAAAGGGCTTAAAAAGGATTGGTCATGTAAATAACTGCTTCTTGATATAAATATCAAATTATTTTCTAACAATTTTCCTCGGTGAGGGACTCTGTTCTGCAGGCAATATGTATATGGGGTTTGGGTGCAGGCAGCTGGGCTCAGACCAATGCTAGAGGTCTAGTGGCTGGAGAGATGGGAGTGAGTGAAACCAAATGGAAGCCACCGGGTTGGGACTGGGGAATAGAAGCCCCTGTGCACCACTCTGGAGCAAGTGTGGGTGTGCACGTGCATTTGTGAGTGTCAGCAAAGATCAAGCTGGGGGCAGCCAGCAAGTAGGTGATGTGGTCTGGGAGCCAGGGTTGTCTGTAAGGGTGACACCAGAGTGGGGTTGTCTGTTGGGGTCCAGGGGAGTCTCAGCCAGCTCTGTTTGTGTGTGTGCTGGTACAAACTGGAATGGAGCTGTGGCCCTGGAGACTTATATGTCCAGGTGCCAGCCACTGGGGAGACTGAGATCCAGGGACAGCTGCTCGTTGGACCGAGTGTCTGCGCCCATCTGCTGGTGGGATCCACCTTGTACAGACATGTATCTGTACTTTCAAGAATGGACTTCCATCCTGCTCAGCGAGAGAGGGAAGCAGGATGAAGCCTTTGGTGCTGTCTGTGTTTGTGTGACTGCTCTGTGTGTTCATCTGTGTGTACAGCCATGTATATATGAATATATATGGTGTACAGATGTGTTCTGTATATGTGTGCGTACTGGGAATGCATTTTCATCATTGCTACTGGATGGGGCTGGGGGGCATGGAGCTGCAGCAGCTTACCTTTTTTCAGGTTGCCAGAAACAACCTGGCACTGTTCCCCTAACACACGTGAGGTCCCAAAATGAAGGGATGAAGTCTGTCTCGGAGCTGGGACCTCATGCTTTGGGCCTTCCTCCCAACCACTGACGGCTGTTGCTATTCTGTCTTAGCCATGCATGTCAGGGTGGGCTGAATTTGGAAGTACCTAAACCTCCTTTGTCTGTTTCAGGAGTCTATGGTGACTGCTTTAGACTGGATGGAGTCTGATGGGGAGTATCTTATCCTCGTTCTGCTGCTTTTACTGAGCACTGGGGATTGCTTGCCAAGTAAAAGACCAGAATTCAACAACTGTAATGTATTTCAGCTCAAATATCAGCACAGATAAGGAGCTAAAAAAGTCTAACCTTAAAGGTTACCATAAAGTGCAGGGAGAACAAATCTTGTTTATTTTTGGCTTTTTTGTTTTCTTTTTTTCTTTTTTTTTTTTTTTTGTTTTACTCACTGGCATGGCAAGTTTGCTTATTTGATTGTGATGTGGTTACTAAGGGAATGACAGTCGCTACAGTACCAATATTACGGTTTTGAGAAATGTGTGCATTACTTACAGCTGGTTCAATTTCTATCTTAAGAAACTTCTTCTGAGTGTATTTAATACTCAAACTTTTGATTTTCCCTTTTTTCAGTTCATTAATTTGAACAGTAATTTCATCCATTTCAACACTGAACTGCAATCATACACTGTCTGGATAAAATACTCCACTGATAAATCCAGTAAAGTAATGTTCTTTACACTAGCTAGTGCACTTACATTATAAATATTACCATAACCTAAGGTGCACCTGATGAGCTAGAAGCTAGAAATTTATAAAAGTATGGAGTTTTATTTTAAATTTTTCTAAAAAGTTATTGGTTTGACAACTCAAGCCATTATCCCAGACAGTGGGATCTCATTACTTAGGAATTTCTTAAAAGTTTGCTTACTTGTTTTATCTATAAGCTATATTGATCAACTTTTAGGGATTTATGTCTTCCCACTTTTGCTTCATGTCCTGTCACATCTGTGGGAATGTTTATGCTGTTAGGATCTGCTACTGTCAGTTATGTGGACTGAATGTTACAAATTAATATGTACACAAAAATTAAAAATTGGTACTTCATTTACAGTAGTCAAATGACGGATGAGGGGTTGTCCTTAGCTCTCCTACAAAACACCTCGATTCCCTTTAGCAGTCTAGACTGAGATGTACTGAAATCAGAGCCAAAGCTCTTCTGGACCGCTGTTTTGCCAGATTGCCCCTTTGATCTTGGCAGGCGACCTATTCCCCCATCTGTGAAACGTAACAGAAAACATTAATGTTTCACAGCTTTACTGTGAGGACAACTTTATGCATGATGGTGACACATCTAGAGAAGTTTTGAGTCCAGAGATGACAGATTAATATCTGATGCTTTAGCTCTTAGACACCAACAATATTGCGATATTCCGAAGTAACATCAGACTGTAAGAGCAGCAGTATTGGACTAGACCCCATTGGCACTGATGTCTCACAGTATCAAATATTTTCGGAAAAGCTGTAAAAGACCAGCATCCATCCACCCTTCAATGCCTTCTCATCGTCCAACCATCTACAGCTTTGAGGATTTCTATGTTAGAAATCATATCTACATCTTTGTCCTTACTACTTTCAGTGAGCTCCTCTCTGTAACACAGTTGTGATGGGTTAACCTTGGCCAGCTGCCAGATGCCCACCCAGCCACATTCTCCCTCCCTCTCCTCAACAGGACAGGGAAGAAGACAGGATGAAAAAGCTTTTGGGTGAAGGTAATAACAGGGAGATCGCTCACCAATTACCATCATGGGCAAAACAGACTCAACTTACGGAAATTAATTTAATTTATTGCCAATGAAACAGAGTAGGTAAGTAGGAAACAAAAAACTAAACTAAAAAAAACTTCCCCCGCCGCTGCCTTCTTCTCAGGCTCAACTTCAGTCTCAACTCTTCCACCTGCTTCCCATTTGCCCTGAACGGTGCAGGGGACATGGGGAATGGAGATTGCAATTCATTCCTAATGCTTTGTCTGTGCTGCTCCTTCCACCTCGTGAAGTTCCCCTGCTTCAGCACGGGGTCCCTTCTACAGGATACAGTCCTTCATTAACTCCTCCCATGTGAGTCCTTCCCATGGGCTGCAGTTCTTCGACAACTGCTTCAGCATGGGTCCATTCCTTGGGGTACAGTCCTTTGGAAATGGACTCCTCCAGTGTGGGCTCCTCTCCATGGCCGCAGGTTCTGCCAGAAAACCTGCTCCAGCATGGGCTTCTCTCCACAAGCTACAGTTCCTGCCAAAAGCCTTCTCCTGTGTGAGCTTTACATGGGCTGCAGTTTCCCTCAGGGCACATCCATGTTTTCCAACATGGAGTCCTCCATGGGCTGCAGGGGAATCTTTGCTCTGACAGCTGAATGACCTCCTCCTCTGCTTCTTCACTGACTTTGATGTCTGCAGAGCTGTTTCACTCACATTTTCTCCCTCCTCTCTCACAGCTGCTGCACAGTGTTTTTCACCCTTTCTTAAAAACATTATCGTAGAGGTGCAACTAATGTCACTGACTGGCTCAGTTTTGGCCAGCGGTGGATCCATCTTGGAGCTGACTGGAGCTGGCTCTGTCTGACATGAGGCTAGCTTCTGGTCTCTTCTGACAGATGCCACCCCTACAGTGCCCCTGCTACCAAAACCTTGCCACGTAAAACCAATGGAACAATTAAGAAGCTGATGTTTTTAAGCAAGGACAAGGCTTTTGTTTTGTTTCTGAATATATCCATTATTTGGTGAGCCAGGCTTGGTAAAATATAAGATAATCCTAATCACTAAGTATCCAATAATCCTGGGTATTTGTGGAGTCTCTTTCATGTTGAAAACCCAAGGTTTTCAGAGCATACTTATGAAAGCAAAGTGTAAGATCTGCAACTTAGAGGAGCTATTTGAACTTCACAGAGCTTGGTTCATGGAGTTTGAAAGAAGTTTGGTTTGCAGAGATTGGAACTGAATTTATAACAGAGTGCAGGGAGTGAATCTTCAGAAGGATTCCTTACATCAAGGCTGTCCTTATCTCCATAGACAGGAGGCTTTATCTGTGCCCAGCAAAGCACTGAAACCCAAGAAACCAAGAAGTTCAAGCTGCCTGCTACACAGAAATCACTTCTCTCCCCATTTGTCATTTAAACGCAGACATCATCTGGCCTTTGCTAGCTTTGAAAGAGCCATCATTATTTCTCCAGGTCGCTGAGCTGTTGCAGCTTTGAGATGGTCTGGAGACTGATCAGCTCTTTTTTCAGAGCCATTCCAACCACTTTAGAGATCGCCTTAGAGATTGGAGTCATTATCTGAAGCAGGGAAGTGAACAGGAGATTTCTCATCATAAAATGAAAAAGTGGAAAGACCCCTTCTTCTGGCCAGAAACAGAAGCTTCTGATTTTGATATGGAAAGGGTTTTGATGGGAAAAAAATGATTCAGCAAAGATGCTTTAGTTTAAGACACTATCCTATAGAGGACATTTTTCTCAGTGTGTTTGCTTGTAACGCTTGGAGTAGCTCCAGGGAACAACAGAATCTCTGTAGTGTCCAGTTATTGTCAGAGCTGTTGTTTGTGCTGTTATTGTTTGCTCCTATTTGTTAGAACTTTTTCATAGCTGCCCACATTCCTGATGAATAAGGACACCTGCTCTTCGTGGGATCCCTACATTTCAGGTTTTCCACTGAAAGTGAGGATTTTGAGTTGCTAACAAATTCCTGAGGGGTAAAAAATCTGTGCATCAGGATGGAATTAGAGCAGATGGGGTAAGAACAGCTAACAGTTTGAAATCATTGAAAAGGAGAATAAGCCTATTTTTCCTCCCTATCCTGCTTCATACATCGCTTTTTTTCCAGCTGACGCTCTCTCATGCTGACTCTGGTGCCTGTCTGGCTCCCTCATACAAGAGACAGGATAAAACACTAGTTTGTCAGAAAAAGGGAATGGTATTTCAGGAGGTTATCAAGCTGTATCAGCTGCCCAAGGGATCCAGCTTGCAATCTCTGCATCCACTCCTGGAGGAGTGGCATTACGTGCTCAGAAGGAGGGGTAGATGTTTCCACTCAATATGGTGAATAAATGGATGGGACATTCCAGAATTTATTTACCAAGGTAAGGGCTAATTATGTTTTCTTCACCTTAATTGGTGATCTCATATTTTGTCAAAAGATCAATTCGTAGAGAAATGGGCAATCTGAGCTGCTGAGTTGGCAACTCTACTTCAGCACAATCTTACATATTTGTTTCTGAGGACACCTTTTTTTATATATATATATATATAACTGCATGTTGAATGAATTAAAGGCAGAGGTTTTCTTTCTGGGGAAAAAAAAAAGTTGTTATTTCTGTGAAGCAAAGTGTATTTAAACAGAAAACAAAGCTCTGAAAGTTTTCAAGTGCCTGTCACTGCATCCTATAAGGCAAAAATACAGGTGGTGTTCACTGTAGAGATATGAATGATTGCTGCCATTTTATATGTGCCAAGGGTATCTGAAGCTCCTGCATGGGGCTGGCAGACTTAGCAGGACCTGTGGAAGTTTGTGCTTCCTGGAGTGGCAAATGGAGGCTAGGAAGAGCGCCTTATCAAACTAAAATGGCACTGTTTGTCTGTGCTTAGGCATCTGGATCCCTAAATTTCTGAAGTGTACCTAGGTTCTATTTTAGTAGTTATCGTACCTCAGATACGAAATATTGACATAAAGATTTCAGGTATTAACAAACAGCAAACATTAGAATGAGTACAAATATTTACTTATTTATTTTTCTGATGCATTGAAGTCTCCTGATAGAGACGATAATTTTTTTTTTAAATTGCAACCTATTAATACTGCACAACTCTTCCTACTTTGTTATTGTTATTACATTGCACAATATTTTTTAATTGCTGCCTCTCACAGTTTTCCAGACATCATTCCCTCTATGAAATCCCAGTGTGCTAGAATAATTATGATACCTTGTCTTTTTCCATGATGCTCTGAGGAGTGGTCTGTCGTATTTTGCAAGCCTTTGGACTTCATATAAAATGTGAGCAAAAGTGCGATTTCTGTTAGTCTACATAACAATCCAGATATCTCTGGGGTGAGGTAGCTGTTATACATAAACACACTGACAGAATTAAATGTGATTCGAAAACTTCACAGAAAACTTTCAGGATAGATAGATAAATACACGTTAGAAATGATTGTGCAGTAAAGCCACAGGTATCTTTTCCATTCATCTCTATTAGAGGTAATAATTCAGGAAGTTCAGGAAAAATTTTAAACCCTGTTGAATATGTAGTAGCATTTAGTTAACTGCAGTGTAAAGTGCTAGATCTGAGTGGCTTTCAGTATCAAAGGTGCATTTCTGCTTTCTTTTAATTATTATTTTTTCATAAATAAACACTTTCTATAAGCAGTATCTTTTTTCTTTTTTCCTCCCTCTATTGGAAACCTGGAAAACAGAAATCTAGTCCAGAAAATTTATTGTTTTCCTAAAAAAAAAAATTTTCAAACATTTATTTTGGCTGATTTAACACATTGGTAATATTATGACTATTTGGCTTTCCTTTTGTTTTTTTATTTTCTAAATCAAACCCCAAACCAAGCAAACAACCCAAAACACAACAAAAAAACCCAACACCCCCCTTTTTAGACAGTTCTTCTAGTTCCCTAAATGAAGCCAAGTCAAGTGCCTGACTTCCTTACGTTAGGCACCCAAGGCTGTAAGCATCTGTGTTTTTCACCTGAGATATTGGTCATAATGGTGCTCCCTAGCATTGGCATTGCATACTTGTGGAGAGTAGAAAAGGAAAGCTGCTGAATAACTGTCCGTCTACAGCTATCACAACAGACTCTCTGTTGTGTCTTTGGAAGGAAACTTTGCATAGGCCTCAGGTTTTTAGGCTGCACATTTCTCAATTCAGAATATCATTTAATGACTAAAAAACTTCTCTTTTGCTGTACTAGAAGAAGAAGAAACTGTAGAAAGTTAAATACAAAATGCATTTTAAAAGCTCGGGACAGTTACAAAACCAGCCAAAGCTGTAGCTTAGCTTATTTAAGTATCTTTTATTGAACTGAGTGAATAGTTCCTCTGACTGGTGAAATATTGTGCAGCATTGTATTTCTCTTGCAAAAAAAAAAAAATTAAATGGAGTCAGTAAAAATTTTGATGACTAGGGAAAGATGGATGGATTTGATTTCATCATCTCAAAACTTATGTTCTTCTTCAATGTGATACCCATAAATGTAAAATTCCCACTTACTAGAATGATTGTAATTAAAATAGATCCTTGATGTTTTGAAAAGACAGGAAAGCTCTAAGATAAAGAGGCTCCTAAATAACACTACTTAGACAAACTCGACTTGCTGTTGGGGGGAGGGATAGGAAAGCTCTAATATAGAAAGACTCCTAAATAATGTTATTTGGACAGCTCAGCCTTGGGAGGACAGATGCACCAAGCTACAGAGGGCAACAAGACCAGAGCAAAATAACCTGGAAGGACACAGTACACTGATCTTAGAACTGAGTTTGCGCAGCAACAAAGGTCAACCAGTGGACACTGTGATGAGGAGTATAAGCCTTCATCTTAAGACCCCCAAAGACCACCCAAGGACACTAACAGACAAGCATGAAAGTTATTAACATATGCTAATTAGTTCTTGGAAAAGTCATGAATATGCCAAGCATTTCTCATAAATATAATTAATATGTATATTGTAATTGTATTTAGCCTGAAATGACAGGGTGTTTGGCACACACGTTTGGAGGATAGATCCCCCGTGTGCCCGACGCCGTAATGAAGAATACCTGCTTAATAGTCTGCCAACCACTGAGTCTTCAATTCCGGCTTTTCATAGCATCAGATGAATTATAACAAAGGAGAGGAAACAGAGGGGTAAGTTTCTTGTGGACATTAGGGTTCACACTAAGAAGTCATATTTGCAGTTACTGAGGGTACTTTTTTCTTAAAGAATCGATCAAACCAAAATGAGACAGTACTGAGCAGAAGTTTCAGAGATAGTTTATTAAGAAAAAGGGGAGAATTAAAGGAGGTACGGGATCTTTTATTGTGGCCTTGACTTACGTATTCAAAGGTCAGCTGAAAGTTGCAAAGAAAATCGGTTTGTCACATGCAGCTCTGCATGAGAGTTTTTGCTGTCAATGACCTGGAGTGAAAATGCTCCACAGACAGTGCCTGACATCCTCACAATAATAAACACACACCTTTGACTTTTCTACCCTGCTGTAATGTCTTTCTCCCCTCCCAACCTCCCCATGTCTATCTCACTGTAGCAGGCGCTCTCATTCAGATATCTTGTGGCAATCAAAAATGAAATCTGCCTTCTGGGCTGAAAGGAAAGGAAAAAGTGGATGATAAAACCGAATCCATAGTGCCTACATTTTCAGACAAAGCTGGTGATGTGAATCCAGATTACTTCTCACTTTTCACTAAAATAGCTTTTGCGGGCGAGAGTCTACAGACCAAAGATAGGTGAATATCAGAGAACGTTATCAAGCACAGATTTATTGAGGAGATAATGCTTGGGGTGGCTAATGAAGCTTTATACTGCCATTAACAAGTCTCCCAGGGTCCTCCCTGGGATTCATAACCCCCACGATGTTTATTTGGCTTTTTGGTCCCCCCGTGCAACCCCAGCTCTCATGTGCAAACCTCAAATGTACAAGTACAGCAGCTTGGCCACAAGCGCTATCAGGAAGCTGAAGCTGTACATTGTAAACCCAGCAAAGTGGTGTGGGGGAGGCAGTTCCCCAGAAGATGAAGTGGTGTAAGAAACAGCAGGACATTAGCTATTCTTGATGCAATGGCACACTGAGCTGCAGGTTCCCATTCTGATGACATCAGAGATGTGTCTGTGCAAAAGATGTTTCACGTCCCTATTTGAGTTTAAGAATGAAGTTTTTTAACTGATACGAAGTTGCTGGGTTTATGTTCCTTTTTTCACATCACTCATTAAAATGTTTAATGAAAAATGATTTTTAAAAGTGACCAGTATGTCACAATAAGCCTGTTAGTGTGAATATCACTACCTATACCAGATGAATATGGAGCACTTGAAAGTGCTTTAGAAGGTTTCCCCTTCTATAAATCGGAAGAAATACATCTTTTGGCAATAGTAAAAATCCAGGTCCTATTTAGCCTAGGAAACTGTGATTCCTGAAGAAGCAGAGTCATGGTGAGATCATAAGAACTGAGCAGGAAAAGAAAAGATATAATAAACTGGTCATTCAGTCAGGGGTGGAAATAATGACGCTTGATTACTGATGCTTGTCCACGCTCTTGCCCCTGCCCCCCCCCCCCCCCAATTCTCTGATGTCTAGTAATGATGTTCTTAGTCTTTTCATCAGTAGGAATCTTTATCCTCTCTTCAGTCACCTGCTTTCATGGAAATTGTAGGAGTGTGGTACAACTTGAGCCGCGAGTCCATAAACTTTCGATGAAGTTGGATAACAGATTCAAAATTTACTTGGGGAATGAAGAAAAAAATGGAATTACTGATTCATATGAACACACACAAATGTTTATAAAGCCTTCATGATCATTCAGCAGTTGTTTCCATAGGGAAATGATTACAAAGAAATATATTTTTAATAAGTCTTCTTAATATATATATTTTTAACAACAATTATTTCCATTAAATTTTAATATCTTGCATAAATGAAGTCTAGGATGATCTGATGTAGTCTGCTCTAGAAGTAGATGGCAATTTTAGTACCATTGCAATGACATGAAATGCAAGATCAAAGGACATGCTTGATTTTAGATCATTTCTGAATTACTTCAGTGAGGCCAGTTCTACAAATAAAGAATGAAATTATCTTCTAATTAATCATCCTTGTTTCCCAGTTCTGTATTCAGATGTTCTGGAGAAAAGCATAGTTTTCCTAATAACCTCACCAACACCCCACTCCCATAAGCACCAGGGATATTGGGTATGGGAGATGGCAGAGAGATGAAACATGCTGGGAGCAATCACTTAGTTATTATCACTGGGGATTGATTTGAATTACAAGAAAGCGTTGTCTAGATTAAGCTACATAGCTCACATCTCCTTGGGTCTAAGAAATCATTGTGATTGACCCATATCAAATTTCAACAGCTAAAGCTATGTCTTCCCTAAGAGAAAGATGTGCGTTTGTTCGCATCAAGATTACAGTCTGGAAATAAATTACATGTGCAGACAATACATTGAAAATTTTACCTTTGTTTTGGTGGATTGAAGTAAATTTGGGAGAAGCAAGAAAGGGATTGTGATGGTCTGTCTTTTGTGGATTGTGGTTTCTAGGAGCGAGTGTATGTGAAGAAATATTTAAATTCTGGTTTTGAAGATCTGTGCAGATTAGATGTTTAATCTTTCTGTTTAATTTTCATTCAATACTGTTTTATGCCTGCATTTCTTTTAAAGAAATTCACTTTTTAGCTTGTAATACCCAGAGTTAGGATTTGGACAGCTACATGAAAAGTGTAAAGAATACCACAGCTTTCAGATGATATTTTTATTTCAAGAAAAAACCTATTGGTCTGAAATTTATAAAAACTTGGGAGCTTTTTAATTTCTTTTTGTTGACGGTTGGTTTCTTTTGAAAAGACAGGTCAAACTGAAATTGACAGTGCCGCTTGATATACAATATTAATTATAGATGTACCTAGAGAATATTGCTAGTCAAAGTGTTTAAATAAATAACACGGAAAACATGAATAACTCATAGCATGATTAAAAATCTCTCTTAAACTCTCCAGTGCCACAGAGAACATGAGAAAGGAGAATGTTGAATTTTAAACCCACAATTAAGCTAAATAACATTCATAGTATTAAAAAATAGCTAAACAACTAAGTAACATCCATAGTATTCAACAACTGAATAGTCTGCTCAGTTAATATGCTTATTGAGAAAACTATTTTTCTTTCAAAAAGGACATTCTGCTTTCCTGTTTACATGACAGATTTCCTTTGGTACTTGGGAGGTTTTAATGTGGTTTTTTTTTCAGTTCATTATATATTTTTCTGTATTAAACCTTTAATTTGATCTGCATAAGAGTAGGAAGGGTAGAGGGATCTGGACAGACTGGATTGATGGGCCGAGGCCAACTGTATGAGATTCAACAAGGCCAAGTGCAATGCTACAGGCTTGGGGAGGAGTGGCTGGACAGCTGTCTGGCAGAAGAGGACCTTGGGGTGTTGGTCAACAGTCGGCTGAACATGAGCCAGCAGTGTGCCCAGGTGGCCAAGAAGGCCAAGGGCATCCTGGCTTGTATCAGGAATAGTGTGGCCAGCAGGAGTAGGGAGGTGATTGTGTCCCTGTACTTGGCACTGGTGAGGCCGCACCTGGAGTACTGTGTTCAGTTTTGGGCCCCTCACTACAAGAAGGACATTGAGGTGCTGGACCATGTCTAAAGAAGGGCAACGAGGCTGGCGACGGGTCTAGAGAACAAGGAGCGGCTGAGGGAACTGAGACTGTTTAGTCTGGAGACGAGGCGGCAGAGGGGGGATCTTGTTGTTCTCTAGAAATACCTGAAAGGAGGTTGTAGCAAGGTGGGTGTCAGTCTGTTGTCCCAAATAACAAGTAATAAGACAAGAGGCAATGGCCTGAAGTTGCATCAGGGGAGGTTTAGATTGGATATTAGGAAAAATTTATTCCCCAAAAGGGTTATCGAGCATTGGAACAGACTGCCCAGGGAAGTAGTTGTATCCCCATCCCTGAAGGTATTTAAAAGACTTGTAGATGTGGCGCTTAGGGACATGGTTTATTAGTGGACTTGACAGAGTTATGTTTACAGTTGGAGTTGATGATCCTAAGGGTCTTTTCCAACCTAAATGATTCTATTCTATACATGAAGAAGAAGTTTTTAGGAAACTTCCAGTTGTGAAATAAATGTAGGACATTATTGATCAGAAACTGATTATCAAGCTGAAACCTGAACTTTGTAAGGACATGTCATACAGACAGTAGCTATAAGAACAGAGGTGTGATGATAAGAAATCACCCTCAGGTACAGTAAATGTGCAAAATGAGAGAGAAGCTTATTATACTCACTGTTTTCTCTAGACTGAAGAATTTCTCAACTGCATTAAGGTAGTTTAGATTGATCCCATTAATAACTGAAAAAAAAGTATATTTTTTTTCATGACAATTTACACTGTTCTTTGGACACTCCATGTGTGAGGAGCCCTGCTTTTTGGCTGTAGAAATGGCGAGAGGTCTATCACAGGAATAAGCCAGGAGATTTTTCCAAGTGTGACTTTCAGCAGCAGCAGTGCCTACAACAATCCTTCCAACCTCACCTCACCTGCCATCTGTATTTACTGTGGGAACAGACTGCAAATCCTCAGACTGTCCTATCTCTCTTTACAGAGAAATAATCAAGCAGAAAATTTGCCTTCTTGAGAGGCAGCAGGGCTCTCCCAGAAGAACTTTTGACACAGCCTCACCCCCAAACTGTGGGATTTTTCCATCATTTTGTACTTTGACTCAATGCAATCTTCGTGTATTAATTATAAGGACACAGATGCAACCCTGATTTCAGAACACTTGTGGGACTGCTACTTCAGGGAGTTACAACTGCCCAGGATTTCTTTCATTATTAATTTTTTGAAGTTGAAGATTTTGATCCTTTGCATGGACGTGTGTCTTAGGGTGCCACATTGTTTGCCAGTCCGTCAGTTAAATCACATTTTTTTCTCTCTGTGTGCTGCCTTGTGGTGAGATCAGGGTTAATAATGAGCTGTAGGATCCTTCGTGTTCTCCAAGTGCCCAGCTGAGTTTGCAAGTACTTGTCCAAATATTGATCTTCTCCCTCTCCTGTACACTGTGTGGAGGAGAAAGAACATGTGATTTGTTGTTCCTTGTAATTACACAATGATTAATTTTCTTCTTAAATTATTAATAAAATATCTAAAAATAAAGGCTTCTTAAAAATGGATTTGTTTTTTTAATTTGGCAAACTCATTTTTTCACAGAAAACCTTTTGCCTCTGATATTGCGTGTCTCCGCGTGTCAAAGACAAGACTACATGTCTTTAGAGAGTGGGGTATCAGTAATCAAGACTTGTCATGCAGATCTGGGAGAATTTTGCCTTTATTGTCTTTTCCTTAACAAGCTGGTACCTAGTTCATGTCAGTGCGACTCATTTGATGTGATATAATGAGAGCTGCAGTTGTGCCAGTCCTTTGCAAAGTAAAAAACGGGTCAGAAAAGTTTACCAAGGATCGTGCTAGTGAGTTCAGAGCCCAAGATGTATCAAAAAAAGTCTCTTTTCAACTGTTGCTGTTAGACAAGCAGCTTTATTCTTCTACCAATTTTGCAGCCTCCTACTCAGCATTCACTTAATTTAAAAAAGCGGGATACCTAGTTCAGTATAGTCTCCTGTGAATTCCCGTGGATAAGATGGAAGAGGAATGCTTTTCACCTACAGCAAAAAAAAGTGAAGGTTAGTTCTGAGTAAGGACTGCAATTCTCGGAATGGGTTTTTTGTTGTTTTGTTTTATTTTGTTTTGTTTTGTTTTGTTTTAAAAGTTGTGATCATGTAAGAGACTGGTAGTGCACAGTATTTAACACCACTCTGACTGAGCTTACAGCAGTTCTTATTTACACTTTTGTAGCATCCTAAGATTTCATGTGTAGTATTGCTAAAGCCACGTATCCAAAGAAAACTGAGAAAATACCCCAAACCTCATTCTATTTCATTGTGTCTCACGGCTTTGGGGGGTGTGTGTTCAACTTTCCAAATTTTGAGCATTTAGTTTACATTTAAGTCAAAATTTCTATTTCTCTTTCACAGGGGAAAGACATTTTTTTATTACAAATCTAAGTAAAAATTATCAGATGTTATAACTTGGTGTAAAATTATGCAGATGAGTGACAAGGCATAGGATAGAAACACCTCTGTGTTGTGTGCAGAGCAATCTGTGCTGCCATCCTCACCAAGAAGATCTGGTTGCTTAAAAAACAGACTTTATGAGAAAGCAGTGGTTTAGACTCTGACCTCAGACACTGCAGTAGAAGTCCACTTTTATTGCATGCTCTACCTCGATTTTTTGTCATTAACTGATCAGCAGCTGGTTCATTCTACCTTTTACTCTCTTTCTTGCACATACAAGATGCACTTACCTATACTTGTAATATGTAAGTGTTTAAAAAAATATATCTATCTTGTCAGTATCTGTCAGGAAAATGTTATTGCTGTTTTGCAATGGGAAAATAACACGAACTGGGATTTATCTCACCTAATTTAGACCCCTGTAACGAAGCTCTTTCTGTCTGAGTTGGTCAAGAGAACACTCTATATAGCAAATGGAGAGAAATGGGTACAATTCATCTTCCCTATTCTGTATCTCCTGTAAGATAAAAGGACTCCTATGCTAGAAATGCCTATTTATTTACATTGACCACAAAAGAGAGCTCAGCTACAGACATTCGCAAGATGAAGGTGTGATGTACCCTGTCCTAACAGAGTGAGCAATTTTCCCAAATTAATATTTGTATTCTGTGGATATTTCTACACACATCATTCAAATACCAAGTTAGCTTCACAATAGTTCTCACTGTTGGCTAATGTACTTTGCTCAGAACTGCTGTAATAAAGTACTACTCATTTCTGAAAAAGAAGAGGTGAGATCTATAGCTGTGCTGCAAATGCCTTCACGGCAGTTTATTTATGCTTTCGGCACCAGCAAGGAACTAAGCCTTGATGTTCAAGTGTAAAGTCTTGACCACTCCATTATTTTTCCTTGTGAATTAAGATAACAAGAGAACTAGTGGTGGAGGGAAATTCTAGGAGCTGTTCACCCAAGAGACAGAACTGCATCCTTGAGACATTACGTGTTCTTCTGCAGATCCCTTGCCAATCCACAAGGTCACAGAGTAAGTCTCCTATTTCACCCTATAGTGAGAAGATGCTGGAATATCAGAGTCTGTTTTTGCAGTTCAGTATGAGAAATCCTCTTGTATGAAATTGCTCTTCTGAGGTGCTCTTCAGGAAACAACACTTCAGTAGAATGTTAACTTGTTAGCATGGAGTGCTGGAAATAAATTTCTTACACATAATGCTTACACGGAGCATTTTCCAGGCACAGCAAAATACCCACGTCCTTAGGGAAAGTTTCCAGGCAGCATCTTCTCTATCACAATGTCAAAAAGTAATCACTTTGTAATTGCAGGATATCCTTTATTGCTAATAGCAACCTGCCCACACTGGACAGGGCAAAGGAATAAAAGAGATTAAAAGTATATATTTTAAGGTTACTTATTTCTTGCCTTATTGCACTGGCAATATACTTTATTCTTTGTTTCATTCTATAAAGACTTGTGTTTGCTACGAAGAAGAATACCCAGACTGAAGTTCCTTCAGGAGACTTGGGGAAAAAAAACCTATTATAGTATCCTCAAATCACTCAGAATCTCAATGTTCATTAGAAGCAACTTGATTATTCTAGTTACATTACAGAAATATGAGTTTTATTTTAGAAAAAAGCATCATTCATTACCTTCTACATGAATAATTTGCCCTCTCCTGCAACTCATCCCTTTGGGGGGCCGTTGCTTTAGACTCTCTAATTCCATCAATAGAAAGGCATCGGTACCTCTGTGGAAACTGTATGCCTTTATAAATAACTCTTTTAGAGAAAACATGCAGTATACTTTGCGACTATGCGGAACTGTGAGAGGGCTGCACTATGACAAGCTAAATACTGATCCCTCGAGCACATGTTATACTCCAAAATGAACTTTTTACCCATTACTGAATTCTAGGGTAAGTGGCACACACTCAGTTAGAGGAAAGGTTTAAATATTATCAGCAAGAAGTAGCAAAGCAGCCGTCATAGTGTGGTTACCATACAAGGCTTTGGTCCTATCAGAGCTTGTAAAACACAGACAACAGGGTCAACCCAGTATCAAGAGAGAACAGCCTTAAAGAAGCACTGCAAGATGCTGTGTATGTGGTTATTTCTCTTTCTGCCACTCTATTTTCAGTCCCTAAAGAAGTAAAAGTTTCTTGTTGGTCTTGTGGCTAAAAGGGGTTACCATTTTCCCTTCCCTTCCCTTCCCTTCCCTTCCCTTCCCTTCCCTTCCCTTCCCTTCCCTTCCCT